>Ga0209427_10010115_pt1 | contig 10481 bp, 8 predicted proteins | sample DeeMarSWOR136_30_FD_187465 | JGI IMG/M metagenome (GOLD analysis project Ga0209427, IMG submission 187465) | Marine sediment microbial communities from White Oak River estuary, North Carolina - WOR-1-36_30 (SPAdes) (version 2) | ecosystem: Environmental > Aquatic > Marine > Intertidal zone >...
CGGGGTTGTGGACGATCTGTTCAAAATTGTGGACGCCCTCAAAGAGAAATGTTCTGCTTAGTGCCCGTTTTCATAAATACTGTAACTTAAACTCCTGGGATCAAGCTATGGAGGCGGGGCATAAATAACTTGCAAGAAGATGTCCACCACAGAGACACAGAGTGCACTGAGACGGTCAAATTTTCCGTTTGCCGGGAGACGACGGCAAACGGAAACCGTCAATCCTGCCTTCGGCAGGAGGCATGTCCATTTTTCCTTTCTGAGGATACCTTGTTTTTGCCCATCGTCGTCTCCCGATGGGCAAAAAATTGTAATCCTCCGTGCTCTCCGTGCCTCTGTGGTGAGTATGTGGTTATAAGAAATACGTTACCGTAATTAGGAATGAGAGAACTTAGCGCAGTGCCTTTGCAGCGTTTCTTGAGAAGGACCTTTGAATAGATTCTGCTCATGGTTGGAGGACGTTTATGGATTTCACACTGACCAAAGAACAAATAGACATTCAGAAAGCAGCGAGGGAATTCGCCCTGGGAGAATTCCCGGACCGGGCTCAGGAATTTGACCGGAATGAAACCTTTGACCTGGATATCTGGCGAAAGGCCTGTGAACTCGGCTTTGTGGGCGTTTTCATCGACGAGCAATACGGAGGCGCAGGTCTTGGTTTTCTAGAGCACTGCCTGATTACGGAGGAGTTCTGGGCGGTCGATGCCGGTATGGCCAACGCGGTGATCACAAGCACATTCGGGTCGGAGTTGTTGGGGCTCTTCGGAACAGAGGAGCAGAAGCAAACCTATCTGCCTCCCCTGGTGGGAGGGGAAGCGATTATAGGGACAGCCATCACCGAACCGGATGCGGGTTCGGATGTCACCGGTGCCATAACAACGGCTGTGAGAGACGGTGACGAATGGGTGATCAATGGATCCAAAATGTTCATCACCAACGGGTCCATAGCCAAATACCTCAATGTGTTTTGTCTCACCGATCCGGAAAACCCGGACAGACATCAAAGGCATTCCTTTTTTCTTGTCGAGACGGACCGCCCCGGTTTCGAAGCCAACAAGATACACGGCAAATTGGGCATTAGGGCAAACGATACCGCTGAGGTCTCCTTCTCCAATGTGAGAATCCCTGCCAAGAACCTCGTTGGACAGGAAGGGAACGGTTTCAGGGAGCTGATGGCTTTCTTTAACCTCACGAGACTTCATATCTGCGCCATGGCCGTCGGCATTGCCAGAGCGGCCATGGAGGAGAGCATCGTCCACATTAAGAAAAGGCATCAATTCGGCGTCCCACTGGCCTCATTTCAAGTGAATCAGTTCAAGATCGCTGAAATGGCCACCTTGATCCGTGCCGCCAGAAATCTCTATTATGAAGCGGCATGGTTGACGGATCAGGGCAAGATGGATCACGCCCTCACGGCCATGGCCAAATGGTTTTCAGGCCAGATGGCTGTCCGGTGTGCGGACGAGGCGCTTCAGATGCACGGGGGCTATGGTTACATCGATGAGTACAAAGTCCAGAGGATATACAGAGACGCAAAGATTGTGGAGATTTATGAAGGGACCAAAGAGATTGAAAAACTCATCGTCGCCCGATCTCTGTTACGCGTTTGAGGACGGCCGGTAAAATTTCCAGGTCCGGTGGCGGGAGGCGGTATTGAGACAGTTCTTGAGGCAGGACCCACCTGATCTCAGGGCTTTCCAAGGGTTTGGGTTCGCCACGGATTTCAGCGCACTCAAAGAGATGAAGGGATATGGATTGGCCCTGGTAATCGTGATCAATGGTCAAAACATGCTTTCCAGCGTGAACCTCCATGCCGAGTTCCTCTTTGATCTCTCGTTCTAAACAGGCCTCGAGGGTTTCGTTTTCTTCCTGCTTGCCGCCCGGGAACTCCCAGAACCCTGCCAAGTGCTTGCCTTCCGGGCGCTTTGTAAGGAGGAGCCGCCCATCCCGAAAGATGAGACCAGCGGTGACGTGAAAGTGGGGTTTATTGTTTTTCTCTTTCACGGGGTAGCACCTTGAATCTCAGCCTGAGGTAGGCCTCTTCAGCCTCTGCACTGCCCGGCGAAACATCCAGGATCTTCTTGACCGTCCTCAGGGCTTCGCCGAAATTGCCCTGCTCCTCTTGGCGCTTGGCCAGGTCCGTCAGGAGTCTCAGGTAGGCCTCCCTGGCCTCCTCCTGCCGGGGCGCCAGATCCAGAATTTTCTCATAGGCGCCGACCGCCTCCTGGAGCTTCCCTTGCTTCTCCAGCAGTTCCGCCAATTGGAGGCGCACCTTGAGATCCTTTGGCTTCGCCTCAAGCAAATCGCTCATCGCTTCTATGGCAAGATTCTCTTTTCCTGTTTTCAGATAGGCCAAGATAAGGAATTCGCGCAGGTCCGTGCTTTGAGGGTGGGATGTGAGGCCCTGTTGCATTTCTTTGATCATGCTCCGGTAATCGCCCCGCTTGTTCAGGATCTCAAAGATAGTGTAATAGGGCCCGATCTCCTTCGGTTTCAACCGGATCAGGGCATGGGACTCCCGGAGGACGAGGTCCTCTTTGTTCAACTTCTTGAAGATATCAAACAGGAGGCTATGGACCTCCACGTCATCGGGGTGTGATTCCAGGTACTTTTCAAAGTAGGGAACACTCTCTTTGAAGCGCCCTGCTTCATATTCAAGGACTGCAATGTTGTACGCCAGGGTCTCGTTCTTGGGATCAAGGGAGAGCATCTTCTTGTAGATTTCGATGAGACGTTTCTTATCGCCCTGTTTTTCTAAGACGGGAACCAAGAGCACCATGGCTTTGACGGAGTTGGGTTTCTTATTGAGTATTTCAGTCAAATGCTTTTCTGCCTCCTGGTATTTCCCTGCTTTGCTGAGGCTCTCGGCCAGCTTGAGACGGCCTTCCATGTCCTCGGGTTGGAGGCTGATCGCTTTGGCCAGGAAGAAGTCCGCCCTCTCTTTATTGCCGGCCTTTTCGAAGAGGGTGGATAGGTTGTAGTAGAGGTTGGCGTCTTTTTGGTCCAATTCGACAGCGTTCAAATAAGCGGTGATCGCTTTGTCGATTTGTCCCATGTCCGTGTACAAGAATCCGAGGGTCTTATAGATGGGCAACCGCTTTGCTTTTTCAAGCAGCTTAACGGCGTTCTCATAAAGGGCAGCCGCTTCTTTGGGTTTTCCGGCCTCTTCAAGGGCGATCGCCAATCGGAGTTTGACATTTGCGTCCTTCGGTTTCAGGTCGGCGAGCCTCTCAAGCACAGAAATAACGCCGTCTCTGTTGCCCATGACTTCGTACAGATCCAAGAGATCGGCAAGAAGGGTCTCATCCGGTTTTTCCTTGGCCATCGCCTCAAGCATCGTAGCGGCCTTCGACCATTTTTTCTGGGATTTGTAAGCCTCCAGTAACCGGTTCCTGATTTGCGTATCCTCTGGAGCAAACTCTCGGCCTTCCTCGAGGATTTTGATTTTCCGGTCTGGGTCAATGGTCCTGTCCGCTCTTTCCAACCAGTCCTCTACGTAGGGTTCCACCACCACGTCCAAATAGCCCAAGTTTTCATTGTACTGCTTCACTTGAATTCTGAACTCGCGCTGACGCAAAACAGATCTGTCAGGGAGCAAGGTCGCCACGGGCAGCGTCTCATAGAAAAGGGCGTTCACGTCTATGCCGGACGCAACGAGGCGCACACCTATGTTGAAGGTGATGTTGGTGGAAATTTTGAGGAGCCTTAATCGGTCTTGAGGGTGGAGATGGAGAACTTCGCCATTAAGAAGTTTCAAAGGCTGGCCGTTTTTCTCCAGAAGAAGGAAATAGAATTCCGGTGAGAGGTTGTGTAAGCCCGGCCAGAACCACCACACCACGGAGAAAGCCGCAATCAACAGTGTGATAATGACCCAGAAAGCGGTTCGACTTCGGCGGGGCCTCTTTCTTTTTGTCCTGGTCAACAACCGAACCTTGCTAGCGAAGACGCTTTTTCGTTTTCACCTTTTCAGAAAACCGGCCTTCCCAGATCAAAAGAATAGGGCTGGCCACAAAGATGGAGGAATATGTTCCCACCACAATGCCAATCAATAGAGCAAAAGCGAAATCATGAATCACAGCGCCACCCATGACAAAAAGGCATATAACCACGATGAGCGTGGTCGATGAGGTCAAAATGGTTCTGCTCAGCGTCTCATTGATGCTGGCGTTCATGACCTCTTCAAAAGGCCGTCTTCTGAAACGGCCCAGGTTTTCTCTGATTCTGTCGAAGACAATGATCGTATCGTTGAGCGAATAACCCACGATGGTCAGCAACGCCGCGATAATGGGTAAGGAGATCTCTCTATCGGTGAAAGCGAAAGCCCCCAGCGTAATCGTCACATCATGGATGAGGGCAATAATTGCTCCGAGAGCGTATTTCAATTTCAGGAACCAGCACAGGCCCAAGGTGACCAGAAGGGCGATGACAATGAGGACGGTGACGCCGACACCGACCACGGAGGCTGCATAAACAGCCAAAACCAGGGATAGGGCCATGATGATACTCATCAGCCAGAGATGTTCAAAGCGGCCGGAAATATAGATGGCAATAAACAGGATGGCGTAGAAGATGGCGAACAGCGCTTTCTGGCGAAGGTCTTCGCCCACTTTGGGTCCGACCATCTCTACCCGCCTAATCTCAACGGACTGCCCCAACTGGTCCACCAGCGCGTCCTTGACCTTTTCGTCCAAGCCCGCCAGCTCGATGTCCATCCTTCTGACCCGGATCAGATACTCAAATTCCCCTTCCTCGCCGAATTCCTGAATGATGCTGTCTTCCAACGCAACCGGCCTGAGCGCTTCTCGGATTTCCGAGGGCGTCCGCTTTTGATCCAACTTGACTTGCACGACAATACCGCCGGAAAAGTCCACGCCATAATTCGGTCCGCCCCGGAAAAGAAGTAGAACAAAGGTGGCAACAATCAAGCCTGCAGACAACAAGAAGGCGATTTTCCTTCTCCCGATGAAATTGATGTTGATTCCCGGTTTGATGAATTCCATACCAACTCCATATTAGTGTGGCTTAGGGCGTAAGGCACAAGGCCTATGGCGAACAAAAGACCTCGGCTGACACAGGTCGAAAATGTCAAATGTCAAAGTTTACCCGCCTTCGGCGGCGCCAGAGGCGACCAGGGCTCAAATGCCAAAGGAAATCCAAAACCCAAATGCCAAAAGAAAAACCTCTATCACGAAAACACCCTGCAACTATGCTCAAGAAAGGTGAAACATGGAAAACACGAAAAACTCAATTCATCACTTTCCTGTCGCTAGCAAAATAGACATGCCTAACTTGCCTCGTAGCTCTTAGCTCCATAGGAATTTCTTTCTTCTTGGAAATATATTTCTTCTTTCGTGCTTTCGTACTTTCGCGCTTTCGTGATTAATGGGGTTTTGGGCTTTGTCATTGGGCATTCATTGGGCATTTGGATTTTGGCATTTGGCATTAATACGCATTTACTTTGGCAAACTCCATTTCTTCAGCCCCATCATTCCATCATTCCAATATTCCTTCTATCCATCACTCCCTTACCGCTTTCTAGATGCTGATCTTCCGCCATCTTCGGGTAACATAGAGATAGTCGAAGATGATTCGGGTCACAAACACAGCGGTGACAAAACTGGCCACAATGCCGATACTCAGGGTGACTGCAAAGCCCTTCACAGGCCCGGTACCAAACTGAAAGAGCACCAGAGCAGCAATAAAGGTGGTCACATTGGCATCCAGAATGGTAACCAAAGCCTTGGCGTATCCAGCCTCAATAGCCGCTCTGGGAGGTTTTCCGAGCCGGAGTTCTTCTCGTATACGTTCGAAAATAAGTACATTGGCATCCACAGACATGCCGATGGTCAGAATGATTCCCGCAATACCCGGCAGCGTGAGCGTCGCTCCAAAGAAGGCCAGACCCGCCATGATAAAGAGCATGTTCAGGATCAGGGCCAAATCGGCGAAAAGACCGGAAAGACCGTAATACAGCGCCATAAAAAAGATGACCACCACGCCGCCGATGATGGTGGACTTGAACCCCTTGGTAATGGAATCTTTCCCCAGGGATGGACCCACCGTCCGCTCCTCCAGGATCTTGACCGGAGCGGGAAGGGCGCCGGCCCGCAAAACAATGGACAAGTCTTTCGCTTCATCCATGGTGAAGTAACCTGTGATCTGCGCTCGGCCACCACTAATCCGGTCTCGGATCACAGGAGCGGAATAGACGTTGTTGTCCAGGACAATGGCCAGCTTTTTCCCCACATTCTCTCCTGTAATCCGATCGAACAGCCTCGCACCCCGGGCATCAAAGGAAAGAGACACATAGGGTTCGTTGTATTGATCAATCTGTACCCGGGCATCCGTAATGTACTCTCCTGTGATCAGTGTCCTTTTTTTCAGGAGGTAGGGGATCTTGGTTCTATTGCCTGTGTTGGGGTCCACCGCTGTTTGATGGAGAATTTCGTCCCCTGCCGGGATGTCTCCCCTCAGGGCCGCTTCCAGGCTGTTGTCTTCGTCAACGAGCTTGAATTCGAGGAGGGCTGTCTTCCCGATAAGGTCAATGGCCCTTTTGGGGTCCTTAATGCCCGGCAATTGAATCAGAATCCTCTGATCTTCCTGAGGCCGAATATCCGGCTCCGTGACGCCGAATTGATCGACACGGTTTCTAATCGTTTCCAATGCTTGATCCGTGGCCAGGCGCATAATCTGATTGCGAGCTCTGGCATTCAAGAGGAGCTTGAAGGCCATCCCTTCAGCCACTGTTTCCGCCGCCTCCAGCTTGAAATCCTGATAATCGCGGTCCACCAGTTTGCTGAGTTCCTCCTCATCCTCCGCCCTCATCAGGATCAGCCTGATGCCTTCAATTCCGATCCGTTTAAGCTCCAGGTAGCGGATTTTGCCTCTCCGAAGATCATGTTTCAGCTCTTCCACGATCCTCTCTAAATTGCTTTCAACGGCCTTCTTCGCTTCCACTTCCAATATGAGATGCACCCCGCCCTGAAGGTCAAGGCCGAGATGAATCTTCTCCTGTGGAAGAAAGCTTGACCACCATGGGGGAAGCTCCGGGCTAAAGGTCGGGGTCAGGTACACCAGGGCCATAAAAATGATGAAAGCGGTGATAGCGGCGCGCCAACTTAGATTCTTTGTCACTGCTTACTCCTGTGTGTAGCGGTCCTTATGGGTTAGCCTGTACTGGCGGTCTCCTCACTCCGTAGGATGCCCGCAATGGACCCTCTCGATACCTTGACCCGTACTTTTGGTGCAATCTCCATGGTGACGACCTCGGGGGTGATACCGGTGATGGTGCCGTGCAGCCCTCCGGAAGTCATGACACGATCTCCCTTTTTGACGGCGGCGAGCATGGCCTTGTGTTGTTTGGCTTTCTTTTGTTGGGGTCTGATGAGAAGAAAATAAAAGATGGCGAACATGAGAATGAGAGGGACAAAAGCCCCAAAGCCCCCTCCCTGACCGCCCGTACCGCCGGTTCCCATAGCGTAGGCTAGAAAATCCATACTAAATCCTCCCTTTGATTTGGTTGCCTCATTCGGTGACTATACCACCACAACGGATCCGGAACAACACGACCATCGTCTATGGATCGGGTGAACCGCTCCGGCCTTCGTAAAAACGCTGACAGTATTCGGCCAATCTCCCCTCTTCGAGGGCGCTGCGTATCTCGGCCATGAAGTGGGTGTAGTAATGAAGATTGTGAATGCTGTTCAATCTGTAAGACAAAAGCTCTTTGGCCATGAAAAGGTGTCTCAAATAGGCCCTTGAAAAATGGGTGCACGTATAGCAGGCGCAAGTTTCATCAATGGGCTTGGGATCATCGGCATAACGGGCGTTCTTGATGACCAAGGGCCCTTGGGGCGTAAAGAGCGTCCCGTTTCTGGCATTGCGTGTGGGAAGGACGCAGTCGAACATGTCCACACCCAGCAAAACGGCATCCAAAATGTCCTCCGGCTTGCCCACGCCCATAAGGTAAACAGGTTTTTCCTCGGGAAGAAATGCTACGGTTTTTTCAATGATGCGCCTTCTCGTTTCTGTGTCTTCACCCACCGATAGTCCACCCAAGGCGTAGCCCTGAAAGTTCATGTCAACCAATGCTTTGGCGCTCTCCTCCCTCAGATCCGGGAACATCCCGCCCTGGACAATACCGAACAGGGCTTGATCTTCATGGCCTTTGTATTCGAGGCACCTCTCAGCCCAAAGGGTGGTCAAGCGCACTGAATTTCTCACGTAGTCATAATCAGCCGGATAGGGGGCACACTCGTCAAAGCTCATGATAATGTCCGCCCCCAATGCCAGCTGGATATCCATGGCCTCTTTGGGGCCCAAAAAATGTTTCGATCCGTCCAAATGGGATTGGAAGGTGACCCCTTTCTCTGAAATGGAACGCAGTCTTGCAAGACTGTAGACTTGAAAGCCGCCGCTGTCCGTCAGGATAGGGGCTTTCCAACTCATAAACCGATGGAGACCTCCCAATTTCTCAACAATATGATGCCCGGGTCGCAGGTAGAGGTGGTAGGTGTTGGCGAGGATGATCTTGACGCCCACACCTTCCAAATCATCTGAAGAAAGGGCTTTCACCGAACCTTGGGTGCCTACCGGCATAAATACGGGGGTTTCAAACCTTCCGTGAGGGGTCGCGATTTCCCCCAATCTGGCCCGCGTGTCTCGACATCTCTGAATCACCTGGAATTCCAATGCTCACACTATCTCAACTTTTTGGCGGAGCCGGGATGGCTGTTCTCCGAAAGGCGATATCTCAAAAGAATTCCACCACACATTGCAGCGGACTGATCTTTGAGGGTTGCGGCACAAAAGCCTTAGCAGAATTTCTCGTTCCGACCAAGTCAAAGCTCTTTCAAACCCTCAAAGATCAGTCCGCCTCCCTAGAACGCTATAGATATCGTCTTGAGGGGAATGGCCATCCCCGGCAAAAGCCTCGTTGGTATGCGGGCGCGCTTCGCTAGCTGCCCGGGTCTGTGGCGTCAAGAGCCTATCCATAAAGGCTGAGGGTACAGGAATATCCTCACAGGATCAACATGGCATCCCCGTAGCTGTAAAACCGGTACCCTTTTGCGATAGCCCGCGCATAAGCCTTTCTGATCAGCTCGATGCCTGCAAATGCGGACACGAGAAACAAGAGAGACGATTTGGGCAGGTGAAAGTTGGTCAGCAGTCCATCGATCACACTGAATTGAAACCCCGGGGTGATCAGAAGATCGGTCTTCCCCGTTCCAGAGCAAATCTCTCCATGGGTTCCTGCCACGGTTTCCAGGGCTCTGACGACGGTGGTCCCCACAGCGATAACACGCCGGCCTTCCCGCTTGGCGCCATTGACGCTCTGCGCCGTCTCCGGATCGATCGCGTACTCTTCCACGCCAAGACGATGGTTTCGGATATCGTCACTTCGCACAGGTCGAAATGTGCCGTGCCCCACGTGAAGGGTCAGTTCGGTCGTATAAATCCCCGCTTGATGTAACCTTTCCATCAATTCCTCTGTGAAGTGCAAACCCGCCGTAGGGGCAGCCACTGCGCCCCTTTTGCTCGAAAAGACGGTCTGGTATCTTTCTCGATCCACAGGGGAACGGCGGTCCTGGCTTTCCCTCCTGATGTACGGGGGAAGGGGCATGGCGCCCTTTTCATCGAGGAGCGCATCAATGGAAGGCACATCCTGGAATGTAATCTGAACGAGTCCGTCCTTTCCAAGATTTTCCACGCGGCCGGCGAGACCGAATTCAAAGAACAGTTCGCCCCCCTTTTTGGGGCGCTTCGAAGACTTCAGGAGGCACCAGCGGGTGTTCGCATCGGACCCATGGGGGTTTGGGTGTTCCAGAACCAACACCTCCACGCGACCACCGCTTTCCTTGCGCCCAAAAAGCCTGGCTGGAACGACCCTGGTATTGTTGACCACCAGAAGATCGCCCGGCCTCAGTAGGGCAGGGAGTTCAAAAAAGTGGTGATCCGATAAGGACTTTTCCGAACGGTTCACCACCAGGAGCCGCGAGTTGTCTCGCCGCGGTGAGGGCACCTGGGCGATCAGAGACTCGGGCAGATCGTAGTCATAGTCCTCAATGTTGAACATCTGCAATCGTACATTAAACGGGGTAAAGTAAAAGAAAAGTGTACCAAAGTCAAACGATTTTATTTATGAATTTATGATAGTTTCTGCTCATGGCCGTGTCAACAGCCTGTTTAAAGCCTAAATGCACCGCCTGTTTTAGGTATCAAGCGTGAAACGAGCAGGTTGTCCAGTGCTCCTGACCGCCAGCAAGGCATTAGATGCAAGTAGGGAACGGGCTCGATTCGACGCCGCTCATCGCAGGCTGTCCCGTTCCGGATCGACACAGAGGTCGATCCCTACGGTCCGGGTTTTCCCCCCGACGGGAAGGCAACGTTGCGCTTTGCAAGCAGTCAGAGCGGTCTCCGTCTTTTTCTGAAAGAGCATATCCCAAAAGAGAATCCACAGGAGTATGCCGTGGTCTGATCTT
>Ga0209427_10010117_pt1 | contig 10480 bp, 10 predicted proteins | sample DeeMarSWOR136_30_FD_187465 | JGI IMG/M metagenome (GOLD analysis project Ga0209427, IMG submission 187465) | Marine sediment microbial communities from White Oak River estuary, North Carolina - WOR-1-36_30 (SPAdes) (version 2) | ecosystem: Environmental > Aquatic > Marine > Intertidal zone >...
TGCCGACAATGCTGCTCACATCTTCAATGCACCACCCTATGCTGCTGGGGTACCTATGGAAAGGTTTTGCCGCAATGCACTGGCGATGAGCTCCACCAATTTAGCCCTGCAGCTCCAGAGAAATATCATCGCCAGAGATATACTGAAAGGATTAAAAATTTGAATTCGCCATGTCATTGCGAGCCGAAGCGAAGCAATCTCGGTGGGAAAGCAACTCAGATTGCTTCGGCACTGATGTGCCTCGCAATGACAATAAGGTAAAAAAGGGAGGTTGTTATGGCTCAAGTTAAAAAAGTTACACTCCCGCTGACCGATGAGACTTTGAAGGAGCTTAGGGCGGGGGATAACCTTCTGCTCACCGGCGTGATGTATGTAGGTCGTGACGCTGCCCATAAGAGGATAGTTGAGGCTATGGAGCAAGGAAAACCCCTGCCTGTTGATATCAAGGGACAGACGATATATTTCATGGGACCTTCCCCGGCCAGACCAGGAAGACCAATAGGCTCCGCTGGTCCCACTACCAGCGGTCGCATGGATGCCTATTCACCCCGTTTAATAGCCGCAGGCTTGAAAGGGATGATCGGCAAGGGATTGAGGTCGGAACCGGTGAAGGATGCTATGGTGAAACATAAAGCTGTATATTTAGGAGCCATAGGTGGCGCAGGTGCTCTTATTTCCAAGAGCATCAAGAAGGCAGAGGTAGTGGCCTATGAGGACCTGGGTGCCGAAGCACTCCTGCGCCTTGAAGTAGAGGACTTTCCCGTCACGGTGATAAACGATATCCACGGCGGCGACCTTTACAAGGAAGGAAAGGCTAAATATCGGGTGAAAGCTTCTTAAGTAAGGGGCCTAGCAAAGCTTCTACCGCCGGGCCTGCCTGAAGGCGTATTATTCTACAAGTTCTTTGTAGGCAGCCATCAAATTTCTGGTCAGCTTTCCTGGTTTGCCCGTGCCGATGGGTTCACCATTAAACCGGGTTAGGGACACGACCTCTATTATGGAATTGGTAACAAAGGCCTCCTCAGCCCTACTTAGCTCCCCCAACTCTACCTGCCTTTCCACCGTCTTGATATTTGAATCCCGAGCTATTTCCAAGACTGCCTCTCTGGTAATCCCGGGCAAGATGCCGCTTTCCAGGGAAGGGGTGATAAGCTCGCCCCCGCTCACCAGGAAAATATTGGCAGTGCTGCCTTCGGCTATGTAACCCAGTTCATTAAGCATGATAGCTTCATCGCAGCCAGCCGCTTTGGCTTCCATCCTGGCCAAGATGTTACTTGCATAGCAAGTGCACTTTAGTCGGGACAGAGGTGACTGACTGTCACGGCGCAGGAAGGATAGCGCTGCCTTAAATCCCTGTTCATATCTTTCCGGGGGCAACGGAACGAAATTCCTGGCGGCGACCAGAACAGTCAGGTTAGAACAGGTGTTGAGGTCAGGAGTCATATCACCTTCTCCTGCAGTGATAGTGAGCCTCACTCGGGCATCATTGAGCTTATTGGCCTGTAAAGTTTCCACACAAGCATTCTCCAGGTCGAAAGCATCCAGCTTGGGGCTCAAGCCAAGGCTCTCGGCTGAGCAGCGAAGGCGCGTTAGATGACGGTCAAGGCGAAATATATGCCCCTCATAAGCCCGCATAGTCTCAAATAGCCCATATCCGTAGAGAAACCCGTGGTCGAAGGGGGAAAGTTTAGCCTCAGCGCGAGGGACAAGATGCCCATTGAGGTAAACAATTTCTGCCATCATTTCACCTTCACTCAACTAAGTGTCCTTTAACTCCAGGCTGGCTGAGTAAAATGGAAGAAATTACTCAGGAGATCATGCCCGGTCTGGGTGAGAATCGATTCAGGATGAAACTGAACCCCTTCCACAACGTAACTCTTGTGCCTCACCCCCATTATTTGCCCCTCCGGATTTTGGGCACTTACTTCCAGAGACGATGGAAGGCTTTCAGTTTCGATAATCAAGGAATGATAGCGGGCTGCCGGGAAGGGGCTAGCCAGGTCCCGATAGATAGTCTTACCATCGTGGTGGATAAGGGAGGTCTTACCATGAACTGGTAAAGCCCGGCCAATTCTACCTCCGTAGGCATACCCGATACATTGGTGTCCCAGACATACCCCCAGGATAGGGATTTTCCCGCCAAAGTATCGCACCACGTCGTTGGAGATATTAGCCTCCAAAGGGGTGCACGGTCCAGGGGAGATGATAATGTGGCTGGGATTCAGCTCTTCGATGTCAGGTAAACTAATCTGGTTGTTGCGAAACACCATGGGCTCCCAGCCTAGCTCCCCTACATATTGAGCCAGGTTGTAAACAAAGGAGTCATAGTTATCAATTATCAGTACCATCCATACCCCAGGGAACCTGTAGTTTCTTCCTTCCCATCATTTTGCTGCTATGCTCACTTCCGGTGCCAGTTGCAAAGCTTGAATTAGACCCCTAGCTTTGGCCAGAGTCTCCAGGTACTCACCTTCGGGATCGGAGTCATACACAATGCCCCCGCCTACCTGGAAGTAAGCTTTGCCTTTCTTAATCAAAAAGGTGCGGATAACGATATTGATATCCAGGTCTCCATTGAAGCCCAGATAACCTATAGAGCCAGTGTAGACACTTCTTCTCGTTGGCTCCAGCTCATCAATGATCTCCATAGCCCTCACCTTAGGGGCGCCAGTAATGGAGCCGCCGGGAAAGGTAGCTTTGAGCAGGTCAATGCTGCTCTTCTCCTGGCGTAACCTGCCGACGATAGTGGAGGTAAGATGAAACACGGTAGGAAAGGTCTCCAGGATAGCCAGCTCGGTAACTTTTACTGTGCCATAGCGGCAAACCCGTCCCAGGTCGTTTCTCTCCAGGTCAACGATCATGATATTCTCGGCTCGGTCTTTGATGCTGTGAACCAACTCTTGAGCCAGGCGTTCATCTTCCACAGGGTCTTTGCCTCGTGGTCTTGTCCCTTTTATCGGTCGTGTTTCCACCAGGTCACCTTGAACCTTAAGGAATCTTTCCGGGGAGGCACTGACAATCGTTATTCCATCGAAGTTGAGGTAGCTGGCAAAGGGAGCAGGGTTAACCTCTCTCAGCCGCTGATACAGCTCGTAAGGCGAAATGGTCAATTTGGTCTCAAACCTCTGGGAAAGGTTTACCTGAAATACATCGCCTGCGGCGATGTATTCCCGCACTCTATCCACAGTCCCAATATATGCCTCGGGGGTGAAGTTGGACTTAAGTACGAGCTCCTCATTTCCCTCAGGGGATTGAATCTCACTTTCACCCAACCTCCTCTTCGGAGAAAGAGAGGTTTGAACCTCCGGGGCAGGGAGGGAAGAATGAAGCCAGTCCTTCATTTCCTTAATGCGCATTCTAGCTCGTGCTAACCTCAGGCTTTCTTCCGTCTCAGGAAAACCTGTAGCAACAAGGTAAGCTCTCGTCTCAAGGTGATCAAAGGCGACCACGGCGTCATAGAAGGCAAAATAACTCTCGGGAAACTTGAGGTCATCTATAGCTGTAGACGGTAGATGCTCGATAAAATGGCGCAGGTCGTAGCTGAGATAGCCAACTGCCCCACCAAGGAACGGCACGGGTGCCGAGCAGTGGTCCAACTTATACTTTTCCAGTAATTTCCCCAATACATCGAAAGGGTTATCATACAAGGTCTCTCGTCTGTCTCCATTAACTAAGGTAATCTCCGTACCTCGGCTGCTCATTACTAGAAATGGATTGCCACCAATGAAAGAATAGCGTCCCAGCTTCTGCGGGTCCATGCCGCTGTCCAGGAAGAAGCTGTAGGGATTGTCCTTGATCAAGGCAAAAGCCTCTGGAGCAGTCAGAGGGGTAGAGATCTCCTCAACAAGAGGATAGCGACTCACGTGCATTGGCTTTCCAATTTGAACTCTTTGCCATTCTCCAGGCAAGATTTCCCCTCTCTCCTTCTATGTGCTGATTCCGTCTAACACTCTTTTGGTAGTGAGACCGATTTCTGCAGGATTAGGAGCAATCATAGCTCCGACAGCAGATAGGGCCTTTATTTTCTCTGAAGCTCTACCCGCAATACCAGTAATAATAGCACCAGCATGCCCCATCCTTTTGCCCGGTGGAGCAGTGCTCCCGGCAACGAAGGCAACCACAGGCTTTGTCATCTCACCTTTGATGAATTCCGCAGCCTCCTGCTCAAAAGTACCCCCTATCTCACCAACAAGGACCACAGCCTTAGTATCATTGTCAACATTGAACAACTTTAGCACATCTACAAAAGTGCTTCCCGGCAGGGCATCGCCGCCAATCCCAACACAGGTGGATTGCCCAATCCCTAGGCTGGTAAGCTGAGCCACCACATCATAAGTTAGAGTGCCACTGCGGGAAACCACCCCTACATTGCCAGGAAGATGAATTTCTCCCACCATAATCCCCACTTTACATTTCCCCGGAGAGATAACTCCGGGACAGTTGGGACCGATAAGTCGAGTTGATTTTCCTTTGAGATAGCTATGCACCTTGACCATGTCCATGACCGGTATCCCTTCAGTGATGCACACAATCAAAGGTATGCCAGCATCCGTTGCCTCCATGATGGCATCAGCGGCAAAAGCAGGGGGGACAAAAATGATACTGGCATTGGCTTCAGTTTCAGCCACTGCCCGCTCCACATTATTGTAAACAGGCACTCCTAGAATCTGGTTACCTCCCTTCCCGGGAGTAACGCCAGCTACCACTTTTGTGCCATATTCAATACAACGCTGAGTGTGAAAACTACCCTCTCCTCCGGTAATACCTTGAACCAGAAGTCTGGTCCCTTTGTCAACGAGTATACTCACTTTATCTGCCCTTTCGCTGCTTGAACTGCCTTATGGGCACCATCGTAAAAATCCTCTGCCTCAATAAAATTTATTCCTGATTCAGATAAGATGCGCTTGCCTTCATCAACATTCGTTCCTGCCAATCTAACAACCACAGGAAAAGGAATATCCATCTGCTGATAGGCTTCCACTATGCCTTTAGCAATAACATCTACCCTCGCCATGCCACCAAATATGTTTACCAGGACTACCTTTACTCCTGAGTCAGCAACAAACATCCTGAAGGCATTGACTACGCGGTCAGTAGTGTTAAGCGTACCAATATCGAGAAAGTTTGCTGCGCTACCACCACAATATTGGATAAGGTCATTCACCGCCATCGCCAGCCCGGCACCATTGACCATGCAACCGATGTTGCCATCCATTTTCACATAATTATTTATCCCCCACTGACGAGCTTGGACTTCCAACGGTTCCTCTTGCTCTTCATCATGGAGTTCCTGAATATCCTTATGACGGAAAAGAGCATTGTCATCAAAGTTAAGCTTGGCATCTAAAGCTAACAGTCTCCCGTCAGCGGTAACAGCTAAAGGATTGATTTCAGCCAAACAGCAATCTTTGGTCATGAAAAGCTGGTAGAGACCAGTCATCAGCCTGGTCGCCTCAGTTACCTGCTTGCCAGTCAAATTCATCCCGTAAGCCAATTTGCGTCCCTGGAAAGGCTGGAACCCGACAGCAGGGTCAATAGAGACCTTGAATATCTTCTCCGGGGCTGCCTGAGCCACCTCCTCAATCTCCATGCCACCAGCTTCGCTTGCCATCATAAGAGGCAGTCTCGTGGTGCTATCAACAAGCACGCTGATATAAAGCTCACGGTGTACTTCACTTGCCTCCTCCACCAACACCCTGCTTATCGGCACACCTTCAGCACCGGTTTGATGCGTCACCAACCTTGTTCCTAAGAGTCGGCTTGCTATTTCTCCTGCTTCCTCTGGAGTATCAGCCACCTTTACTCCTCCAGCCCTTCCCCTACCCCCAGCATATACCTGAGCCTTGACCATCACCCTGCCACCGATTTCCTCAGCCACTGCTCTAGCCTCGGCAGGGGTAGAAGCGGTCCTCCCCCTGGGGATAGGAATGCCAAATTGCGACATAACAGCCTTAGCTTGATATTCGTGGACCTTCATGTCGAAACACCACAGTATAAGGGGAAAAACAGTCAGTGGTCAATCTGCTGTATTCGTCTTATCGCCTTCCCAAACCAAACTGCTAAATGCTATGATATACAAGCTGTTTAGCAGCAACCTATCGCGAGGAAGCAAGTGAAATGGAAGCAGTGTTTGATGGTGCTAGATACGACCATAGTTAAAGAAAGGAGGATGAATTATGCCTAAGCCTAACAGAAGAGTAGCTATATGTGGTGGAGGGATATTCAGGCCAGATTTGTGGCATGGGGAGAATGCCGAGGAAGGTGTTGCCACAGCTTATCAGGACCTGCTACGCCAATGCCCTAATTTAGAACCGGATGATATAGACGCAGTAATGATGAGTTACTTCAGTGACCACTTGAATCAGCAGTTATGCATGGGCTGGATAATCCAGGATTATCTTGGCTTGCACAATAAGCCTGGCTATCGGGTTGAGTCCGGTGGCTCCACACCACTGGATGCCTTGATTAACGCTTACTATATGATACAGTCAGGGTTCTTTGACGTCATCTTAATCCCCGGCTGGGAATGGATGTGTGAGGTTGATGTTGCCAGCACGAATGAAATGATTGCTTCCGCTGCCGATACTGATTGGGACTTTCCAGTTGGTGGCTATTACAATGCGTATTACGCTGCTATGGAAGTAAGGCATATGCAATTGTATGGAGAGACCTGCGAAGACCTTGGCAGGATTGCTGTGAAGAACCACAATAATTCTACTCACATTCCCTTCTCGCAATGGCTAAGTCAACACGGTACTGCTCCCATAACGCTGGAGGATTACTGGAAGAGCAGATTGGTATGCTGGCCTTACAGGGTGCTGAATAACGCTGTGATGAGCGAAGGGGCATGTTGCATACTCATGGCAGCGGAGGAGAAGGTTAACAGGTTCACGGATACACCTATGTGGATAACCGGCGTCGGTTTAGGGACGGACTCAATGAGGCCGGGAGACCGAACAGTTGATTTTGTCTATGCCGGATTTAAGGACGAAGCGAGGATATATTCCGACGTTGTCAAAATACCTAAGACACCTTATCCCGACATGGCAAACTTCGCCAGTCTGCATGTAGCCGCAAAGAGAGCCTATGCCCAGGCAGGTATTACCAATCCGTTAAAGGAGATAGATTTAATGGAGCTTTTTACTCCTTACGATGGTGTCGAGCTTTGTCTTTATGAGGACCTGGGGCTTTGCGGCAGAGGAGAAGGGAAATACATGATACGAGAAGGAATAGTAGAGTATGGCGGTGAATGCCCTGTTTCGTTAAGTGGCGGCTTGACATCAACGGGACATCCCGTTGGTGCTACTACTCTCTACTATACCACTTTCCTCTACTGGCAGCTTGCCGGAAAAGTAAAGGAAATGTGTGGTCCGGATGGCTTACAGGTGCCAAATGCAAAAAGGGCACTTATCACCGGACATGGCGGCACTGGTTGCCAGGGCGGAGTCATAATCTTTGAACGAGATTAAAGAGAGGAGAAATAAAATGGAAGAAGAAAAGGGATTAACCGAGATAAAGTTAAAAGTAAGGTCAGTAAAGAGAGAGCGTGAAAGGAAATACAGGGATTATCCTCTAGTGGTGGATAACTCAACAGCGGCTCATGATTTCTGGGAGCCGATAGTTCACCTTGGATTGTGGGACATTAAAGGACATCAGATAGTGAAAGGACTCTGGGGTGGTGGCACGGTTGAACAAGCGAAGAAGAGAGTTCCAAAGGAATTCATGGTAATAGACCGTGCTAGCTTCGCTTTCTACTCCCATAGCTATGGTCTTGTTTCGCCATTCTTCCGGGGCTTGCTGGAGGGAAAGCTTATGGGCACAAAGTGCCCGAAATGTGGCACGGTATATTGCCCTCCTCGAGCTCACTGCTGGAATCCAGAGTGCAAGGTAGCTGACTGCTTTGATAACTGGGTAGACCTTCCTTCAGCCGGCATCATCCATACCTTTACGGTGCAATGTCTGGCAGCAGCTCCCTTCGAGCACATGCTGCCTTTCTCCATGGGCTGGGTTCAAGTTGATGGTGCTGATACTACCCTGGCCATGTTGTTGCACATACGACCAAAGGAAATTTTCATCGGGAAAAAGGTGAATATTGAGTTCATGCCCAAGGAAAGCAGAAAGGGAGATTTGATGGATTTGTATGCCGTGGCAGCAATCCAAGATGAGAAGCCTCCTGAGTGGGCCTGTCTACAGAAAGACCCCAAGGAAATGGAATCTGTGGAGAACTCCACGAAAGCTAGCCTGGAATTCATTAAGAATAGGTACGGGATAGATAATAGTCCCGAAACAAGGGGGTGGTAACATATTAAATACTAAACTCTAATATCGAAATCCTAAACGTTTGGAATTTAGGATTTTGAAATTGTTTAGAAATTAGAGCTTAGAATTTAGGATTTTCAACTGAGGGGGAGCTTTGAATGGATTTTAACTTTACTGAAGAACAAAAGATGATTGCCAACACCGCTAGGGAAATAGCTAAGAGTTTCCCGCCTGAATATTGGAGGGAGAAGGATTCGAAGGAAGAATTTGGTGAGGAATTCTACAAAGCAATAGGTGAGGCGGGATTCACCGGGATGGTAATCCCTGAGAAATATGGCGGTGCCGGAAGAGGCGTAACCGACTTGCTCATTGCCATGGAAGAGTTAGTTGCCAATGGATGTGGCATGGCTGGTATGTGGTATCTGGTTATAACTGAAGATTTCGGCGGCATCAGCATAATTCGGCACGGCACTGAAGCACAAAAGGGGAAATACCTGCCCGGCATTGCCTCGGGAGATATTGAATTTTGCATGGGGCTCACCGAGCCGGATGCCGGCACAAATACGCTTAATACAAAGACGAGAGCTCAAAAAGTAGATGATGGCTGGATAATAAACGGTAACAAAACCTGGATCAGCGGGGCTGATAGAGCTAAAGGAATGATGCTCATAACCAGAACGACTCCAAAGGAAAAAGCCCCTCGAAAAACATTCGGACTGAGCCTGTTCCTCATAGATCTGCCCAATCCGGCGGTTAACGTAACCACCATACCTAAACACGGGATAAACTACTCCCATTCGTGCGACATCGGCATCGATGACCTGAAAGTGACTGAAGATGCGCTGATGCCACCATTGGACGGTGGCTGGCATTCTTTGCTGGATACTCTGAATATCGAGAGGATGTCGTTTACCACTGCGGCTATCGGCATCGCCAGACTGGCGATGAGCAAAGCTATTGATTATTCCAGGGACAGGAAAATTTTCGGCGACACGCCAATTGGAAGCTACCAGGGGCTGCAGTTCAACCTGGCTGAAGCTTACGCCGGTATCGAGGCAGCAAAATTACTCAACTTCAAAGCGTCCACACTATATGACAACGGGGCAAGCATTGCTGAAGTAGGCAAAATTGTAAATCCAGCAAAAGTTCTGGCAGTTGAGAGCGGTATTAAGGCAGTTTACTGGGCAATGCAGACCTTCGGAGGCTATGGATACGCTAAGGAATACGACGTTGAGAGGTGGTGGCGGGAAATAAACTTAATCAGACTTGCTCCGGTTAGCCAGCAGATGGCATTAAGCTATGTTGGGGAACATATACTGGGAATGCCCAGGTCCTATGAATAAAACAAGAGGAACGATTTCAAGTTCTTCTTTGGCGGCAAATTCTTTTTAATTAAACAAATTCTAAAATCTTTTTGATAATTTTCCCCCCGTCTTCAACAGATTTCTTACATAACCAAAGAACATTAATATCGCTACCCTCAAACAGAAATGACACCCAGTTTTCAACTTTCGTTTCAGCAACATTGTTTGGCACTGGCATTTGTGTTGTGGGATCAATTGGAACACCCATAACACTAACACCGCGCCCGAAAGTTACACCTGGTCCCCAAGATACCGAACCACCACCACGAGAAACAGTTACTCGCCTTGTTTCTGTTTTTACCTGAGGCGTTAATCTAATATGTTTTTCTGAAGCATAGTTTGTCAAATGCTTTAACCATAAGTAATCTTGATTGTATGGTTGAACTGAATCAATAAATTTAAAAAAATCTTGATGATTTGTTTCAAGATCGCTCATTTTTGCTCTGCCTAAAACTGAGTTTAAATCCTCTTTTTTAGAAATTGCCGGAAAATAAACTCTCGCAGATTTTTTATCCGATTCAGAAAGGTTAGGTAAATAATGTTTTTCAAAATATTTATAAATGGATTGATCTAATAAGTGTTTAATTTTAAGCAAAACTTCTTGCGATAAATTTTTTGTTTTTCCAGACACATCTTTTGCTTGCAGATCATCATTACAAGCCTTTTCCATATCTCGCAACAATTCCTTCGCTCTATCTAGTTGTGATTGAATATCTTGATCCATAATTATTTTATTACCTCTATTTCAATACTATCAAATAAAATGAATTTAATCTCTAAAAATTCGAAAAGCCCGCTTCTGGCCCTGCTGAATTCAAAACGGCTTGAAATTTCCCCGAAAAACGGCTGGCGAGCCC
>Ga0209427_10010119_pt1 | contig 10477 bp, 9 predicted proteins | sample DeeMarSWOR136_30_FD_187465 | JGI IMG/M metagenome (GOLD analysis project Ga0209427, IMG submission 187465) | Marine sediment microbial communities from White Oak River estuary, North Carolina - WOR-1-36_30 (SPAdes) (version 2) | ecosystem: Environmental > Aquatic > Marine > Intertidal zone >...
GAGCTTGACGGGAGTCAAGACCTTTTTTCTTCGTGAACTTGTGCGAGAGATAAACCCGGTGATGGACGTGCGGGCACTGTTCAGGATATGGAGTATTTTACGTGACCTGAAGAAGCGTGACGAAGGTCCACTAATCGTTCACACCCATAGCTCCAAAGCGGGCATCGTGGGCAGGTGGGCAGCGCGGTTGGCTGCAGCGGATATCATCATTCACAGTATCCATGGCTTTGGCTTCCACGATCATCAACCGGCGTTCGCACGGCGTCTGTTTATCTTTTTGGAAAAGATGACGGCCCGTGTGACTGACATGTTCATCGCTGTTTCAAAAGCGAACATAGCCAAGGGAGTCGATTGCGGAATCTTTTCCCCAGAGAAGGCCGTCTTGATCAGAAGCGGCATAGAATTGGAGCATTTCAGGAACACAAAAGGTAAGGTCGAGGAGAACAAGCGGAAGCTCAATGTTGATCCCGCGTTTCCCTTGGTCACCATGATTGGGTGCCTGAAACCGCAAAAGGCGCCGCTGGATTACGTGGAGGTTGCACACGGGGTGCTGCAGCGCAGGGAAGCGAATTTCATCCTGGTGGGCGATGGCAAGCTTCGAAAAGACGTAGAGAACAAAGCCGAAGCACTGGGATTAGGAGATAGATTCAAGTTGCTGGGTTGGAGACGGGACATCCCCGAGATTCTCGCAGCCACCGATGTCTTCGTTCTCACCTCGCTGTGGGAGGGACTTCCCCGTGTTCTCGCGGAAGCCATGGTGGTTGGTGTGCCCATTGTTGCTACTCGGGTCGATGGAACCCCGGAAGCGGTCGTCGACGGCGTCAATGGCTTCCTGGCAGAACCCAGGGATACCCGAGATATAAAGGAGAAGGTCTTATATCTAATGGATAACCCGGAAAAGGCAAAAGAACTGGGAGAGCAAGGCAGGACGATGGTGGAGGAATTCGACATCTGGAAGATGGTCGAGAAACAAGAGGATCTTTACCAGGAACTCCTTGCGAGGAAAGGTAAGGAGCAGGTATGAATGCGGTCATTCCAATACTAGGATTCATCTTTGGGGCTGTTATTGGAAGTTTTCTGAATGTCTGCATCCACAGGCTGCCCCGGGAGGAATCTATCGTTTCTCCCTCATCCCGCTGTCCCGTTTGCGGAACGCCCATCAGGTCCCACGATAACATTCCTCTTCTCAGTTACGTCCTGTTGAGAGGTAAGTGTCGGACATGTAAAGCCTCCATTGCCTGGCGCTATCCTCTGGTGGAATTCCTCAGCGGTCTTTTCTCAGTGTTGCTCCTGCTTCGCTATGGTATTTCATCGCTGTATTTCATTTATTTTGCCTTGTTTGCCTCCCTCATCGTGATCAGCTTTATCGACCTAGCACACCGGATAATTCCCGATGAAATCAGCTTACCGGGCATTGTTGTTGGCGTAGTTGTTTCGTGGCTCCAACCCCAGCTGGCGTTGAAAGAGTCACTGATCGGCGTGCTTCTTGGGGGCGGGAGCCTGTATCTTATAGCCACCATGTACCATCTCGTGACCAAGCGGGAAGGAATGGGAGGAGGTGATATAAAACTGTTGGCCATGATCGGGGCCTTCATTGGATGGAAGGGAGTACTGTTCACCATACTGTGCAGTTCGTTCATCGGGGCGCTGGTGGGGAGCATTGTCATCCTTGCGACGTCCGGAACAGACGGTAAATATGCTGTTCCATTTGGTCCCTTTCTCTCCCTGGGTGGAATTGCCTATGTGTTTGTGGGCGACATGTCGATCACCTGGTACATAGGCTTCTTGCGAGGTATCGCTGCATAAGGATTGGAAATGAAGTGGCTGTTTCGTAGAATCACTGTCGGATTGAGGTTCGAAATTGTTGTCAACATCGTGATACTAGTGGTTGCATCGCTTCTGCTCATTGGTTTTACTATCCTCAAGGTGAGCGAGAAAACGATTTTAGATCAGAAGATAGAAGAAGGGCATATCATCCTATCCTCCCTACAACGGGTGATCGTGTCCGTCCAGAGTGAGAGGTGGCATGAAGACCCTGCTTTATCCCAGATCCTCATTGGCTTCACCCAGTTACCAGAAATAGAGGGGATTTGGGTCACGGATCGCAATTTGAAACCGCAGATTTCCAGGGCACGGGGCAGGGCATACGAGGGAGATCTGCAAAAAGCGGTGGAACAGGGGACGCACGAGATGAAGATCGAAGGTAGCGGGAGCCTCTGGTGGTCCTTCTATCAGAGGGTCATTTTGACAGCCCCGCTCGTACGGCGAGGACAAGTCACGGGGGCAGTGCAAATCTCCTTTTCATTGCAAGATGTTACAAGCAGACTGGTGGTTTTGCGGTGGCTGCTCTTCGTCTTGATTCTGGCCGACAGCGTAGTATTGGTGATTTTTGGGAGCTTTCTCCTGTCACGAGTGCTTGTGAATCCTCTGACTCGACTGGTGAACGTGGCTGAGCGAATACGCAGCGGCGATTTGGACCAGAGGGCAGAGGTGGAGTATGGCAACGAGATTGGCCAATTAAGCATCGCCCTGAATCAGATGGTGGAGAGCTTGGCTGAAAAACAGAGAGATCTAGAGGCAACAATAACAAAGCTGAAGGAGACCCAGAGAGAACTTATTACCTCAGAGAAACTGGCATCGGTGGGTAGGTTAGCAGCAGGTGTAGCCCACGAGATAGGAAATCCGTTGGCATCAGTTTTGGGTCATACGGAGATCCTAAGAAGGAAGTTGAAAGATAACGATGGCCATCTCGATTTGGTAGAGCGGGTACGGAGAGAGACGGAGAGGATCAATCGTACTATCAGAGATCTGTTGCAGTTCTCACGACCCCCAACCTCCGAGATAACGCACATCGAGATCAACGAAGCGATCCAACAAGCTGTGGGTCTGCTCAAGGTGCAGCAAGGATTCAAAAACGCGGGCCTTGACTTAGCCTTGAATAAAACCCTTCCACCCGCCAGGGGCAATATGGATCAGCTGCAACAGGTTTTGGTCAATATCTTGATGAATGCTGCTGATGCTATGCCAAATGGAGGTTCTATCTCCATTCGCACGGCAGAAGAAAACGGCTGGGTGAGCATTGCCATACGGGATAGCGGAGAGGGGATCTCCGCTGATGACTTGGATAGGATTTTTGATCCTTTCTACACCACCAAGTCGCCAGACAAGGGCACTGGGCTGGGGCTTTCAATCTCATTGCGGATTATCGAAAGCTTCGGGGGCAAGATTAAAGTCGAGAGTGACAAAGAGGAGGGTACTGAGTTCACTGTATTACTGCGGACATGACGGGACTGCATCCTCTTATCCCTGATGACGCGGCTACAGAGCCTCCATGCCTTGTGTGAAGGCCTTTTCGTTCAACTCATGCAGCCGTTCTGGAAGGCGTTCTTTGATGCACTCCAGCCACATACTGCTGTCGATGTCCAAGAGCTTCGCAAGGCTGCCCAAAAGTACCACATTGGCGGCCCGGGCATTGCCAAGCTCCCTGGCAATGTCAGTGGCTTTAATGAAATGCACGTTCTTGAAGTTCTCTCGAAGCGTCTCGTCCACGTCCTCAGGGTACTCCATATCACCCAGGTTGACAGCTGGCGGATTGATCCTAATGCCATCTACTAGAAACACAGTGTCGGGCTTACAGTAGGGAAGCCACCGTAAGGTCTCCAACTTTTCTAGCATGAAGAGGTAATCAAGCTCTCCCATTTTGATTATCGGCGAATAGACCTTTTCCCCGTATCGCACATGACTGCTTACCGAGCCACCGCGCTGGGCCATACCATGTACTTCACTCTTTTTCACATCATAACCGGCCTTTAGGAAGGTGTCAGCCATGATGTCGCTGGCAAGGATCACTCCCTGGCCACCTACGCCTGCCACCAGAATGTTTGTCGTGTTATTCGTCGGCATAGTTCTCTCCTTGTCTGGATCTCTCGTTACGAAGTTTCGGCCCCCGTGACGTCCGTCGAGTGAAAGCGTTTCACATCGAAACCGAAGGGGATCTTGTCAGTCTCTCCCTTGATCGCGCCGAACTTGCAGAGCTGGTAGCACAGGCCACACCCGTTGCAAAGAGTCGCATTGATGACGGATGTACCCTTTCGCTTCTTCGTCTTCCCATCGGTAGTCGCGTAGTCTCCCGCCGTACTGACATCCCAGCTGATGGCCGGGCAGCCGATCTGCAAACATTGTCGGCATCCCGTGCAGACATCCTGATCAGTGTGCAGCGGAGGCGGAAAGGACGTAATAGCACGGCGCAACAACGCACAGGGCGCCCCAGTTGTGACGATCACTGACGTTTCGTTCTTGTTCACTTCCTCCTGCACAGCCTTTTCCAACTCTTCCACATTGTAGGGATTCACCTTACGGATATTCTCAGGTTTCACGCCAAGGGCTTTGGCCAATTTAGCGTAGTCCACAGCAATGGTCTGTTCACCTTTGGCAGTATATCCAGTGCCCGGGTGTTCCTGTGCGCCGGTCATGGCAGTAATCCAGTTGTCGAGAATGATGACCGTGGCATTGGACTTGTTGAAGACCATGTTCAGCAAGGGGGTAATGCCGCTGTGCAGGAACGTGGAATCACCAATGACGCAGACCATCTTGCCGAGCGCTTCCTCGCCTAGGACCTGGCTGGCTCCTTCGGTCACGCCAACGCTTGATCCCATACAAATGCAGCTGTCTATGGCCCTGAGCGGTGGAAGAGCACCGAGGGTATAGCAGCCAATGTCACCGTGCACAATGAGTTTGTTCTTTTTGAGCACGTAGAAAACAGGCCTGTGGGGACAGCCAGGGCACATGTTGGGTGGACGAGGAGGAATCGGGTTACTGTACACAGCGTCCGGTAGTTTGTAGTCAGGGTCAAATACTTCGGCCAGAATAGTAGGACTCAGCTCACCACGGATAGGCACCATGTCCTTCCCGGCGTCCACCTTGTAGCCCATGGCTTTGATGTTGTCTTCCAGAAACGGATCCAGTTCCTCTACCACATACACCTTGTCAACTTTCTTCATAAACTCCCCGATCATCTTCTCTGGCAGAGGCCAGGCCATACCCAGTTTCAAAAAAGATGCGTTCGGGAAAACCTCCTTGGCATACTCGTAAGAGATTCCTCCGGTGATGATTCCCACTGAAGTCTGGTTCATCTCCATCCGATTTTCCTCAAAAGTCTCAGCGAACTCCTTAAGCTCCAGAAACCGGTCTTCAACTACCTTATGTCGCTGCCGTCCATAAACAGGCAGCATCACATATTTGGATTCCTCTCTTGTAATCTCCAATGGACGATTCAATTCCTTTCGCTCATCCAGCTGCACCACGGACTTGGAATGAGAGATTCTGGTTACTGTTCTCAGCAGGACTGGGGTATCGAACTGCTCACTGATCTCAAAGGCCTTCTTGGTGAAATCTTTAGCCTCCTGGCTGTCACTAGGTTCCAGCATGGGTATCTTGGCAAACCGGGCGTAATGCCGGTTATCTTGCTCATTTTGGGAGCTGTGCAGTTCAGGATCATCAGCCGTAACGATGACTACTCCTCCCTTCACGCCGGTGTACGCCAGCGTCATCAGAGGATCAGCTGCCACGTTGAGGCCCACGTGTTTCATTGAGGCCATAGCCCTCGCTCCTGCCATAGACGCACCAGCCACTGCCATCAGGGAATCTTTCTCATTGGTAGCCCACTCCGCCTTGATCTCCTTGTACGTGGCCACGTTTTCCAAAATCTCGCTACTAGGAGTCCCGGGATAGGCTGAAGCGAACAGTGCTCCAGCTTCCCACGCACCCCTGGCTATCGCCTCATTTCCAGACAGCACTTTTTTCATACGGATCCCCCTGCTTTTATGTTTTCGATGCGTTAGTTGGTCGGAAGAAGCGGGTTGCGAGCACACAACTATTTTCCCTTTACTACAGCGTTTAAGGCGGACTTTGTTAATCTAATCACAACCACAACTTGATGTCAAGGACGATAGATAATCCCTCAGTTCTCTAAAGCTGATGGGCTTAATGTTCTGCTCCCGCAACGTAGTTCGGAACCTGGGATCAGTGATCATCTCAAAATCTTTTCTCCTCCATGCTTCCCCTCCGTAACTCGGATGAATCATTAGCTCAGCGACGCCACACGGAAGGTCTGAGAGGGAGAAGGGCCGAGCGGGGTCAACAAAGTGATGCGGATGCACTATGTTTTTCTTTCGGAGCACTCCTTCCATCCATCGAGCCGTTCTCGAAGACAAAGGAATGTCTTCCCTGCCCATCAGACGATACCCTTGCTTGGAGAAACGAACACTCCCAATTCCATGACGCTCCATAGCTTCGACAAGGCATAAGAAGATTGGTCTAAACCCATGGGCATGGTGATGTGTATCAACATGGGATGGCACCAACCCGGCATCCAGAAAAGCAGTTATTTGGTCCTCGATTGTTGTACGTACCTTCTGAACGAAATAGCGGTCATCCATGATTCGTAGAAGTTCCTGACGAGAGTACCGCTCTTTGCCAGGTGATGACCAGCCGAGCAGGGAATCGAGGTCGACATGGAGACCGATAGGAACCGAAGGGATCGCTCCAATGATTGCGCGAGCCTCCTGGCTATACGGCGCGTCAATCAACAATGATGCGTCAGTGATCGCTTCGTGCTCAAAGCCAATACGAACCGCTCGATTAACCTCGGGTGACAGGCCAAAATCGTCAGCATTTACAATGAGAAAACGTGGCAATGACATGCCTTGCATTATACGTAAGAAGGCCTGCGAGAAAAAGGTCAAAGCTGGATAGAGCGACAGAACTGTGTGCTCCGAGCTTGAGGGTAAGCTGCTGTCGCAACTCACGAGAAAAAGTCGCCGTAGGATTTGAGAAACATTGACAGAACGAGAACCCATGACTGCCTAGCTTCGCCCAACGCCGTCACACACAACCATTATTCCTGAAGAGTGCACGTTTCCGCAAAAAAGCACTCATTTTGTGATAGGGATCATGGCGGCATAATGTCAGGTCCGGCATAGATGGAGAGTCGAAAAAGAGGTACACGCGAGGTGTGGTTTTAGGAGCGCACACCGCGGGGCTTTAGACGGGCAGACTGCTCGGATGGGCACAAGGAGAAGTTACTAATCTGGGTCCTGAATGGCGGCAAAGGGTAACAGGGCCGCCGGGCGAAGGACGTTATCGCCTGAGGGCTGCGCATTGCGCAGTGAACGCAGGGGAGAGGTACTGTCATGTCACAATCGAGGGATCTATCAAGGTTCTCTTTTCCTCGTTTCTTACGAAACGACGCCATATTGCTTGGACCGGTGGCAATGCGCCCTGATGCAGACGAGGACTTCCTGGGCACAGGCCGTCTAGCCTCCGAGCCGGGTTCATTGTCGGAGTCCAGCATCGGGGGTCCCAATCCGACGGTACGCAGCCTAGGACTTGATCGTAAGGAAGAAGAGATGGAATAGCGTCTGAGAGGCGTTTTCTTTACTTCCCGATTTCCATGCCGATGCTAAAAGCCTGGGCCAACATGTCACCGATGGCATGATACGCCTTCTCGGCTCCGCCACAGTAGACGATAGGTTCGATCTTGCACACATCTGGTTTACCGTCGGTGAGACAGTCCTCTGAAACATGGGTTTCCTCGATTCTGCCGATCAACAGGATGTGGCTACCCAGACTCAATTCATGCAACACGCTGCATTCCAAGTTGAGGGGACACTCCTTGATAAGCGGAACGTCCTTCAGTTGCCCGTAGAATACCGTAAACCTGCAGGAGACAGTTTTATCTTCCGTAGCCCCTGACACTATTCCACAATGGTCCGTCTCTTTCACCAGCCCCCTTGAAGGCACATTGAGAGAAAACACACGATTTTCTTTAACCCCCTTGTATGTGTGAGAGCCAGGCCGAAGTCCAACACTGACCATGGGTGGATTGGTGCTGGCAAGTCCGCAGCAGGCAGCAGTCATGAAATTCGGTTTTCCATTGACACTTGCGCCGATCAGGAAAGCGGGTTTTGGGTAGAGGTACGTTTGCGGGCCTAACGTAGTCTTTTCCATTTGCGCACGCTCCTTCTCGTGGGTCTGAGGGGTTAACACCAGGGCTTGCCACCGCCTCTCAAGCTACAACGCTCATCTTCACATTCTCTGCAGTCAGCCGCCCTGACTTCTCGTGGAAGCTGTGTTCCTTTAACACGTTCGACATGCTCGATGGCTTTTGTCACCTGTTCACTAGTTCCCTTGATGACCATCGTCAGGGCTCCTTCAGCCCCACCAAGGCCACCCGCACTTATGGGGATAGCTGCGGCACCGGTGAGCAGCTTCACCGCCGTCACTTCGGTCACCACTGTTCCCTCACAGGGAAGGAGCGCACAAGGCATCCCCATAGAGTAGTCCAGTAAATTCCTCTGGGCCGCCGCCTGCGCTGCTGTTTCCAGAGGGACGGCAAGTTGCTTCTCTAAACCTACCGGTAGAACGAGCTCGAAACCTTTCTGTTTTGCTCGAGACAGGACCAATCCGATGGTTCCACCCTCCACAGGGTTGCCAATGAGGACTCCGGCCTTGTTATTTGGATCAATGACGTTGACTCCCTTGATGTAAACGTCGTGACGTCCCATGTTTTCCAGGATGCCCCCCAAAGGAACGCCACACTTCAATTCACCGGTTTCAATTAGCCACGTATGGGGGAAGCCGGCTGGACCAGGCCATCGACGCTGACTTTCTTCTGTCCGGCGAAATCTGGCTGACTCAGCGGATCTGCACGCTCCTTTTGGAACGATTATTCCAGCAACCCAAAACTCAGTGTCAGGCAGTCTTCCCATGAGCTCCTCAACAATGAAAATGGTACTGCTGCTGGGGTGAAGGGCTACGGTACCGTTCTTGAACGCACGTTGCACATTGTGCATGCTGGCTATGGCCTTTCCAATAAGCTTCTTCGACTCAGTTGGCGTCAAAGATACTTGGGCTCGCATAGTCTATATCCCTCCTCCCTGCCCTATTTGTCTTGGACCCGTTGAGCAGAGGATCTGCCGTGCGATACGTAGATCTCGTAGTTCTCGCCCTGTTGTGCAACGAGTCGTACGGAGATTTCCCGGTCCTCATCTGTGTACAGCCGCTTGCCTTCCAGGGTAAAGGGGGCACCCTTTAGCTGTGGGACAGCGGGATCAGCAATGACCAGTTTCACAGGGGATTTGCCGTGCCGGCACTCCGCGATTCTGTCATCACAAAAGTAGATGAGCAGTCCGTGGCTAGGAAGATTTCTGTCAGGCCCGATGGGCTGTCTGTTTTCAATTAAATAATAGGTATTGGTGTCAATGGGGATCTTGATCACCTGTATCTTAGACCGCCTCCCGCCCAAGGGCCCCAAAAGCAGTTTCTTCCGCTGGCCTCTTGGTACCTCGATGATCTTTTGAGGATCTATCCAATTGAGCCTCAGTTTGGTCCAGGCGCAGACTCCCGGGGGGCCTTGCCTCAACTCATAGAAGTGGCATGACATGGGGTCAAAAAAACCCACATTTGTCAAATAGAATTGGTAATAGTTCCTAAACGGGCCCGGTTGAGCCTGGAGATCATGGTCATACAGACAAGGGAGCACCCTCTGTTCCCCTCGTACACCTCCCATGATGTGGGCCATGTCATGAAACACTACCCCAACATGGGCCTGCTCACAGTAAATGGCGACGCCGCCCGGGATTTTCTGTTTCCGTTCCCGTGTCTCTACTGGCAACTGGCTCTGCCAGCCCAACATCCCCGGGTAGCCACATAACCCCATCATGCCGTAGTCTTCCCGTTTGGCTCCGAGCGAGATGAAGATCATTGAATATCGAGAGAAATCCTCATCTGTGTCAACCGCGTTGACGGCATCCTGGATGAGTCTCATAACCTTGTCCTTCCCTACTTCCAAGTTTCGCTGAGAAATGCGATAGTGGCCAACTCCGTGCGGGAGCGTGTACCAATCAGTCAGTGTCCCTGTCATCCATGCCTTTCCATACGAGACGGCCCTCAGATAGCGGTCCAGTTTTTCACAATACTTTTTTCGCATCATCTCCATGGAAAACGAGGGACTCACATCAGGGAATTTGGTCAGGATCACGAGCACTCTTTGCTCCCCTGTCGCAGTTTGGGAGACCATAGAGGCCAACGGGGGAGGCACCAAGAAAGAATTTATAATGAACAAAGATAGTAAGAAAAAGCAGCATCTTCTCATGTATCCTCTCCTTTCTAGGGGCGTATTCGTAACAAACATATGGTAGCATGGTCTGTCGCGCGGTGCCAACAAAATCCATTCTTCTACCATGCATAGAATCTACCAAATTCTTTGTTGATTTCACAGAGGAAGTTGTGCCAATGGAGAGCTCAATGTGAAACCGTGAGGTCCAATGGGTCGGAGAGTTACCGGGCGGCAAAGTGAGAAGCATATCTTGGACAGGATATACGCCTCAACGGTAACTCTACTGGAGTTTCCGGAGTTTTCAGCTTTCAAGTATCAGACGTTGTCCCAAAACTTTTTTGAGCGTTCCTTCAAATGTTT
>Ga0209427_10010122_pt1 | contig 10475 bp, 7 predicted proteins | sample DeeMarSWOR136_30_FD_187465 | JGI IMG/M metagenome (GOLD analysis project Ga0209427, IMG submission 187465) | Marine sediment microbial communities from White Oak River estuary, North Carolina - WOR-1-36_30 (SPAdes) (version 2) | ecosystem: Environmental > Aquatic > Marine > Intertidal zone >...
TACCGGCTGTCATGGTTTCTGCCAGCAAGGACCGATTGCGGTTGTTGAACCGGAGGGAGTATTCTACACGCACGTTACAGTAGAAGACGTGGCAGAAATTGCCGAATCACACCTCAGGGACGGCAAACCGGTTTCACGTTTATTCTATAAGGATCCGGTTACCGGTGAGGCGATCCAGTACTACCAGGATGTGAACTTCTACAGAAAACAGCAGCGTTTAATACTCAGGAACTGCGGTCATATCAATCCTGAAAGGATTGAAGATTATCTAGCCGCCGATGGCTTTGAAGCTTTGAAAAAATGCCTGTTCGAGATGACGCCGGACGAAGTGATAGATGAGGTGAAACGCTCCGGGCTGCGCGGTCGGGGTGGTGCTGGTTTTTCCACAGGTACAAAATGGCAGCTATGCCGTCAATCGGAAGGCGACCAGAAATATATGATATGCAATGCCGATGAGGGTGACCCCGGTGCGTTTATGGACCGCAGCATCATGGAAGGAGATCCTTTCACCGTTATTGAAGGTATGACCATTGCTGCTTATGCAATCGGTGCTTCGGAAGGTTATATCTACATCCGGGCTGAATACCCACTGGCTGTCAAGCGAGTACGCATAGCTGTCAAGCAAGCTGAAGAAAAAGGGCTACTCGGTGATAACCTGATGGGCTCTGACTTCAGTTTTAGAATACATATAAAAGAAGGGGCTGGCGCTTTCGTTTGCGGAGAAGAAACTGCGTTAATGGCATCTATAGAGGGCCGGCGAGGTATGCCAAGACCCCGTCCTCCATTCCCGGCTCAATCAGGTCTCTGGGGCAAACCCAGCAACATCAACAACGTCAAGTCTCTTGCCTCTATTCCGGTTATCATTTCTAAAGGTGCTGACTGGTACTCGCAAATTGGTACTGAAAAGAGTAAAGGGACTACTGTTTTTGCTTTAACAGGGAAAATTGCCAACAGCGGATTGGTTGAAATACCCATGGGGACTCAACTATATGACATAATTTTTGATATTGGTGGTGGCATACCGAACGGTAAAAAGTTCAAGGCTGTACAGACCGGCGGTCCATCCGGTGGTTGTCTACCTGTAACCCAGCTTAATCTTCCGGTCGATTATGAAACACTGGCAGAAGCCGGGGCTATTGTTGGTTCCGGCGGCATGGTAGTCATGGATGATGACATCTGCATGGTAGAAATTGCCCGGTACTTCCTGTCGTTTACTCAGGATGAATCATGTGGTAAATGTGTAATGTGCCGTCTGGGGACTAAGCAAATGCTTACGATACTGGAGAATATCTGTGCTGGCCGGGGTAGGCTAGAAGATATAGAAATCCTAAGGGATCTTAGTCTGCAGGTAAAAGCCGGTTCACTATGTCAATTAGGTCAGACAGCACCCAATCCTGTTCTTACCACCCTGCAGTACTTTCTTACTGAATATGAAGATCATATAAAAAGGCATCACTGCGAAGCAGCCGTTTGCCAGAGTATTGTCAGTTCGCCCTGCAGCCATACCTGTCCGGCGGGTATTGATGTACCACGCTACATTCGTTTTATAGAAGATGGTAATTTCGATGCTTCACTGGCTGTGATCAGAGAAAAGATACCATTCCCGTCTGTCTGCGGCCTGGTTTGTTTCCATCCCTGTGAGACGAAGTGCCGCCGCGGCCAGCTCGATGAAGCTATTGCCATTAGAATGCTCAAACGTTTTGCGAGTGAAAACGGTGGTGATACGTGGAAACAGAACCTTACCATAGCGCCGTCATCAGGTAAGAGTGTTGCAGTGATAGGCTCCGGTCCGGCCGGACTAACCGCTGCTTATTTCCTGAATACACTGGGTCATAAGGTTACGGTATTCGAAGCACTACCGGAAGCCGGGGGTATGATGCGAGTAGGCATTCCGGACTATAGACTGCCGAAAGATATTCTCAGAAATGAGATCAAAGAAATTGAAAACCTGGGTGTCACCATAAAGACTGATGCTACGGTCACATCTCCTGAAAGCCTGCTGGAAGAGGGATTCGACGCAGTATTCGTGGCTATCGGTACTCATCAGGGAACGAAGTTGGGAGTCGAAGGTGAAGATAATTCTGGGGTTGAGGATTGTGTAACATTCCTCCGTGACATTAGTCTTGGTAAACCGTTAAAGATAGGCAAACGGGTGGCAGTATGCGGTGGTGGTAATGCCGCTATCGACTCTGCCCGTTCCGCATTGCGACTCGGGGCCGAAGAAGTAACTATTCTGTATAGACGGACGGCAGAAGAGATGCCGGCCAGCTTCGAGGAAGTGATTCAGACCATTGACGAAGGAGTCAAAATTGAATACCTGGTTAATCCTGTCCGGATATCAAAAGCAGGCGATGCACTGGAGGTTGAATGTATCCGTATGCAGTTGGGGACTATCGATGCCAGCGGTCGAAGGCGACCTGAACCGATAGAGGGAAGCGAATTCAAGATGGTTTTCGATAATGTCATCGAAGCCTTAGGCCAGCAGCCGGAGATCCCGGAGCAGTTCGATTTGCCGGTCGGTCAGGGGAATACAATTGTCGTCGATGAGGATACATTAGCTACCGGTAAAAAAGGCATTTACGCCGGCGGCGATGTTGTTACCGGACCGGCTTCCGTCATCGAAGCAATTGCCCATGGAAGACGGGCAGCTGTCTCGATTGATAAATATCTTGGTGGTAGTGGAGAGATAGATCAGACACTCACTCCGCCGGAAAAGGAATTGCCACCACTGGAAGAAGCGGATGAACAATGGCGTCCGAATATTACCATGTTACCTGTTTCGCAGCGAATTAAGGACTTTGCTGAAGTTGAAGCCTGCTATTCGAGAGAGGATGCTATCGAAGAAGCGAAGAGGTGCCTGCGCTGCGACAAGGAAATTAGAGACGAGGATTTAGTATAACATTCGAAAAAGGCTTTTGTATATTAACGCCCTTAATCTAAAATAATCAAAAAATCAAGGAGGAATGTTACACCAACATTCCTCCTGATTATTTCCAGACCTACCGTGTATCTTCTTTAACTCGATATATTAGAGGTCTCTCCAGTCTCCTACCTGACCTATCTTCTCTACACTTTCGTAAATCACGCATTTAAGAGAACATTCGCCTGTTTCAGTATCGATATTCTCTATAGAGGCGTTGTAGACCATCTGAAATTTTAAAACCTCGAGTATTCTGTCCAGAATCATGTTAGCAATAGGGCACATATAGGGCGCAACCCCGCCTTCATTTTTCAGACCGTATTGAAGCTTGGCTTCCATCGGGATATGAATACAGTTCTTGATTTTCAGTATCAGTAAGATACCTTCTCCAGCCCGGGAGTAAGTGACTTCCTCGGCAAGACCACCTGCCGTGATTTCTTTGATGCAGTTGTCCAATATTTCTTCGACGGTAGTACCTTCGATATTCTTTGATCTGAGAAAGTCGATTCCTACATATTCTACCTTTGGGTGAGTCATCCCTGATAGTTCATGGTAGAAAATTTCTTCTAGCCTGACCAGTAGATCGTTGAAGTAGGCAATTTTTTCATCCATTTATGGTCTCTCCTTCCTGCCGAATTCTTCCCAGAAAACAATATCCTCGAATTCCTTCTTCTCTCTCGCTTTAGGACTTTCAGCAGGCCAGCCAAGAGAGACAGTAGCTATCAGCTTATATTGCCCCATCCCGGTAGGTATTTTCAGCAATTCTTTCATTTTTTTCACAATCGAGGGATATACTGACGGTCCGTGTACCCAGCAGGCACCCAGACCGAGGGAATGTGCCTCCAGCAGTATACTCATTATGGCACAGGACAGGTCGTAAGGAGTATCGAACATATCATATAGTTCGCCGATCACGACAATTACCACGGGTGCATTACCGGCGAATTCCGAAGCCTGACCTGTATACATAGTCTTAAAGAGCCTGGCTCTTGTTTCCGGATTTTTTACGCCGGCGAATTTTCTCTGCCAGTAGTCCGAAAGACTGTATTCTGCGGTAACACGCCCACCGGTACCTAACTTGGCTATCTCAGCAATCTTGGCTTTGGTGTCGGGGTCTCTGACAACGATAAGTCTCCACGGTTGTTCATTTTCACCGCTTGGAGCCCACCTGGCCGCTTCGATCAACTTGTCGATTACCTCATCAGATACAGGATCGTCGGTAAATCTTCTGACGCTTCTCCTGCTTGAAATAAGGTCAATAATATCAGCCATTCTTTTTCTCCGATTTTTTATTTTTCTAGTTGATGATTAGGAAATATCAAACACTTGAGCAGCTGACCCTCCCATCACCATGTCTAACTCCTCTTTGGTGAACTCTATATCTGTTTGCGGCTCCTGGATTGCCTTCACCCACTCAGCTTCGGGAGTCAATACATTCGGATTGGGGAAACCACTGCCGAACATTACCTTCTCAGGACCGCAGGCATCTATCGCATCCCGCAGCCACTGATAGAAATAGTTAGGTTGCAGGCGCCAGAAGCCCTGGTACTCTGAAAAGTCCATGTAGAGATTGGGTATTATGCAAGCCTCTATGGCTTCATTCCTATATATTCTTGTACCAGCGTGTCCGAGTACTACCTTAAGCTCAGGGTACATCAGTGCTACATTGGCTATCCTTTGTGTCGGATGATTATAGTCCCAGTGAGCTATTTCCTTCCCGCAATGGATAATAACAGGTACTTTCCATTCAAGACATTTTTCATAGATGGGGAAACAAACCGGATCATCCGGTTTAAATCCCGTAGCCGGCATGAAGTAGAACCCCTTCATTCCCCAATCTTCAATGGCCTCCTTGGCAAGGTCCATAGCATTCCCTCGCCTGGGATCAAGAGCATAAATCGGTATGAACCGACCTTTATGCTTCTTCGCCGCATCGGCATGGGCCTTATTCTGATCTCTATACGGAACGTTCGGCGGTCCGGTTATGGCTTCCCAGTCCACAGGGAAAATAACGGCCTTGTCAACCCCTGCTTTGTCCAGCAATTCGATCACGCCGTCGCCCTCAGGGTCAACCACTGACGGCTTCATAGCCGTCAACATGTCCTTAAAGTCATCAATGGTCTTGTTTGTTTTATGCACCCGATTATACTCGGTAATGTACATCTTCCATACAAAGCGTAAATACTTACCCCTTACCCAGCCAGTCCCACTGAGGTGCATGTGAGCATCAATGATCATAATATTAAATTCTCCCCTCTCTTTATATTTTTTTGGAGATGTGGAACCCTGCAAAAAACCACCCGTAGTATATCTATCTGTTCAGGGTTTGTCAAATTGCCTGCGGTGCGGATGTTGACAGGGCGATGGTGGCTGTGCCAGAATAGTTTGGCTCAAAACCGGACCAACACACTATATTTTATATATCTACCATTTATTGGCAGTGAGGGGGGCAGCAGTGGAGGGCAGCGTTACGTGCTCAATGCCAGCACGTAACGTTTCGCTTTAGTTCTCTAGATGATGAGTTCGGGGAATAAAGGTGTCCGGCGGCTTTAAAGGTGGTATTATTTAGTAACGGAAAATTATTGGATATGCTTCTATTCAGGGTTGATGTGAGGATATTCAATCAGGAGGTAAAAAATGCCGTTTGAATTGACTCCGGCGGAGGAAATGTCACGAAAGATAGCTCGCGAGTATTGCGAGAAATACATTATTCCTCGTCGTAAAGAGCTTATGACGGATGACCGGGAGATGTGGGACGAGGAAGCCAGGCGACAGACGAGGGCGGGTCTTCATCTCCATATCGTTCCCCGCGAGGAAGGCGGCACCGGTATAGGATATGTTGCCAGTTGTATAACTATTGAAGAACTTTGCGCAGCCTGGCCGGACCTTGCCTTCGCCATTTACGGGGAATTTGCTTACTATTTCGCCAAAAGATGCGGCGGAGCAGTGGCTGAAAAATATATGCCGGGAATCATCAAAGGCGATATTCTGGCCACTCCGGCCATCACGGAGCCCAGCGGAGGGTCTGATATGCTGGGTCTTCAAGGTACCGCCAAGAAAGTGGACGGCGGCTGGGTGCTGAACGGGAGGAAATGTTTCCAGAGCGAGGGTCACTACTGCGACTTTGTGATGGCGCTGTTCAAGACCGGTGATCCCAATGACCCGAAGACCCCCGGAGCACGGTCACTTACAGCGTTCATTGTCGATAGAGAGTTCGACGGTTTCCGCGTCAGCAGGCTGGAAAATACACTAGGCAGGAAAGGCGACCTGACGGAGTTTGTATTCGATAACGTCTTCGTTCCTGATAATTTTGTTGTCGGTGAAGAGAGAGGAATAGGCCGCGGCCTGGGTCCGGTTTTCAGTGCTGTCGGTGACATAGGACGTATGACTATATGCGGGATGCTGAACGGTATCACGCTCGGCAGCTACCGCACCGCTGTCCGGTATGCCAGGGAAAGGAAACTCTACGGCCGCCCTATTTCCGAACTACAGATGATTCAGGCACGTATTGCTCAGATGACTGTTGACCTTGAAGCTTCCCGTGCCCTTACTTACCGCGCCGCCTGGCTGCGGACAAAGGGAATCAGGGCTGATGCCGAGCAGGCAACCGCCAAGAACTACGCCGAGAAGGCTGCTGTCAGATGCGCCGAGCATTGTGTAAAAATCCATGGCGGGTATGGCGTGGTGGAGGACTATATGCCCCATCACTATTACAGGCATGCTCCGATGAGGTTCGGCGCCGGAGGAACCGAGGAATCGCTGAGTATCATGATTGCTAATGCTGCATTGCGCGATGATGCCAATCCCGACCTCAGCAGCAAGTCAATGGAGCAAGCCGGCTGGTGGGGGCAACTGGACTGGTGACATTCTGCCTGATGGTAGATAAATCATAATCTAGGAGCTTTGATATGATGGAACCATTGAACATAGTAGTCTGCATAAAGCCCGTTCCCGATTCCCGGTACTGGGATAGACTCAGTCTCGATCCCAATACCAAGGTACTCCGCCGCGAGGGTATTCCGATTGTAATCAGCCCACTCGATAGAAATGCTATCGAGGAGGCGCTGCGGATAAGAGAGGCGATGGGAGGTAAGGTTACTGTCATAAGCATGGGACCGCCGAATACAGTGGAAATCCTTGCTTGGGCATATGCCCTGGGCGTTGACGATGCCGTACTTCTTACCGATAGGGCTTTCGCCGGTGCTGATACGCTGGCTACCGCCAGTGCCCTGGCAAGCGGCATCAGGAAAATAGGCGATTACGACCTTGTTCTCCTCGGAAATGAGAGCCTGGACGGGAGTACCGGCCAGGTGGGGCCGCAGGTGGCTGAATTCCTGGGGATTCCCCATGTGACGGGTGTGGAGAAGATAGATTTTATTGTTGATGGCAGGTTGAGGGTAAGAAGTAAGATAGAATTCGGTTATATGGTCATCGAAACTGGATTACCGGTTACCCTGGCGGTAACCAGGGAAATAAATGATCCGCGCGTTCCGCCGGTCTTCGGTGCCCTTTGGGCTACGGAGAAAGAGGCGAAACAGTGGACTGCCGATGATGTGGATGTGGACAGAGCAACGATAGGTCTTGACGGTTCGCCTACCTACGTGCCCGAGGTGGCAAACATAGAAGTGCAGCGCCGCGGTGAGGTCCTGGAAGGAGAACCGGCCGAGATTGCCCGGCAGTTGTTAGAGAAGTTACGCGCTGACGGAGTGCTTCCGGATGCTTAGGTATACCGCGGGAAGGAGAAAGCAGTAAATGGATACATATGAAGGCGTATTGGTTTTTGCCGAGCAGAGAGATGGGAAGCTGCTCGATGTAGGTCTGGAGTTGCTTGGAGCCGGACGGCAGATTGCCGACAAGCTCGGGCAGGAGTTAGCTGCGGTTCTATTAGGACACAATGTTGGTGCTCTTGCCGACGAACTGACGATTTATGGCGCCGATAAGGTCTATCTGGCTGATGCTCCTGTCCTTGAGGTGTACCGGAGTGATGCCTACTCGCTGGTGCTGGAAGAGTTGATTAATAAATACAAGCCGGCGATATTCCTTGTCGGTGGCACCAGCATCGGAATGGACCTGGCTCCGACAGTGGCGGCGAAAGTAAATACCGGCCTTTCCGCCCACTGTGTCGGGCTGGATGTTGACGAAGACGGATGTCTGAGGTCTCAGGTGCCTGCTTTCGGCGGCAGTGTAATGGCTTCAATTGCCTGTCCCAACCACCGCCCCCAGATGGCTACGGTACCCCCCGGTTTCCTCAAGAAACCGGAGAAGACAGAAAAGAAGGCGGTGATTGAGAATATTAAAGTTAACATAACAGAAGAGAATGTCAGGACTAAAGTAATCGAGGTCTTCAGCGAGGAGCCGACGGCTAAACCTCTTGACCAGGCGGAAACAATTATCGCTGGCGGCTACGGAATCGGCAGTAAAGAAAACTGGAAGATGCTGGAAGAGCTTGCCCGGGAGCTCGGCGGCAGCGTCGGCGCTACCAGACCGGCCTGTGACGAGGGCTGGGCGGTTCAGGAAGAGCAGATGATAGGGCAGAGCGGCAAGACGGTGCATCCGAACCTGTATATCGGCGCCGGCATCTCCGGCGTTATACATCACCTGATAGGTATTCAGGACTCCAGAGTCATCGTGGCGATTAACCGCGATGCCGATGCCCCGATTATGAAAGCCGCCGATTACGCGATAGTAGCCGACTATAAAGACATTATACCGGCTCTGATTGAGGAGTATAAGAAACTTAAAAGCTAGTCCGCTGTTTAAAGCTATCGTCTTATTGTACTACGCTTGATAAAACAACGGGGAGAGTTGTAGAGGGGGGCTCACCCCTCTCTAATTTCATTAAGGGTGGTGGGTGGGAATAGATATGTAGTGGGGGATGGGATTAATAAAATCTCACAGTGAATAAAATTCTCTTTTCCTCCTCAGGTCTTGTATCAAAAATCATCATACCGACGAAAGTCGGTATCCAGGTTGGTACAGGCAGGCACGGTTTCTGGATTCCGGCTTTCGCCGGAATGACAGAAAGACTTATGAATAGAATTTATGATACAAAGCCCCCCTTACCAAAGGGGGGAGTCATTTTTGATAATACTACTTCGGTTTTTCAACCAGCTCAATGAGAACGCCGTTCATTGACTTGGGGTGGATGAAGGCAACCTTGCCTTCGATTCCGTCCCGTGGCACCTCGTCAATGAGCCTTATTCCCTGTGCCGAAAGAGATTCTAGCGATTTAACGATATCATCCACCTCGATTGATACGTGGTGGATTCCTTCTCCGCGGTTTTCAAGGAATTTAGGGATAACGCCTTCGTTACCAATCGGTGCCAGCAGTTCCAGGGCGGAGCCACCGATAGAGAGCATCGCCGCTTTCATCCCTGTTTCCGGCGACTCCACTATTTCATCGAGCTTGATACCGAGGGCTTCAGTGTAGGTCTTTATTGCTTCATCAAGGTCTCTGACAGCTATTCCGATGTGGCTTATCTGTACCGGCATTTTTCAGCCTCCTCTTTAGGGTATTATTCCTGATAATTGTAGAGCAGGCTGTCAGGCGGTTGTCAATACCTGCCTTTAGCCTGCTCTGAATTATCCGCCGTTTAACTATTAATAGCGGTCTACCAGGTTTTACTCAGGATACAGACGCCGTTGTTTCCGGCGTAGCCATAGCTCTGGGCAAGCCCTACCTTGGGGTCATTTGTGATCTGCCTGCCGCCGCCTTCTCCCCTGAGCTGGTATCCAATCTCAATTGTCTGCCACAAACCCTGAGCTACAGTGGCTTCACCAAAGGCGCCGAATCCGCCGCTGGGGCAGACCGGTACTTTGCCGTCCGGTACGTTGAAGTAACCTTCCCTGAGCAGCCTGTCAGACCCGCCGTACTCAAGCTGGAGTATCATGTCCATATAGGTGAGGTAATGCCAGGAACTGTTATCCGGCAGTTCTACCACGTTGATATCAGCCGGTGTCTTTCCTGCCTGCTTGTAAGCGGCTGCCAGGGCGTTCCGGCTTTCACTCCAGCCGAGAGTACCGACATCCGCCTTAGGATAGGCACTCAGGTATGTCAGTGGTATACAGGGGTCACCGAAGGAAGGCGAACCGACGGCAAGTCCTTCAATGAGAAGAGGTTTATCGGTGTATTTCTCTGCCATATCCATCGGCACCACGATGATTGCCGCGGCGCCGTCACTGGTGGCGCAAATTTCGTACAGACGTAACGGGTCGCAGACCATAGGTGATTCTAAAACCTCTTCCAGCGTATATTCTTTGCGGTAACGGGCGTTGGAATTGTGGGCGCCGCCCTTGCTGGTGATAACCTTGACCATTGCCATATCTTCTTCTGTAGTTCCGCAGTCATGGATTCTACGGCGCATTTCCATTGCCCAGTAGCCGGGATTGGTTTCGCCGACCATCGCGTAGCGAATCCAGTCGTTATCGAACCTTTTATCGTTCCCCTGGGGCCTGAAAAAGCCTCCAGCCGATTTGTCCGAACCTATAGCAATCGCTATATCGTGTTCTCCGCTGGCGACCGCCAAACAGGCTTCCCTGAGAAGGGACTGCCCGG
>Ga0209427_10010123_pt1 | contig 10474 bp, 13 predicted proteins | sample DeeMarSWOR136_30_FD_187465 | JGI IMG/M metagenome (GOLD analysis project Ga0209427, IMG submission 187465) | Marine sediment microbial communities from White Oak River estuary, North Carolina - WOR-1-36_30 (SPAdes) (version 2) | ecosystem: Environmental > Aquatic > Marine > Intertidal zone >...
AGTAAATCACACAATGTAGAGATTCTAATGCTAATTCCGCTAACCTATCTAGATCATAGCCTTTCCATTCTGAAACGACTACATATAAGCCTTGTTCAAACTCGAATGGCGGTTCTTTGCAGACTATCTTGTGTAGATGAGCATCAAATACCCTCACATCACTTAACCCCTTTAAGTCAATGGCATCCTTTAAGCCCTTCATCACGCCGTCCATGACCAGCTTGATGTTTGAATCTACGTCCCTGCTGTTCTTGTCTAAAAAGGTAAATAGCTCAATGACGAATCGGGTGTCTTTGTCTACCACAAATGGTTCCCACGTTTTCCAAGACAAAAGTGCCAATTCTGCTACCATCTGCTTGTAGTCCCTTGCCCTTTCATGTTGTACAATCCTGCACTTCTCTTTACCCCTTTTGCCCACCAGATATGCAGCATAGGTTTGGTTTATGGTTGGGGGCAGGGGCAGACGAAGAATTAGCTTATTGCCCATGTTCTTCCCAAATCACTTGTCCTTCTACATCGTAAATCTTAGCTTCATCCCACCCGTTTATGGAATGGGCAACCTTAATAAGTCCGTTCAAATCTTTGCTAGCGTGTTTTGTTTCCCACGTTAATGTCCCTACGGTTAAGTATAACCTGAAAGGGGGTACTGGAATCAGTCGGGCATTTGTCGCCATTCTTTACCATCTAATAGATGACCAGCTTTCTTTTTGCCTATGCGGGCCATCCAGATTTCCTTGCCACCATAGCCTACTTTTGCGAACTTATAACCTTGAGGATTCTTCATATCCAGTTCAAGAATCTGTTCTGCATTTGCTGTCCATTCCCCATTGTGTTTATGAAAATAGGCAATGTTTGCCTTAATACACTCATCCCTAATCTGCCTGAACCAATCGGGATGTGACGGTCTTGCATTAGGGCCTGTCTCGCCACCATCAATCACAAGATTCAAGTGGTTGGTTTTTCTTTCATGTGCGTATCCAGTACCATTTTTGTTCAGCTTTGAAATGTGTCCATTTAGAGCATTGAGGTAACGGTAATTGCCCAAAGATATATCTGTGGGGTCTAGCCAGCCAAGTAAGGGTTCACAACTGACAAACCTGACCGCCGCTGGCGTTTCCAAAAGGATAGGAATGCGTTCGTCTGCCGCCTTCTGGTTTTCTGCCGTGACACCAAGCCAGATATTCTTTGCGGGTTCATACCGTTTCAGGATATTATACATCCGTTCTGGACGTTTTGTAAGTACCTGAAACGTGTGTTGTGAATTTCCAGCCATTACATGGAATATTGATAGAATAAACCAAGTTTCAACATCTTCGTGGAATAGGTCGCCCATTGAACCCACAAAGACCATACGTGGTTCCTTCCAAGTAGCGGGTTCATTCATTCTATCTTCACGCATCACTACGTCAAAATGGTGTGGATATTCTGGATAACCGAACCTGCCAGCTAGCCGCCTAGCCATGCGTTCAGCGTAGCAGTATTTACACCCATCACTTATCTTGGTACACCCGTGAAACGGATTCCAACTGAATTTCGTCCATTCTATTCTTGTTTTACCCATCTTGAACCCCTATATTAGAACCAGATTAGCTGTCTGCTTGAATATCATTGGTATTCCCCTTCACACATCATCTTCCCATCGTAAGAAGTGGCCTTATCACAAGGACACACTATCGGATACTTCTTGGTTGGCTTTAGCGAATCAGGCTTACCACGCCCAAGAAAAGCACTGTGGGGAACGATAATAACAGGAGCATATTTCGTTGTTGTTCGCTTGATGCTTCTGCCGCAGGGCATTACAAGCCTAATCACCCCAAATGTCCTCAATGGTAATCGTCTTAGTGATGAGTTCCTGCCACTTCTTTTCGGGAACTTTTACTATTGTATCCCCATCTTGGAAGTAGCGATAACTAGCCCTTACTGTAGCTGTTGCCCTTAAGGGATTGTCGTGGTCGCCTACTTTGATGTGCGAATTGGGCAAGATTTCTACCTTGCCCCTTTTTTCTTCATCGTTCACAATGTATTCTGTGATGATGTAAGGCGTTTTTTTCTTGCGTGTCTTTTTTCTTCTAGCCATTTGGCCTCCTAGTAATCTGCATTATCGAACGAAAAATCAGTTCCACAAAACAAACAACGACGGTGCTCTGTCCAAGAATGCCCATGAGCATCCCAAGGGATACCCGTTTCTCTGTAATTGGTACATTCTATCAATGCGGCCCTTTCAGAACCGCATTTGGGACATTCATATTCGCTTGGTTGTTTGCGATATTCGCAATATTTACAGTAAATCTGATTGGGGTTATCAGGAAACGAAATGTTCTTTGTTGGGTAGCCACAGTACCAACAATAGAAGCACTGCCCTGTTTCTCGTCCTAGTTCCCCATCAATGCCAAGCTCCTCAATTTCTATATCTTTGACATGCCCACATTCACTACATTTGTATGGCCCACCGTATTCATCCCAATCTTCCCAACGATGCCCACATTTTTCGCAAACGATTAGTGCCCAATCAGGTATATCGGACACATCTGGCTCTTCGATTACCCTTAACTGCATCTTGCCCCCTAAAACATATTCGGCTGTCCATCCAATCGCATTATTTCGTGATACAGCGCATTGAATTGTGACAGCCTATCTTTTCTGGCGTGCCATTTACCGTCTTGCTTTTCCCCAAAGTATTCTATAAAGCGGTAGGCATCAGCCTTGTTCATATTGCTAACTACGTCATCCCCAAAGATGAGTTGCAGGAATCCGTTTTCGTCAACCGAACACCCATATCCCGCATCCTTAGTGATGTACATGATGGCGAATATCTGCCCGTCTGTTATTTCGCCTTCTAGGGTACAGTCTATGGATTTGATTTCCTTGATGATTTCTTTAATCATTTCATATTCCACATATGCAGGGTTTGTACTTTAGCAAGGAATCCATGTCTATGTTAGGTAGAGTCATTTGTGACTCAAAAGCAGTACGCTTTTGTTCAAGCGTTATCCCACGAATGTCTATCGCTACGGGTTTCCAAGATTCCTTTCTTTTTTTAATATTGCATTGCTTTTCCAGTTCCTCCGCCCTTGCATATAAATCGGGGTGTTGCTCATATAATGTCCGCCACTGCACATCAGATTGGAAGGGACAAATATAGCAACCCGATTTGCGAGGTATGCTGAGGGCTTCGTTTTCCACAATTCCTATGCAGTCGTCCCTGCCAATGCCCCAGTCAACAAGTGGACGAATTTTAGTAATCGCTCGGTGTCGTTCCCCCGCATCAATACCTACTAAGTCTCCCACAATGTTATATTCCTTCATAAATTTAGCAATGGGCTTTAGTTTATAACGGTCAGTACACCATCTTTGTGCCATTATGGGAATCATACACTTTTGCGTACAGAAGTCAATCAGTGAGGGTTTGTTTATATCCCTCCGCCACTCAGCACCCAGCCTGATAATCTCAAGTTCCCTTGGCTTTAGCCACCCGCTCTCAAAGTAATCCATAAAGCAATAGGTGTCAGGCCATTCTGTCCCTGTGTCAGCGAACACTATATCGCCTTTCCATCCGTTGTTGATAAGCAAGATGGCTAGGGCGGTACTGTTTACACCAGCACCATAGCTTAGAATCATTCCTCTGTACTCTGATACGTCAAAATCATTCATCTTTGCTCCAACTGAAATATCTACTTGAGGTCAAGTCTCTTTCAATGACATTAAGAGCGGCATCCAAATCAGTGTACACCCTAGTACAAAGCGCCGCCAAGAACCCGTGAATGTGTGAATGTTCATCAACCAAATATATCCGTGCGCCCGAAGCCCTAGCCATGCCTATTTCCGCCGCCATCCCCAAACCAGAAGGGTTGTCCTTTTCAAAGTAAGCAAGCATCAAATCGCATGATGTTGCACCCCTTATATCATCTACAGTAAGGGCGGCAAGGCATCTTTGGTCAGCGTCAGTTCGGGGGTCAAAGTATTCCACCAAATCGCCAAGCCTTGCCTTAACCTTGTCTTGCCAACCTGAATACATTCCACCAGCCAAATACAGCAATTTCTTATTCAACCGTACAACTCCTTATCAAATACGTCAAATCTGTTTGTATTCCAAGCCATTCTAAAAAGTCTTCGCACTGTTCGCTTTGTTCAAACCAAGTAAGCGCATCCTTTCTAACCGCTTCCACAATACCATCGCCTTGTGAACCTTTCACAATAACGTATCGACCCTCTATATCCAGCCTTGCCCTTTCCAGAACGGCAATTGCCAAATCCTTATAGCCATCACCTGTAACTTCACGGCTGGTGCCACGTTTTGGCCGACTCAGTTTTACACCATCGCTTTTGATGGCCCTGCGTTCTCTGGCTCGCGCATTTATTCTGTCCCGATGTCTTCTTGCCCAATTCCTCTTATACACCCTGCGACATTCTGCACACCAACTATCTTTACCATCTGGTTTACTGCGGTCATCGTAGAATTCATCAAGGGTCTTGGTTTCCTTACAATGCCCACACCTTTTTTCATCCGTTAAGGTTGTTGCCACAAGTACCGCAGTATCTTCCATTTCTTCTAACCATCTTGGAAATAGCCGAAAGGATGACCAAGATATTAACTACGATTGCGTAGATTATGTCAAGTACAGTATTGTACTTCACCATCCCTTCCAATTAGCTTCACTAATCCAACGGTAAACGCTTTTTCTGGCCCTAACGCCCAAAGCCTCTGCTTTACCGATACGCCTTAACGCCTTATGGTATTGTCGTTTCAGCCATTTTCCAGAACCATACGGATAGCTGTTGCCATAAAGCCTACCGAACATTTTCCATCTATAACGCCTAGTGTCTTTGGCGTTCATCCACTTCATATTTTTTAGGACTTATGGAAGGTTTACTGGATTTCCTAGGTGATATACTTGGCCTAATGCTAGGCGTTTTTCCAAAAGAAGCAAGTATTAATGTGTCGCCAATAACGATATAGCCACCCTTTCCCCAAATGATTCCCTTTGGCCTACGCTTTTCAAGTAGCATAGTAAGAATCAAGGGAAACAGAAGCGCTAAGAGGACTTTAATCACCATGTTCCGATTCTTCCAAGGCGTAGCCGAACTCTTGTTCGATGCGGCCGATGATATCATGTATCCATACATAGGTAAATGTTCTTTCAAAACCAGGGGGTGTATAATTCCGTTCCAATTTGTATAGCCACCGTAGCAACTGCACCATTTCAGGTTCGCTGGCTTTAGCAATGGTTTCTTCTAGTTCTGCTATGTCTTCTGCTGCTTGGTCAAAATCAACGTGGGCCTTGTGCAACATATGGCACAGGTCAATGGCCCGCTTTAGCACCCTTCTTAATTCCTTTTCGCCCATCTTGTCTTCCTATCAATACTACGATGAACGCCCAAAATTGTCAAGTTGACCATCCTTGACTTATTCTTAAAAGTATGATAAAATATGATAGAATCACGTTATTTAGACGTTATTTCTATGGCACGTAAGAAGAAAGACACTAAGCAACCATACATTCAGGGTAAGCAGGGCGGTTGGGACGGCAAACATTGGCGCAGAGCCGATGGTCGTTTCACTACCGAAGATAGAGCACTTGCAAGGGAACCTGAAATAAAGTATGGTGCTTTTGTTGAAAGAACTGACACCGAACGATATGCAGTTATCCGTGCTGCCCGTGCCATAGAATACACGATAACGGGACAAGACCCCAAACAGCTACGTGAGAGTATATTACATGCCGACCTCACGGCAGCAGACCCCATGCCAGCAGCTATCCGTGCCATGATGGATTTGGCTGACTACTACACCAAAACGGAAGGCGATGTTTGGCAAGTCATTGAAGCCCCGTTGCAGATTGGTTTCAGGGAACTAATCGTTTCTTCAAAGGACAAGGGCGTTGAAACGGAATTCAAAGAACTGTACGATGAACTGGATATGTACAAGATTATGGAAGGGATATGGCTATGTTCCGAGATTTACGGCCAAGCCTATCCCTTGGAAGTGTACGATGAAGACGTTCCCGAAGGCGTGTTCCACCTTAATCCCAAGAACATGCAAGTGGGCAAGAGCATTAGCTTTGGCTGGCACTCTCTTGACTTGCAGGTTGAAGGTAACTGGCTTGAACAGCTAAAGAAATCCGTCAAGCCCGATTTGGTTTTCAGGTCTTTGGCATCTGACTTCAATGAGACCGCCCAACATGGTTATGTCGGCCTTGGGGCTGAGTATTGCAAGCCCGTAACCCACGTCAAGCTACCTTTCCAGAGATACGCCATTCCACCGTTGGCAAGAGCCTATCGTTCCATTTCCACTAGGCAAGTCCTTGAAGAACTGATAAGAGCTACCATAGAAGGCTACAGGAATCAATTGTGGGTGTTTAAGCTGGGTGACGAAAACACGAAGGTTAGCCCACAGAAAATTGCCCGTTTCGTAAGCATGATTTCTGACGCTACTGGCGACAGGACTGGCTATTTAGTGTGGACTTACGATTTGGCCGTGGAAGTCCATGCCCCCGAACCAATAGACCAAATGCTGGGCAACGAAAGATGGCAAGCCATCACCGCACACATTTTCAGACAGTTAGGAATGAGCACCAGAATCATCAGCGGTGAAGCACCGATGGGTTCTACCAGAACAGGCGAAGAACTTGATATCAAAATCCTGTTGGCTCGGTTGGAATGGTTAAGAAGGAACTGCATCCGCTGGTTGATAGACTGGAACAAACGCTACGCCAAGAGAAAAAAGAACGCCAGCCAAAGAAACACAATGCTGAAAAACCTACCAAGGGTGCAGTTTGGTGAAGACTTTCTGGAAAAGGAAACTCTTATGCGTGGCTTCCTGCAACCGATGATGATGGGTGGTAAACTATCCAATCAGACCCTTCTGGAACAGGTGGGCTTTGACTACGACTTGGAACGGGAAAGAAAACTAGACGAAGAAGAAATCGCTCACCTGTTCGGGCCACAGCCCACTTATGCACAACCTGTTCCTACCAAGCTAGAAAATATCCAATACACACCAGAGGGTAGGCCACCAGAAGGGCAACCAGCTAGAAAGCCTATAAGGGTAGAAGCAGCACGACAGGACTTTCCAGAAGAAGTCCAGCAATTTGAAGACGAGATAGTTTCCGCTTACGACGATATCTTGACCGCAGAAAACCGTGAACAGGCCATTACATCCTTTAGGGATATTATGGTTGCCCTAAACGTCAAATACATCCACGATGCCTACGTTGAAGGATATAGGATAGCACAAGGCGGTGAAGAAATCAGCCAAGAACGGATAAACGAAGCGGTTAAGTGGAACAACGACTATCTAGATAATTTCATCGCTGACCTTGAAGCTAATGCAGATGACGATGCCAAGCTAGAACAATGGCGTGATAGAGCCAAGCTATATGCGATGGGTGGACATAAGCGTGGCTTTATGATGGGTATTTTCCAAGCGATGTACGAACGGGGTGCTAAAGGATGGCGTCGTGTGTTGCACCCAGAACTGTCGGAATCAGGGCCGTGTGATGTTTGCATAGCGGATAGTAGGCTGATACACCCCATGACAGAAGAATTCTGGGATCACGTTTGGGGCGTGTGCTCGGCACAATCTACATACTTCTACCGTGAGTACGGATACGTTGAAGTCCCTATGGGGTTTCCTGTTACTGAATTTCCTGTACCGTATGACAGAAGGATTGTGAGAAGGGTAAGGTAAAGTGGCTAAAAGATATGAATGTTTTGAATGTGGTCATTGGGCAGAACCATATCATATCGTCGCTTGTGATGTCAATGAAAACGAACTTTGGTTCTGTGGCTGGAAGTGTTTCGCAACTTGGCTAATGAAAAAGGTCGAAGGCTACGAATTTCGATGGTTTATAGTGTGAGATAATGTCCATCTGCCCCATCTGTGGAAACTCAACATCAGACCCTTGTGGCATGGGTAGTGCCGGAACTGGTTGCCTTCCAGAATGGCTTAGGGATTATGATGAAGAAGGGTACGTTATTCACGCTTCCGAGGGTGCAATAGACTATTGGGCTGACAACGTAAAGAGTACACACATAATGCACTCATATTCTATTGAACGTCGTCATGTGCTATGTGATACTTGCAAGTTACTACAATATCTGGTAAAATATGAACCAGATAGGGTTAAGAAAGTTCAAAACGCTATAGGGGATTAGATGCGTGAGGGTTTTGTGGGCATTTGCGGACGTTCAAGAACGTCTTAATTCTTCAAAATGGCGCATAATCATTCCTTCTGAGGCCCTAAAAAGAGCAGGGCATAGGGTTGAACTTATCAATATGCCCCAGCTTGATGCGGGCACACACCATTTCAGACCACAAGATTTTGACATCGTTGTGGCTGAAAGGGAACTATTTCGCAACCCCGAACGAATCCTCAAGTGGCAAGAACACGTTCCCATTTTGGCATCTTTTGATGATGCCTATCACTTAATCCCCGCAAGCGTCATCACAAGCCGTGTGTGGAAGCAGGGCAAGGTGAAAGACGACGAAGGCGAACGCCCCATCATTACCCAGTTCAAGAAACTGCTACGCCAATTGGACGGTTACATAACACCTTCCGAACTTTTGACCAGCGACTATCTGACAATCAATCCGCACGGCTACACAATCCCCAACTATCCCGATTTGAATTGGGATTGCTGGAAAGCTCCTAGAAGGGAACCAGACGGGCAAATCAAGCTGGTGTGGGGCGGTTCTCTAACTCACTACGACAGTTGGCGGTATTCTGGAATTGTGTCTGCGCTAAACCGCATTTTTGATGAATATGATAATGTGTCGCTAACGCTGGTCACGCAGGATTTAAGGATTCCCGCCTTGTTTGCGGGACAACCGCCCAATAAGGTGCGCTATCATAAAGGGGTTGAATTTGAAGAATGGCCCAGACTACTAGCCCAATTTGACATAGGACTAGCGCCCCTTCATGGAGAATATGATAGACGAAGAAGCTGGATAAAGGTTTTGGAATACTGCCTTGTGGGACTTATGCCCATCGTGTCAGGCTATGAGCCTTATCTTAAAACACGAGGCGTTACCGTTGCCAAGCCCAAGAATTGGTGGAAGGCAATCAAAATAGCCATAGATACCCACCAAATGTGGCGGGATTCAGAAGGGCCTAGAAACGACAGAATATGGGCACTTAAACAAGGCATAGACGGGCACACTCAAGAATATATTGATGTCTTTAATGATGCGATAGAAAGGAAACAAAATGGCTGACGATACACCAAGAAGGGGGCAATTCAACATCATTCGCAGGGTTCCTGCTGGCCCTAGCGGAACGTGTAAATGCCCTTCCTGTGGGTATACCCTAAAGCATAGGGCGGCAGAGCCGTGCCGAAATTTCAATTGTCCAAAGTGTGGCTCGGTCATGCTCAGGGAATAAAGTACAGGTCTGTACTTGACATAAGATGGGAACAACATGAAGATACTCTACACGATTTTAGCACTATCGCCATCGGGTGGCGCAAGGATAATATTCGAACATGCCAGCAGGCTTACACAAAGGGGGCATGAAGTCTACATAATCCCCCTGCAAGGCGATTTGAAGATTGGCTGGTATCCAAGAAAGTTTATTCACTTTCAGTTGGCACCCACGAACGAATTGGCATCTATCGCTAAGGGAATGGATGTCATATTAGCGACAGAGGCCAATACAGCAGAACCAGTAGCGGAACTAGAAACCAAAGCAGAAAAGTTCTACTTTGTGCAGATGCGAGAATCCTTGTTCTTTATGAACACCAATCCCAGATGGGCAGGGCAAGTGGAACTGAACTATGAAAAGATGAAGGGTGTCTTAAAGCCCATCGTTATAAGCTGGTGGTTAAAGGACTTTCTGGAACAAGAATATGGCTACGAAAACATCCCCATAGTACCCAATGGCGTGAACACGGATATGTTCTATCCAGACCCCAAATGGCCTAAAGGGAACATACCAAGGGTTCTGATAGAAGGGCATCAGCACAGTGAGGCCAAAGATATTCAGTTCATGTCCATCAATGCCGCTGAATGGTATAGGGGGAATGTGCGACCCATTGAACTTTGGGGATTTAGCCAGCTTCCGCCACCGCAGGATTATCAGGGCTTTAATTCCTACTGGATTATGCCAAGCCAAGAAGAGATAAGGCAAATCTATTCCAGTTGTGATGTATTGCTAAAAGCGTCACGGTATGAAGGGCGTGAGTGTGTTTCCGTGGAAGCTATGGCTTGCGGAACGCCCGTGGTTCGTGCTATTATAAAGGGTGATGACGACCTGATACACGGCTACAACTGCCTGTTGTGCAAATATGACGAAGCGAACACTTTTTGCAATAACTTAGCTGCTGTTCTATCGCAAGAAATTATCAGAAACAGTCTAATCACTAATGGGTTGCAATACGTCAAACTGAACTTGGATTGGGACGATAAAATAGACAGGCTTGAAACCATCTTCTCAGGCCATGAACCTGACCCGATACCAAGAAAGGAAGAACTGTGGGA
>Ga0209427_10010126_pt1 | contig 10473 bp, 9 predicted proteins | sample DeeMarSWOR136_30_FD_187465 | JGI IMG/M metagenome (GOLD analysis project Ga0209427, IMG submission 187465) | Marine sediment microbial communities from White Oak River estuary, North Carolina - WOR-1-36_30 (SPAdes) (version 2) | ecosystem: Environmental > Aquatic > Marine > Intertidal zone >...
GGGTAAGAACAAAGGAGTTACGTTTTAGCAACGGACGGAACCTCGACTCTTTCGATATTAGCACATCTGAGACCCGGTGCGCAGGTCTGCGGAAAGCAGGCGTCGTACGGTGCCTGTTCTAGGCGCGGATGGGCTATATGGCCCAGGCAATCGGCGGGTCTGTCCGTTAGCTGGCGCGATAAGGGTTCGTTCTGCTGCCACTTATGCTGCTGAGCCGCCGAGACCCAGAACGATACTCTGTTGAGTCAGCCGACACAGCAAACGAATTGTGGTTCGGGTGGGTGAGCTCAAGGCAGGAGTCGGTGGGGTAATGCTACTGCACGCAAGTCATCCTGGTGGAGGTTGCTCAGAAATCAAGGGGCGCTGGGTGCTCCGTGTTCAGGTCATGAGGCAGCGCTGGCGCGTCCCTCGCGAAATAGGTTCAGGGAAATGGCGGCTTATAGGTCACTCCAAACAATCTGAGAGCCCTGTTCCGCACTCTTTCCAGGTACGATCTGAACTCCTGGCGCTCCGCTTCAGACAGAGGAGATAAGAGCTTCTGGCCGGACTTCCTCTTCATGGACTCACGGTACGCCCGCTCTCCCTTCTCTGTCATGGCGATTCTCACCATGTTCTTTCGCTCCAGGTCCTTGACCTTAACTACGAGCCCTGCCTTCTCCATTCTATCCAGGATGGCGGAAGTGGATTGAGACTCCCGTAGCGTCCACCGCGATATCTCGGCAGGCGTTGCCTTGTCACCTATGGCCTTGATGGCGAACAACACTGCCGCCTGCACACCGGTAATTCCCAACCGAATCAGCTCTCTTTCCCTGGTTTCCGTCGCCATATGGCACGCCTGTTCGAGCAGCACCCAAAGCTCGTAGTCTTGGCCAGCAGGTGCAACGTTCTTCACGCTATCTGAGTATCTCGATTCTGTCCTCACTGACATTGCTTGATAATCCCTCCTTTCGAAGACTCAAGATATCGAAGTCGTCGGGTCGGAAAAGGGTAATGATATAAAACGGCGTCAGAGGCTGTCAAAGTGGGGCTGGCACAGTCAACCGGCTCCGGGAGCTGTACAAGAATGCCGGAGTGTGCAGCCTTTTTGGGAGCGATTGAGCTTGCATGGTTGGCCCAATCGGTAGAGAGATGGTGGTGGGGGCGGGGTTCGGCGGGTCGTACGTGGCCGGTGATGCAACAGGCCTCACGACATTTCTTCATGGGGCAATAGGATGGTGCTGCGGAAAAGCACCATCCTATTCCCATATGGAAAGAGGAGGTAGGGTGAGAGAAACAGGGATGTTACATGAGGTGCCCTTTCTTTGTCAAGTTGTTCGTGTAGTGCAATGGTCCGAGTTCGGATTGGCTGGCCGGGACCGCCTTGTTGGTACGCTTGACTGTGAGCCCCGGTTCCCTATGGGTGCCGGGTTCAGGCAGGTGTTGACAGACCTCTTGAGGAATTGTATAATTATACAACTGTATGACAGGAATTGAACTTCGCAAGGGGGTTCAGGATGAGAAAACGCAGGTCCAGCGGAACCCGGGAGAATATCTTGAAATTCATCCAGACTTTCATCAGTGACAAAGGATACTCCCCTGCTGTGAAGGATATCGTGGAAGGATGTAATCTCAGCTCGCCAAACCTGGCACAACATCACTTGAATGTCCTGGAGAGGGAGGGAGTCCTGCATCGCGATCCCGGGGTATTCAGAAGCATAAGACTTGTATACGGCAACAATATAGGGGTGCCGCTGCTGGGCACGATTGCGGCAGGGAGGCCGATTCCTGTTCCGAACTCGGACAACTGGGTTGCTGAAGCTGACGAGGTGCTCAATCTGACAGCGGATATCGTAGGAAAAAGGGAGAATGTGTATGCCTTGAAAGTCAGGGGGAGGTCGATGATGGATGCCTGTGTTATGGATGGGGATATAGTTATTGTGGAGGCTACACAAGCTGCCGGCGATGGCGATATGGTGGCTGTTTGGTTGAAGGACGAGCACGAGGTAACCTTAAAGAGAATATACAGAGAGGCAAACTTCATCCGCCTCCAGCCGGCAAACAGGCAGATGGAGCCCCTCTACGTGAGTCCTGAGAACGTAGAGATACAGGGGAAAGTGGTGGCTGTGCTGAGAAGAATGGAGCACTGACCCTCCAGTGCCGCAGGGGTTGCAGAATGAGGGTGGCCTGTCTTTTCTTTCCGCATTTCGCAGTCCAGGTTGAAGAGAGGGACAACCGGGAACTGCAGGGAAAGCCCGTTATCATTGGCGGCTTTCACTACGAGACAACAGCTGTACATGATGTTTCTGAGGCGGCGGTGGCGTGCGGAGTCAGCCCGGGCCTTTCCCTGCGCCAGGCTTATACTTTGTGTCCGCACGGTGCCTACCTTCCTCTTGACGGCGAGAAGTACGATGCAGCCTTCGGGGAAGTCCTGGGTTTGCTTGCCGGATGCAGCCCGAAGGTAGAATGCGGGGCTCCAGGTTATGCCCTGGTAGACCTTGCTTATGAGCCTGACGAAGCCCGATTCACCCGGGAGATTGTCGAGCGCGTCTGGACGAGGACCCACTTCCAGATGTCTGTGGGGGTTGCCTCCAGTAGATTTGCTGCCCGGGTGGCAAGCCAGGTCGCGGGCTCGCGCCGCTCCCTTATCATTCCGGCAGGAGAGGAACGGAAGTTCCTGGAAGCGTTTCCGGTGGACCTGTTACCGGCTCCTTTGGAACTGATCAGAAGGCTGGAGCTTCTCGGCATTCATGAGATTGGGGAACTGATGGAGCTGCCGTGCGAAGCCGTCGAGCTTCAATTTGGAGTGGAGGGGCGGAGGGTGTGGGAGATAGCCAACTGCGTGGACAGCACAGGGATCAGAACCTGGACTGAGCCGCAGGCGCTGGAAGAAGAGCTGCGTTTTGAGCCTCCGGTTGATAACCTGGACTTTCTTCTGGCCGGGACGGATGAGCTGCTGGACAGGTTAAGCTGCAAGCTGAAGAAGCGCTGGCAATACTGCCGGAGGCTCACGGTGTCCTTGCGTTTTCGCAACGACCACATTGTCCAGCGGGCCTTTTATTTCAAGGAGGCAACCGCGTCCAGTGGACCCATGCGAAACCGGCTGCAACACTGCTTTGAGCAGGCGGGATTTACCGCTCCAGTAAGCGAGATGAGGCTTACCCTGACCGATTTCTGCGCCGAGGAGGGGAAGCAGTCTTCATTTCTGGGCAAGCCATCGAAGCATTGGGAAAGGCTATGGTCGGCGATCCATGTACTTCAGCAAAAGCACGGCAGGAGCGTGCTGAAGAGAGCGGTATCCCGGCGGAGCGCCAGGCTGCCGGAGGAAGCCTTTTCCTTTGAGTTGATTGATCCTCAAGGGAGATGACTAGGCTGCTTCAGGGGCCTGTGAGACTCCAGGTCAAGGAGGGTGATCGAGGTGAGCCGCTTGTCTTCCTCTACAAGGGGAAAGAGAGGAAGGTAGGGCAGGTGCTCATGGCGTGGCGGATAGGCCAGGAATGGTGGAAACGGCCTGTGGAGAGAGACTATTTCCGTGTCAGGACTGAGGACGGCGTCGTGTGCGAGCTCTACAGGGACCTGCTAGCTGGGACCTGGCACCTGCAGCGCATCTATGACTAGGGGCGCTGTAGCCCCATATGGAGGAGGGTGCCGGAACGCGCCACTTCCAGAGAAGCAAGTGAAAGGTTACGTCGAACTTCACTGCCACTCCGCCTTCTCTCTTCTGGACGGTGCGTCTTTGCCGGAGGACCTGGTACGCCGCGCCGCGGCTCTGGACATGCCTGCGCTGGCCTTGACCGACCATGACGGCCTGTACGGGGCTATACGCTTCTATAAGTCGTGTCTGAGAGAGGGCATCAAGCCCATCGTCGGTGGGGAGATGACCTTGGCGGATGGGAGCCATATCACTCTGCTGGCCAGAAACAATACCGGGTATTCCAATTTGTGCCGCATCATAAGCGGAGCTCAGCTCGGGAACAGGAAGGGCAGCGCTGTTCTCAGCCTGGAAAGCCTGGCCCGCCATGCCGGTGGACTGCTATGCCTTTCGGGTTGCCGTAGAGGGGAAATAGCGCGCTCAGTCATAGCCGGTGAGCACGATAAGGCTTATCAGGCGGCCGAAAGGATCATCGGGATATTCGGCAGGGATGATTTCTACATAGAGCTCCAGAACAACCTGTACCCCGATGACGGCCGGCTTCGCCGTGCTCTGGTCGACCTGGCTGAGAGACTTGGAGCAGGCTACGTGGCCACCAACAATGTTCACTATGCCGGGAAAGAAGGGCACAAGCTTCACGATGTGTTGACCTGTATCAAGGATAAGACAACCCTGGACCAGTGCGAGTCGCTGAAGCTGAACTCCGAGTTCTATCTCAAGTCCTTCGGTGAGATGGCTGGACTCTTTCACGACTACCCTGAGGCAGTTCGCAGCACACTTGATATCGCTGAGAGATGCAACGTCAACCTCGATCTCTCTGACTACCGTTTCCCGGATTTTCCTCTACCGGAGGGTGAGACTGTGGATGGCTACCTGGCCGGACTGTGCCGGCGTAAGGCATACCAGAGATATGGAAGCATAAGCCCGGAGATAGAGGCGAGGATCGAGCACGAGCTTGCCCTGATAGCCAGGCTTGGGCTGTCGGGCTACTTCCTCATCGTGTGGGATATTATGGACTACGCTGCCAGACATGGAATACCCGCTCAGGGAAGAGGCTCAGCGGCCAACTCGATAGTGGCCTATATCCTGGGCATAACCAGGGTCGATCCTGTCAAGAACAAGCTCTTTCTCGGCCGGTTCTTGAACGAGGAGATGTCGTCGGTCCCTGACATCGACATAGACATCTCGACGCAGCACAGGGAGAAGCTTATTCAGTATGTGTACCATAAATACGGACAGGAACACACCGCCATGGTCTGTACGTATGTCACCTTCCAGGCGAGGAACGCCATACGGGAAGTAGGCAAAGCTCTGGGAATGCCGCCCCACCTGATCGACAGGATGGCAAAGTCGGTTTCGGCATACGGGGCCAGCGACATGGAGAAGGACCTTGCAGGCATTGAGGAGTTCCAGGCCTGCTTCAGCTCGATGCCGTGGCAGGAGTTCCTGTCCCTGTGCCGGAAGATTGCTGACTTCCCCAGGCACCTGTCTATCCATAATGGAGGGATGATTATCTCCTCGTGTCCTCTGACTGACATAGTGCCCCTTGAAAGGGCTGCCATGCCGGGAAGGGTAGTGTGCCAGTGGGATAAGGACAGCGTTGCCGATGCCGGGTTGATAAAGATAGACCTGCTCGGCTTGAGGATGCTGTCCCTTATCGACGAGGCCCTCGGGTTGATAGCGCAGCACCATGGTACGAAGCTCAATCTGGATGAGCTGGCCCTGGATGATGCAAGGGTGTATGACATGATCTGCCGCTGCGATACGGTGGGGGTTTTCCAGGTGGAGAGCCGGGCTCAGATGCAGACATTGCCGCGGACAAAGCCCCGCTCGATTGAGGACCTGATTATCGAGGTATCTATTATCCGCCCGGGACCTATCCAGGGAAACATGGTGCATCCTTACATCAGAAGAAAGAAGGGCGTGGAGAAGGTCAGCTACCTGCATCCGAGGCTAAGGCCGATACTTGAGGAGACGCTGGGAGTGATACTGTTTCAGGAGCAGGTGATCCAGGTTGCCATCGCCATAGCCAGCTTCACGCCGGGAGAGGCCGATTCCCTGAGAAGAGCAATGAGCCGGAAGAGGTCGAGGGATGCTATGGAGGCAATAGAGCAGAGGTTCCTAGCGGGAGCGGAGGGCAACGGCGTAGACGCCGGGAAGGCAGGTCGCATATTTGAGGCCCTCGAAGGATTTGCCCAGTACGGCTTCTGCAAAAGCCATGCGGCCGGGTTTGCTTTGATCTGCTACCAGTCTGCCTGGCTGAAGAGCTATTACCCTGCCGAATTCTACTGCGCCCTGCTCAACAATCAGCCTATGGGTTTCTATTCTCCGGAAGTCGTTGTGCATGACGCCAGAAGGCATGGGATAACGATCATGCCTGTCGATATAAACAGGAGCGGGCCCGGATGCACCATTGAGGGTGACAGGATCAGGCTGGGGTTCAGGTATGTCAGGGAGATGGGAGCCAGGGCCACGGAGCGGGTATTGGCTGAGAGAGGTGGGCATCCCTCCTATTCTTCACTTGAGGACTTCTATTTCAGAGCCGGGCTGGAGAGGGGTGTTGTGGAGAATCTTGTTCTCGCCGGGGCTTTCGATTCCTTTGGCTGTGCAAAAAGGGACCTGCTGTGGCAGCTCGGCGTCCTGGAGAAGAAGCACCCGGGAGAGATGCCGCTGCAGCTTCACGGCGTTGAAGTTTCCTTGCCCGGGCTCACTGCGGTGGAGGAAATGAAGATGGATTACGCGGTGCAGCAACTGTCCGCGAAGTATCATCCGATGGAGGTGCTGAGGCAAGACATAGCCAGAGAAGGACTGCTCAAGAGCTCTGAGCTTCCTCGATTATCCAGGAGTGGACCGGTGCGGATAGCCGGCTATCTCATCATGCTGCAGAGGCCTCCTACTGCCAGAGGTTATGCCTTTATGACCCTGGAGGACGAGGAAGGGGCGGTGAATGTAGTGCTCAGACCGGACATATACGAGAAATACCGTCAGGTCTGCATGTTTGAACGGTTGATCGTGGTTGAAGGCATGGTACAGAGGAGAGACGGCGTCCTGAATGTGATTGCCGATGCTCTTTGGCCGCTTCGCCAGGCGGCCCCCACAGCGAGTCAGCACCCTGCCCGCCAGCCCGGGTCTGCACTGGGAGTCTTCATGGGAGAATAGGAGGGTGCCCCCGGAAGGTCACCCTCCTAATTCTCCCTATGGAAAGAGGAGGTAGTGGGTAAGAAGCGTCCCATTATACAGGACTCGGTTGGCCTGCGCAAAAACATGTGGCCGCTCCCGTGATACAAGCGCCTGACGTCGCGTCAGACAGCGAGGCATTGAACGGCCGACCCTCCTCCCAGATTGTGGCCTGTACCGCACTGCGATGCCATTCGGTGCGGCACATACGGTTGAACGCAGGCTCGGTGCACCTGCCCCTTTATCCTGTGAGGACTAAGCTTCCTGCTTGGGCCACTTGAAGGCGTGCCAGACTATGAGCGCAGTGACTACGACGGTCGAGCCGACAATCAGCAGTTGGTGGGCGGAGGGATTCATTACGTGCTCGATCAAGTGATAGATGTTGAGCACTGTGAAGATGATTCCCAGGATGATATTGGCCCTGCGGTTTGCCGTGTCCTTAAGAGCAAGGGACAGAAAAGCCATCACCAGCGGGACCCACCAGAAGAGCGCCATGAACAAGAGCCACATCGGCCCCATGGTCATCCCCTCGATCTCTCCGGACATAATCTGCTCTACTGCACCCGGCTCCATAAAGAACAGCAGGCTATGCGCCGACATCGCCACCGCCATGAACACCCACAGCACCGAGATCCTTACTTTCCAGCCTAGTGTAACCATTGCCTGATCACCTCCCTCGAACTCTTCTTGTGGCCGTTAGTCCGGCCGCGCCGATACAATGTCGCGCAAATACAGTAGTGAATATGCGGGAATATGGCACTGAGAGCCGGGACTTCACCTGCGGCCGTTGCTCGCTGATTAAGACAACCCGCAACCATTGCCACAGGCCCTCACATCGCCTCACGCCGAGTTTACCGAATGGGGAAGCTGATTTATTCCAGATTAGGCGCTATCTTTGCTTTTGTCAATGCCCGATGACATCAACAGCAGCCCCGGGGCCGTCAGGCGACCCGGATGCCCCGTTGTTGGACGCCTCTGCCTCTCCGTCCCTATCCGAACCGGGCAGTCATACTGCGTTGGTGGTGCCCCTGCGGTGAAGAGGTCCGAGCATTTCCGCAGTGCTTCGCCGCCGGTACCTAGTTCCAGCCGCTGAAATGCTCGCCCAACTCACCCGCCTCGCCCGCTTTGCCTAGATCTGCACCACACTTGGGGCAGAAGCAGTTCCCCTGTTTGCCGAGCTTGTCAGCCGCGGTAGCAGCGCAGCCAAAACAGATCGCTGCTCCACACTTGCTGCACCCCACTCTCACCTTCTGCATCGCGTTGAAGTCAATCTTGTCCATCATGGTCTTTGGTTCGTAGAACGCAATTCCACATTGTGCGCACGTCTTCATCGTGTTTCCTCACTCCTCCGTATTTCGGGTCTTCAGATTATTGGTTGGCTTGTGAGAGTTTGTCAATAGGCTGTACGCCTGCCGTGATACAGCGGTCACGGCTTGGTTTGGAGAGTCAAGCCATTGAACCCGCGCCCCGCTCCGGGCTTATGGCTCATACTGTACGGCGATGCCCTGCGCGATCAGGCGCTGGATTTCGGTGTCGCTGTAGCCGAGCTCCTGGAGGACCTGGAGCGTATGCTCGCCCAGCTGAGGGGACTGGAGCCTTGTTTCGGGCAGCTCCCCCGAGACCATTATCGGCGTCCGGACCGTCTTGACCCGTCCTTTGCCGGGATAGTCCCACTCCTCGATCAGTTGGCGGAGCTGTATCTGGGGGTCCTGGCTGATCTGGCTCACGTCCAGGAGACGACCGCAGGGAACGCCCACTGCTGCCAGCCGGGACTCCAGCTCCAGGCTGCTGTACTGCCGGCAGACCTCGCCCACCTTGTCGGTCAACTCTTTGCGGTGCTGCCGCCGTCCTTCGCCAGTAGCATAGCGGGGATCGGCCGCCAGGTCGTCCAGTCCCAGGGCCTGGCAGAAGGCGAGCCAGAACTTGTCCGTGGAGGCCCCAATCCAGACGGGGATGTCGCTGGTGTCGAAAGCCTGGAACACCGCCCACGTGGCGTGCCCCGACCCGACGCGTGACGGGAGCTTCCCGGTGATGGAGTAGTGAGTGAGGTAGTAGCCCATGGCGACTACGGCGCTGTCGAGCAGGCTGACCTCGATTCTCCGCCCCTTGCCCGTTTTCTCCCGCTCCATCAGGTAACCCAGGATGGCGCAGGTGGCGTAGAGGCTGGCGGTCATATCAATCAGAGAGGTAACCTGTCTCACCGGCTTTCCTTCGGCTTCCCCGGTGGCTATCATGATGCCCGACATTGCCTGCACCAGGGGGTCGTAGGCCGGGCGCTGGCTGTAGGGTCCGCTCTGCCCGAAGCCGGACACCGAGCAATATATGATTCGTGGATTCAGCCTGTTCACCTGCTCGTAGCCCAGGCCGAGCTTGTCCACGGTGCCGGGAATAAGGTTCTCCACGAAAACGTCGGCCCGGCTGGCCAGTTTCAGGGCCACGTCCTGCCCCTGCCTCGTTCTGAGATCCAGCGCTATCCCCCGCTTGTTGCGGTTCATGGCCAGCAGTATGGCCCCATCTATGGCGTAGCGGTAATGCTCTCCCTGGGGCGGCTCGATTTTGACCACGTCGGCGCCCATGTCACCCAGAAGCATGCTGCCGAACGACCCGGCGATGACCGAGGTCAAGTCGACGACCTTCACTCCCTGCAACAGGTTCATGACGACCTCCTGTAAGCGAGACCTTGCTCTCGGGAGCTATCATAGCAGGTCATCTTAGTGTCTGTCTGCCGCGTCGCCACAGCGGGAGCGGTTGACAGGCAGCTATGCCAGTCTGTATCCTGCCCCTCTGGAGGAAGATATGAAGATCCACGAGTATCAGGCCAAGTCCTTGCTCGCCCGATACGGGGTTCCCGTCCCCAGGGGCGACATGGCTGGAACGCCTGAGGATGCCAGGAGGATCGCCGAGGAGATCGGTGGCCGGGTGGTAGTCAAGGCGCAGATTCACGGTGGTGGCCGCGGCAAGGCGGGCGGCATCAAGACTGCGGAGACGGCAGCGGAGGCAGCGGAGGCCGCCAGAAGCCTTCTGGGTACCAGGCTGGTCACTCACCAGACGGGGCCCGAAGGGTTGCCGTTGAACGCCGTTCTGGTGGAGGAAGCCGTCCAGGCGAAAAGGGAACTCTATCTCAGCGTCCTGATAGACACCTCAGCCAGCCTGCCCGTTATGATAGCCAGCGAGGCGGGAGGAATGGAGATCGAAGAGGTGGCGGCGGAGTCGCCGGACAAGATACTGAAACAGCCTATCGGCCCCGTCACCGGCCTGCTGTCGTATCAGGCGCGGAAGCTCGCCTACGGCATGCACCTGGCGCCCGAGCAGGTCAGGCCGGCCACCCAGATTATGGCCGGCATCTATCAGCTCTTTCTCCAGCAGGACTGCTCCCTGGTGGAGATCAACCCCCTGGTGGTCACTGCCGACGGAAGGCTGCTGGCGGTGGATGCCAAGGTGAACTTCGACGATAACGGGCTTGGCCGGCACCCTGAAATCGCTGCCCTGCGCGATGCCTCACAGGAGGACCCGCTCGAGGTGGAGGCGACTAATCTCGGGGTGAACTACGTTAAGCTCGACGGCAACATAGGGTGCATGGTCAACGGCGCGGGTCTGGCAATGGCCACCATGGACCTGGTCAAGCTGTGGGGAGGGGAGCCGGCAAACTTCCTGGACGTGGGGGGTGG
>Ga0209427_10010128_pt1 | contig 10472 bp, 9 predicted proteins | sample DeeMarSWOR136_30_FD_187465 | JGI IMG/M metagenome (GOLD analysis project Ga0209427, IMG submission 187465) | Marine sediment microbial communities from White Oak River estuary, North Carolina - WOR-1-36_30 (SPAdes) (version 2) | ecosystem: Environmental > Aquatic > Marine > Intertidal zone >...
TTGGTTCAATTGCTTTATTCATATGGGTATAATATTCACCAGAAGGCCAGGGTCTTGTTAGGTCACTCCTTGCAGCGAAAGAGGTTGCAGGAAGAACGATGTCAGCATATTGTGCAGTAGGAGTTAACCATATTTCAGGAACAACGGTAAATAAGTCTTCTCTTTGCATAGCTTTTCTTGATTTATTTGCATTTCCTATCTGGTTTAAGAAATCACAGACACAGAACCAAGCAAATTTTATATCAGCAGGATAACCTCCTGATTTACCTTTAAGGATTGCATCAAAGATCTTATTTACGTGCATTCTGGTATCTAAACGATCTCTAGGATTAATATTTCCCCTTAAAGACTTACCTTTAGGATAAGCTTTATTTGTGCCTGGAGGAATAGCAATTCCTCTAAACATATGACCATATGGAATCCCATGTAGACCACCACAGGCACTACCACCAGGTTTACCAATATTTCCAGTCATTGCCGAAAGAGTTATCGCACCTCGAGTGTATTGCCCACCCATAGCTGAACGAGCAGGACCTTGGCAATCTTCTAACGCAGCAGGCTTGGTGGTAGCGTATTCTATCGCTAAATCCTCTATAACAGAAGCTTTTACTCCACATATTTTTTCCGCCCACTCTGGTGTCTTAGGAATTCCATCCTCATCTCCCATTACATATGCTTTATATTTATCAAAACCATGAGTATATTTATCGAGAAATTCTTGATCCTGCAAGTTTTCTCTGAGGATTACATGTGCCACTGCAGCCATCATAGCCGTGTCCGTTCCGGGTATTATTGGGATCCATTGATCAGCGGCTACCAAGGCAGTATCCGAATAGCGAGGGTCAATAACAATAACTTTTGTGCCATTTTCTTTAGCTTTAATTAACCACCACAATGTATTTGTTCCTGAAATCTGACGTGCGGGATCCCAACCCCAGCAAATAATTAATTTTGTATTCATCCAGTCTTCTCTACTGTTCCCAACAAAGATCTGACCAAATCCATATGATGCTTGAGTTCCAAAAATTGCTCCTTGGGAAGAAATATTACCATAAGATGATGTATATCCTCCTAGTGCGTTAAATAATCTTGCATAAGCCGCTCCAGCACTCTGCAATGCTCCAAGATAACCTCCTCCAGTAATATATAATATACTTTGATTTCCATATTTCTCTATTGTTTCTTTTAGTTTTTCTGCGATAATATCATAAGCTTCGTCCCATGAAATCCTCTCAAATTTTCCCGATCCCTTAGGACCAGCTCTTTTTAATGGATATCTTAGCCTCTCTGGGTGATAGATATACTGTCTAATTGACCGACACCTTAAACATGTTCTCAGTTGTTTGTCTGGATCTGGAAAATCGTCACCCTCTACTCTAATAACCTTTCCATTTTTAACATGGAATCTTAAGGGACATCGACCTCCACAATCAAATGCAGAAGTAGTTCTAACTATTTTAACTCCATCATCATCTATATTTTCTTCTTGACTTACCATATTATCTACCAATTGACTATTGATAATTTTTTAATTTTTTTAGAAATTGTTTTGTTCTTTGATAATTTAAAGTTTTATTAAAGTTATTCTAGAATTCTTCAGTTATTAACTTTAAAGTATTCAAATTAAATTAGTTCTTTTGAAAAAACTTAAAAAATAAAGAAAAAATATGATTTATTTTAAATAGGAATGGGATTTTCTCAAGTTTTTTTCTGCATCTTTAATTATAGTATCTATTATATCAGATACATTTTCTATTTTGCTCACAACTCCTATACTTTGTCCTAAAGGAACAGCCCCATCGTTGATATTACCCCTATATGCTATTTCGTATTTTTCTGCTATTTCTGTTACTTCTTCTGGAGTCAATGCTGCTTCTTGAGCTAATTTTTCTTCTTTATTTGCTACAAGCTCATGGTGGAGTGAATAATCATTTTTCCATAAACGAATAAGCCCTAAAGCACCAGTGGTTAGTATAGTATCTTGAGCCCTCGCAGGAGGAACAATATTTTTGTAGGCGTCATGAAATTCACTTTCTTTCGATGCGATAAAGCGAGAACCCATGGCAACAGCACCAGCTCCCATGGCTAAAGCTGCCGCAAGACCTTGACCTGTTGCAAATCCACCACATGCCACAACAGGATACTCTGGGTATTTCTGTAAAACCTGTTGTAATAAGACTAGAGTGCTTACTCGTTCATAAGATTGATGTCCCCCTCCCTCACCACCTGTGATCACTAATCCATCCACTCCTGTTGCAACACATTTATCTGCAAGCCACAGTGCTGGAGCAACATGAAAATGTTTGATATCTGCGCCACTTTCTCTCAATTTTTGGAAAGATTTTGATTCAGGTAACATCCTTGAAGACCCTGCACTAGTTACAGCATAAATACATTGTTCTCGTACTCTTTGATTTTCTAAAATGAATTTTGGGATTTCCCTACAAATTCTTGCACCACTTTGTTCAGTTCGGGAAGTTCTGATGTTAAATCCAAAAGGTTTATCAGTATGTTCAATCACTTTTGTCATATTCTCCTTCATAATATCTGTAGGAAATCTACGAGCTTGAAATTCGCTAAGTAAACCAGTATGACTCAAGACTCCAAGGCCTCCTGCTTCTGAAACGGCTATGGTTAGTTCAGTAGTGAAAAAGGGGCCCATAGGAGCACCAATTATAGGATGCTTAATTCCAAGCATCTTAGTTATATTCGTTTCTATAACCATTCAAAATCAACCAGATAATTTGATATTATTTAGTGATAATAATTATTTTAATTAAAAAAAACCAATACTTAATATATTTTTCCGTAATCTTGTATTCCTTTAAATAGGGCAACTATATTTTCTGGAGGTTGATCTAATAAGAAATTTGTTGGACCAGGTATATAACCACCTTTTTTTCCTAAAATTTGAATATCTTCTCGAATATAATTTCTAATAAATTCGGGAGATTCATATTTTAACATTTCGGAGTCATCAACAGCACCAATCAATGCAATTTCGGGATACTTTTCTCTATACATTCTTAATTCGTTATTCTTTGGCTTTAGCGATTCTACACCATCAATGCCAATTTCAACAAAATCAGGAAAAATCTCACCAATATTTCCACAGCTATGTATTACAAATTTGGCATCAGCATCGTGAGCGTATTTAACATATTCAGCTAATTTTGGTTTTATAAACTTACGCCAATTTTTAACATTCATCTGTAAACCTGCATTAAAACCGTAATCATCCCCACACATTACCACATCAGGTTTTTGATTCATTAATAACTTTAATGATGGTTCTTCAAATGTTTCCCATTGGAAATCTATATGTTGTTGAAGGAAACTTGGTTCTTTCCGAGCGAAACGAGCGAAATTAGCGTGTCCAATCCCAAATACACAATTCTCAAATGGTCCAGCTATTCCTTGAGAAACTACGATATCATATTTTTCTAACATAGTTTTCCTAATTTTTGATAAATTACGAAAAGTTGCGGGATTTGGTTTCAATTCCTTTTCTTTTTCCCAATATTCTTCGATATATTCTTTTTTTAAGAGTGCTGGTCCTGTAAACCAGTTGTGGGGAATACCATCTTCCTTTACAACAACATCAAAAGTAGCTCCGGTATTTAGTAAGACTTGTTCGGTGAAACTTACTTGTATAAATCCACCACCCATCGTACTCCAACACATATCGATTTTTGCATCCAAACCTCCAGAAAATATATCAGAAGGAGAAAATTTAGCAACAATTGCATGAATAAAGGGAATCATAAAAGAGACTTTATCGTCCTCCAACTGTTTCATATCTTCTTCTGTAAGTTTATAAGGAGAATTCATAAATCTGTATACAAAATCACAGTCGCCACCTAGAATAAAGCTAGGAACGCGATCAGGGATTTTTCCATCCAGAACTGTTATTATTCTTTCAAGTGCAGACATTTTTTGAACTTTTGTCATAATTTTCCACCTTTTCTTTAAGTCATAATCCTAAGTAAAATTGAAAAAATAATAGCTTCATTTTTCATTTTAACTTTACCCTCTTTAATACCTTTCTGTAAGGCAACAGGACCTCCAAAAGCATAACTCTGGGGTGCTACAAAGTACCCATCACAGTCTATATTTTCTATTTCCGAAATCTCTTTAACTTCCTCTAATTTCTCCATCTCGAAATTTCCATTATTTATTTTAATTAAAACAGCGGGGGGCTGATCGGTAATATATACTGCGAATTTAGTTTTTTCTGGAAAATCCTTCTCCAATTTCCCAAATATTTGTCGTCTCCAAAGACTAGAATAAATTATCGCAGGGATACCTCTAAACTTTGCACACATAATAACTTCACTCTAAAGGGAAAAAATCTGGTAGATCTCCCGGTACTTTTAATTTCCACTCAGGTCTTCTTTTTTGAAGAAATGAAACTACACCTTCACGTGCATCTGGTTGTAATCCTGTCCATACGAAATATCGATGGTTAATCATCTCTGCTTTATTTGCATCTATTTCGGTGAGAAACTGATAGAGCATTGTTTTTGTAAGAGCAACACTCACAGGAGCAGATAGTAATATTTCATCAGCAATCTCTAAGGCTGTGTCCATTAATTTGTCATCTGGTACAACTCGGCTAACAAGTCCATATTCTAATGATTCTTGTGCATTTAAGATTCTCCCAGTATACATTAACTCCGCAGCACGACTTATTCCAACTATACGAGGTAAAAGCCAAGGACATGCAATTTCGGGTATCACACCACGTCGATTAAATACTATTCCTATACGTGCACTTTCAGATGCTATTCGGATGTCGAAGGGTAGAATAAAAGTGACTCCCACTCCAACGGTAGGTCCGTTAATTGCAACTATTACAGGTTTCTTCAACGAAAAATACCTTGATATTGTAGTTCCTTGCTGTTGTGCTCTGCGTTGTTGTTCTTCTCGCGGACGATTTGAAGGATCAAATGTTCCCGCTCCCCCAGATAAATCCGCACCTGCACAAAATCCTCTTCCAGCACCAGTCATTATGGTAACACGTAGCTTAGAATCATTTTCAACTTTATTAAGGGCATCCCAAACCTCTTGACCCATCTGCCATGTCCAAGCATTAAGACGTTCGGGTCTATTTAAAGTAATGGTAGCAATCTCATCCGAAGTTTCAAAAATTATTTGTTCATAATCCATTTATACAAAAACCTCTTTATGATTAATTTGATTACAATTATTGTATTTCTAAATAAAAATTATTAAATTTGATATTAATATAGATTTTTAATTGTTTATATTCTTACCGTGATCTTCCAGGTATAAATCTGGTGAACCTATTCATCTGTCCAAAATATTCGAATAAGGCATCAACACCTTGGATTTTAAGGGCAGTGTTCATGGCAAGTTTATTATGTAAAGCCCCTTCGGCGGGTACTTTAGCTATTTCACCAGCTAATTTATCTACTTCTTCATCAAGTTTATCTCGAGGAACACTAATACTCACGAGTCCCATGTCTGCTGCTTCTTTTCCCGAGATCCTTCTCCCACTCATCAGAAGATAACGTGCTTTCTTTTCACCTAAGTAGAACTGCCAAAGTGGTAGACTTTGTGATCCACCCCATAATTGAGCAGGATGTCCTAATACTGCATCATCTGCTGCAACTGAAATATCACAGCAAAGTTGAAGATAACATCCAGCATCAGTGCAATGACCGTGAATTTGAGCAATTGTTACCTTTGGAAAATTAAAAATTCGAGTATATTTCGCATATATTTTTTTACGTAGTATATCATAAGAATTCTTATATTTCCAACCACCTTCTGGGGGTGTTAAATAATATGAACCTTTTAAGTCAAAACCGGAACAAAAACTTTTACCCGCACCTTTTAAGACAATAACATTAACATTGTCATCCTTCTCTGCATGATCAAAAACAGCATCAATATCATCAAGTAACTGATAACTTAACGCATTATGTTTGTCAGGTCTGTTTAAAGTTATATACCCTACTTTAGTTTCTGCATTACTTTCATAAATAACGGTTTCAAATTCCATTTTTTCACCTTTAATTTTTTTTGTTATTAACTGATTTTATTTCCCAAAATATTTAAAACTTTAATTCTAATTTATTTCAAATTTTTTAACGATGATATTGATTAACTGAGATTAAACCTTGATTTCAAGGATCCCAATTAAGATTTTTTCTGAAATGTAGTATGACTAATATAAAGAGAATTAATATTAAGTTAAATCAAAAGAATTATATTTTATCAAAATTAAATATGTTTTAATATATAATAACTAACTTTTTTACTGTAAAGAAAGGGGAAAATAGAAATGTGTGATGTATGCTTTACTCATAATGAAAGCGCAAAATTATGGTTCAAAGATGCCAAAAGATATGCTCGTTTCATGTATCATCGAAATCGTGTAGATCAAGCGAAAAATAATACAACGCGTATAAAAGGGGGAACTGCGGCTATTGAAGCTGCTGCAGGTCCACTTGTTGCTCAGGCAATAGATGCATATAATCTTAAAGATGATAGATTTCCTGATCTTATGCGAGCCGCAAATCGTTTGCATACTAAAGTTCAGGGTGCTCAAACTCTTACACTTCAAGATGCTTTAGATTTAATAGATATAAGTTCGCCGATTTGTTTTATTCATTGTGAATGTAGAAAATTTAAATTTGGTTATGTAGAAAGAGATAGGTCGAAAATGACTTGCTTAGGTCTTGGTATTGGTATGTATAGATGGGAAAGAACTCCTGCACGATATGTAGCAGGAGCAGAATGGGTAGATCATGATGAGGCTCGAGAGTGGGTAATTAAATGGAATAAAAAAGGATTGGTTCAAAATTTGATGAATTTTGGAGAACGGAATGGAGGTCCTTATATTGGCGGTTTATGCAATTGTTCACGTCCAGATTGTGCTTCAATTGAAATGAGATTACGCTATGGTGAAAAACAGTTAATTAAGGGTGAAAGAGTTGCAATCCATAATATGGAAAAATGCACTGGATGCTTTAAATGCGTTAAAAGATGTCAATTTGGGGCTATTGCCGCTGATATCCGACAAAAAAGGGTACAAATTGATGCTCAGATGTGTTTCGGATGCGGTCTCTGTGAAAGTGTTTGTGAGTTTGGTGCAATTGAACTAAAAAATAGAAGAGATTTCCCAATTCTAAGATATGATTGGTAGGGGTGATTATATGGCTATACAAATAAAAAATAAAGATATACCCGTAATAAGAGTTAAAGTAGATAGGGAAAAATGCCAATTACCTATGATTTGTGATTATCAATGTTATATTAAATGTCCTCAAGGAGTTTTTCATGTTCATTCGTACCCAAATGTTTCAGGTGCATATACAAAACCAGATCCTAACAAACCTAAAAATTATTTAGTAACAGGATCTGCCGCACCAAAATGCACAGGTTGTATGGAATGTACAAAAAATTGTCCAGAGGACGCAATAACCATTGAAATTACGCTTCCTGAAATAAAAAAGGGAGAAAATCCATACAAACATCCATTCGAATCATTAGAAGTTGCATTGGAAAATCAAAAACAGATTGAAAAATTAGATTCTACATACAAGGGGTTGAAAAAACTATGATGACACCAAGATATGATTATAATATCAAGGAAGAGTTCTTCAAGACTCTTGAAAATGAATTTGGAGGAGCTATAATTGCTAAGAAATATCTCGAATCGAAAGATATCTCGGTTTTTGCGGAATGGGGAAAAAAATTGATGGAAAAAACATATGAGTTAGGAATAAAGCCCGAGTATAATGATCATATGTATGATATGATCAAACTCTCCGCTGATAAGACAGGAGAAATAAGATTTCCGCATGAAGCACAACGATTTATTGAAATAGCTTGCCTTTCAATTCATTTAATGAGTGTTGTGTTAATCCAAACCTCATATAATAAAGAATTGAGCTTTTCAATAGTAGAAGATACATGTACTGTTCATAATAAACTAAAGGAAGCACTATCTGAAGAAGAAATAAAATCATTACCTTGTAAAGGTGGGTGTTTAACTACTTGGAAGACTATTTTTGATATTCTAAAAATGGATAATGTTGAGGTAAGACAAACTCAAGAAATACCTAAGGATGGTATGTGTACATTTTTAGCTCAAAAGAAATAATTTTTTTAATTAGCTTATTTTTATTATTTAAAAACATAATTGTTTCAAAGAAGTGTATTTAAATGAAATATAGAAAGATGGGATCATTGGATTGGAAGGTATCAGCGTTAGGGTTCGGATGTATGAGACTTCCGGTCAAAAATGATAATGGAAATGAAATAATTGATGAGGAGGAAGCAATCAAGATGATTCGATATGCCATTGATAACGGTGTCAATTATATAGATACAGCATTTCCATATCATAATCAAACTAGTGAAATTGTCGTTGGTAAAGCTCTCCAAGGTGGGTACAGAGAGAAAATAAAGTTAGTCACCAAACTCCCAATGTGGATGATTACTCAAAGAGAAGATTTCGATATATATCTTAATACTCAATTAGAGAAATTGCAAACTGATCATTTAGACATTTATTTATTTCACGGATTAAACAAACAGAATTTTCAACTAGTTAAAAAATATGATTTCATTGAAAAGATGGAAGAAGCAAAAGCATCAGGAAAAATTAGACATATTGGTTTTTCTTTCCATGACTCTTATGATGCTTTTAAGGAGATTATTGATTATTATAACTGGGATATGGCTCAAATTCAGTGGAATTACGTTGATCATAATACTCAAGCAACCACTAAAGGTTTAGAATATGCAGCAAGTAAAGGTATTGCTGTTGTAATAATGGAACCAATTAAAGGAGGTAAATTAGCTAATCCAACCAAAGAAATTGAGGAAATTATTGAAGCAGCTCCAATAAAAAGGACTGCAGCGAATTGGGCGCTCCAATATGTTTGGAATCATCCCGGAGTTTCAGTTGTTCTGTCTGGAATGAGTACATTTGATCAAGTAAAAGAGAATATAGAAAGTGCAAATAATTCTGGAATAAATATTCTAACTAAAGATGACCTCAAGATAATTTCTGATATGGCAATCCGTTATAGAAAGAAATCAATTATCCATTGTACATATTGTTTATATTGTCAACCTTGTCCTTCTGAGGTAAATATTCCCCTAAATTTTAGATTATTAAACGAACTCATTTGGATAGAAAATAAGGAGGAGCAAATTACCAAGTATAACTCCTTAGCAAAATCAGAGGAAGAATTAAAGATAATGGAAAATAAGGGTAATGCTTCTCTATGTGTTAAATGTGGAGAATGCCTTGAGAAATGTCCCCAGATGATAGACATTCCAAATGAATTGGAAAAAGTCCATTTAGTATTTGGGGAAAATAAAGAAATTTCGGATGTTTATAAAATATTCCTAAGGGGACCTATAATTGTTGATAAAGAGGCATTCAAGATTATAGGTATAGAAGATATTGGTAAAAGAGAAAGTCGAAATACTGGGGAAATGTGGACTAAATTTCAAGCATCAGCACCAAAGATTCTTAATAGAATTGCCTCTCATGGATTAGGGATAAGCATAGTAACCAAAGAGTTATTTGAAAAAGGAGAAGATCGTCATATTGTAGCAAATGAAGTATCGAAAGTTGATAATGTACCTGATGGGATGATAGCTGAAAAAATTCCTGCCCAAAAATATGCAATTTTTACACATATTGGAAAATTGAATAATATCGCAGAGACATTTCAATATATTTATGAAGATTGGCTTGTTAATAATTCAAGATATGAGCGAGTACCATTTGCTTTCGAATTTGAATGGTATGACCAGAGATTTAATCTAAATTCGGATGATTCTGAATTAGATCTTTATATACCAATTCAGGAAAAATAATTTAAAAAAAATTTTTTTAAGCTAATCAAATTTCTTATTTATTCTCCTTTCCAAACAGGTTTTCTTTTTTCACTAAAAGCTTTCGGACCTTCTCTAAAATCATGAGATCTGAGAAATTTCGTATATAATGGAAAATTAGCAAAGAGAGCTTCTTTTAATGTCATTTGAAGTCCATCAATAGCCATTTGTTTTATTGTTCTAATAGCTAGTGGTGAGCCTTCCATTATTAGATTTGCTGTTTTCTCTGCTTCGTCCATCAATTGATCGGCTGGAACCACTTTTTTCACAAAACCATATTGTACACCCTCTTGAGCAGTCATGCGTTTACGGGTAAGGAGAATATCCATCGCTAAATGATAAGGAAGATATCTTACTAATCGATGTATTCCCCCTCCTGAAGGAATTCTCCCTACTACTGGTTCGGGTAGGCAAAATGTAGCGTGTTCTGCAGCTATCATAAGATCACAGCTTAAAGCAAGCTCAAAACCTCCTCCATATGCAAGGCCGTTTATTGCTGCGATTATTGGTTTAGTAATTCTAAAATTTCTAATAAGATACGCTTGCTGACTTCTAACTTTTTCATATGCTTCTCTTTTTTCTTCATC
>Ga0209427_10010129_pt1 | contig 10471 bp, 11 predicted proteins | sample DeeMarSWOR136_30_FD_187465 | JGI IMG/M metagenome (GOLD analysis project Ga0209427, IMG submission 187465) | Marine sediment microbial communities from White Oak River estuary, North Carolina - WOR-1-36_30 (SPAdes) (version 2) | ecosystem: Environmental > Aquatic > Marine > Intertidal zone >...
GTGCAACTGCAATGGCTTTCGCTACTTTTTCCGTGTTTCCAAACTGCGAGTCATAGACTATCAGAACCTTCATAGATTACCTCTCTCAAAGCATATTCTTGTTATGCAGTCATATTTGTTATCCTAGCATATTGTCACATCTACAACAATACAATTTATTTCCTAAAACTTAGTTGTTTAGTAGCAAGCAAATTAGAAGCACTAAAATACAGTAGAAATGCATTTTAAAATAAGGTTAGGCATTTATGTGCTTTAGATTTTAGGGAAGGTTTATTTTGTTAGCCTTAATTTTCCCTAGAAACCGTTCCGCAGTGCTATAATGAATTAGGGCGCGAAACTAATGTTTGGAGGTAATACCATGGCTACTTACATTGTACTTTTTGGCTATACAGACCAAGGCATAAGGAATATAAAGGATAGTCCTGCTAGAATTAAAGCAGCAAAGAAAACTTTTCAGGACCTCGGTGCAAATGTGAAGGACTTCTATTCAGTGATGGGTTTCGGACAGTATGATACGCTTTTTGTGGTGGAAGCGCCGGAAGATGAAACAGTTTCCAAAGCTTCTCTGAAAATTGGTTCTCTAGGCAATGTACGTACTGATACCCATCGTGCTTTCACCGAGGAAGAATTTCAGAAGATCGTGAGCAATCTGCCCTAATATCAACATATGCTTCCACTCAATTTGCTAACTCCTTGCTTGCTGTAGCAGAAAAAAGAGCGTGTTGATTGAGCGGTGGCGGAAGGAGTACAATCAAGTACGTCCTCATAGCTCCCTGGGCTACCGGCCACCTGCTCCTGAGGCTAGAATACCGGTAACTCTAACTTAACAAGTGGTATCCTTTTTGGGGGCAGGTCACCTGACTGATGAATACCTAAAAATCTCTCTTAGCTTGTTGATAATCTGTTCCAGAGTATATCCCTTTTTAGCCATTTGCCCCCCTTTTTACCAGATTATAACTGATACCGTTTTAGGGGACAGATCATATTGACTTCTACCTGAGAAGCGCTTATTCTAAGGTATGTTTTTTGTTATATCGGTTACTTTTTAGCTAATTCAGGAGGTAATAATCATGCCAGCCATAGATAACCGATTCAATATGGATAGGATCATTAAAATCTTAACCGTAGCCTTGGTGATTGCAGCGTTAATAATTTGCCTAACACCGAAGATAGGGGTAAAAGCAGACACCCTGTCAGTTTGGAAAACGGCTGACGACGGTAGCGAAGGCACGTTAAGATGGGCAGTCAATAATGCCGTATCGAATGATATTATATCATTTGACACGAACCAAATTTCTCCCGGCTCAATAATAGTAATCGACGAGCAAATCGTCATTGACAAAAACCTGACAATAATCGGTCCCGGGGCAGATTACCTGACGATTAGTGGGGATAACAAAGATAGAGTTTTTGACATAAAAACGGACTCTGAAGTGTGTATCTCCGGTTTGAGGATTTCCGACGGCAGGGGTGCTTGGGGTGGTGGTATTAATAACTCTGGTGATTTGTATCTCGAGTACTGCATAATTGAGAATAATCTCAGTGCATTTGAGGGGGGTGGTATTTACAATGACGGGGATTTGGAAATTGATCATAGTACAATTACAAATAATAGAACGGAGGATAACGAGTATTGGGCTGGTGATGGAGCAGGCATATACAGCTCAGATGGTACAGACGTGATTATCAGGTATAGTACGATAAGCAGTAACATATGTGGCGACCATATTGGAGATAATGCCGGCAGCGGTGGTAACGGCGGAGGTATTTATGGTTTAACCCAGGCATTGATTAATCTAACCAACTGCACTATAAGCGGTAATTCTACAGGTGATAGTTCATCACCAGATGGAAGGGCGGGCCGTGGTGGTGGCATTTACAATGTGGGTGTAGTTAGATTAAGCAATTGTACAATAGCGAACAATCAGGCTGGTAGTGATCCCAGCTTGCAGGGTCGTGGCGGTGGTATATGGAGCTATGGCACTCTAGATGGAGGGCATGCTGCAGTGGATGCCCGGAACAGCATAATCGCAGATAATACTGCCGCTGAGGGCCCCAATCTATATGGTGGTGTCCTCTGGTCTAAGGGTTGTAATCTCATCGGAGACGAGTTTGACGGATGGGTCTATTATACCGGTTCTATCACAGATGGTGACCAGCTCGGGGTTGACCCTAGGTTAGACGTATTGGCGGATAACGGAGGATTCACGCAAACGCATGCCTTGCTCAGCGGTAGTCTGGCTATTGATGGTGTTATTGAGGGTTGGTGTTACACGACTAGCTGGTCGCCTGTGCCTGTTACCGATGATCAGCGCGGCGTACCCCGGCCAAGAGATGGCGACGGAGATGGACTGGCCTTATGTGATATTGGAGCCTATGAATGTAAGTGTGCGTCCATAACTATAAACCTCGCGGCTGGCTGGAATACGTTTTCTGTCCCGCTGGACATCAGCCCAGATAATAACACGTTAGGTAACCTGGCTACTATGGCCGGGTTCGAAATAGGAATAGCCTATTACCTCGATGGTACGACCCAGACATGGGGTCTGGTAGGTACAGACTATGTAATGCTGCCGTGTGATGCCATCTACATCTACATGAACGCGGCTGGCTCAGTCCCCTTATATACTAACCCGAACCCAACGGTTCCTGCCAAAAGTTTATACACTGGCTGGAATCTGGCAGGTTCAGCCTTTATAAACACGGCAGATGAACTGGCAGTAGATGAGGCCCTCATCTCGCTCTACTATGGTGAGGGTAAGCTCTTACCATTGGGTTACAGTCAAGTGATAAGTCCAGAGCTAAATCAACCAGGCTGGGTCTATCTTCGCGACGGCGTTGACCCACCTAATATGCTGCTAGGAAAGGGTTATCTGGTAGCCATAGACAATACAGACGAATATCTTGGTCAGACCTATACCCCGTGGCCTTGGCTATCACGTCCTATAGTTGTGGATATTTCGTGTGACGAATTCACTGAGAATCCTCACGGGCTTAGCGACGAATTTCAAGTAGAGATTTGCGATAAAATTACAGTGAAGCTGTGCTCAAACCCATCAACCGGCAGTATATGGGATTACGAAACGACTATAGAAAATGTGTTAATAGAAGAAGATTATTACTTCGAAAGACCCGAGGGAAGTCCTCCTGGAGCCCCTGGTACAGAAGTCTGGACTTTTAAAGCGGTTAAAAAGGGGACAACTGAAGTACAAATGGAGTACGGCCAACCGTGGGAAGGTGGCTCAAAGGCAGTAAGAACGTACACTATGATTGTCATAGTTGAGTAGTTCATCTCTCAGCTTTCCATTGAATGACTCTATGTACCCGTTCTCCCACGGGCTCCCCGGCTCTATGAATAATGTCTTCACCTCAAGGTTGGTAAGCCAGTCACGAACCCTCTTTGCTGTAAACTCAGGACCGTTGTCTGACCTGATATGCTCCTTGCTAAGCTGATTTAGCTCAGTAGGAAGACCCTTTAGCTTCAAAAAAGCTATAAGTGTCTATGTAAACCTTGCAGATTGGTGCATTTTGGTGCATATTTACCGAAGCTAGAGGTGCATTTTGGTACATTTTACTAAAGCTAATAGTGCATATGTGGCAAATAATTTCAATAGTAAATATAAACTGAAGAAGTTGAAAATTTTCTCATGACGGATGCCACATACACATGGACGCTATCCTAGAAGGAGGGGCGTCTTTTTTATTGAATAGGGCGGGGGGGGTATGGTCTACTTGTTTTCTAGTTGCAAAATGCGACGAATCACGATATAGTCAGAAGTAAAACGAGGGCGACCCAAGGGAGGAAAGCTGTGATTAGACAGAAATTTTTCCTGTCCATTCTGAATCTGCTTGGATTTCTGGGCACTACTTAGTATACTGCTAATTTGCCGAAAAGGCAGTTTTAGAGAATACTGATAGGTAAGCATGGAGCGATTGAATCCCGATAAACTACATGTGACATATTTAGCTAATACTACTCCGGCGAGTCTCACCCTACCGAGACGCTATACCCTCACACACTCTGACATAACCGGACAACTTTTTCTGTCTATAGGTAATGAGTATGACACCAAGCAGATTTCCAGGCTATACACCAGACTGATGAGAGACGAAGTCCTTGCTGAATTTGCCGAAGAAGCTAGTATGGTATTAAAGGTCTATTGTCATGTCAGCGGAGGCTTTGTTCTCGGCACAGCTAAGTGGAGATACAATATTTTTCACTCTGAATTACCACTTTTTCTAGAAGCCATCAGGTATGGTGATAAGGCTGTATTTGAGCAGAATCCTCAGCTAGATAATACACCGGTGTTAATAAACTTTAAATCTACTGATAAAAGATTCAATAAAGTCGAAACCTGGGGTACCATGGCTGATTACAGATAATACCCGATAATAATTAGTGAATACTTAAAATCCCTGTGCCAATCATGATGATATAGTGTATTTAGAGGACTGTGAAGGAGGTACAGACATTACAACCATCCGGATTTATGATGCCAAACGGAACAGGGTAGTGACCGTAGAGAAAATCGAGAAGTCGGATGCGGAGTGGAAGAAGCTGCTAACTAAGCAGCAGTATGAAATCACGACTAGGAAGGGAACGGAAAGCCCGGGTACCTGCCACTTTGACCAAGTCCACGAAGCGGGTATCTTCAAGTGTATACGCTGCGGCACCGACCTTTTTTGCAGTTCCACCAAGTTCGAATCGGGAACGGGCTGGCCTAGCTACTATGAGCCAATATCACCGTTGAACGTGGTGGAGCAGCCGGATAAGAGTCTGGGAATGGTACGAACGGAAGTGCTTTGCGCCCACTGTGGCTCACACCTCGGCCATGTTTTTGATGATGGCCCGCAACCGAGCGGCAAACGCTACTGTATGAACGGCCTTGCGCTGAAATTAGTATCCGAGGTCAAACTATGAATCAAGAAGTGTCATTGGAAGTTGCTACTCTCGCTGGAGGTTGTTTCTGGTGTCTTGAGGCTGTCTTCTGGGAAGTTGACGGCGTCGAGAGTGTGGTTTCTGGATATACGGGCGGCACTACCACCAATCCGACCTACCAGCAGGTCTGCACTGGCAAGACTGGTCACGCCGAAGCAGTTCAGATAAATTTCAATCCTTCCAAGATCTCATATCGGGAAATTATGGAGATTTTCTTCTCCGTCCATGACCCAACAACGCTGAACCGGCAGGGCGCAGATGTGGGCACGCAGTACCGTTCAGCCATTTTCTACCACAACGAGAAGCAAAAAGCCGTTGCCGAGGAATTCATCGGAGAACTCAACAAATCCAAACTACGGGAGAAATCCATCGTCACGCAGATTGTCCCGCTGGATACATTCTATCCTGCAGAAGACTATCACCGGGAATACTTCTCTCGGCATCCTGAACAGGCTTACTGCCAGATGGTTATTTCGCCAAAGGTCAGCAAGTTCCGTAAGCACTGGGCAAAGCGGCTTAAGAGATAATTGAGGATTTAGTAGACTATTGCATATCACAACGCTTGAATGCGACATAACTGCATTTTGTCCCAATGTTGATATTTTGCTGCAAAAGCAATAAAATCAGGGTGTCGGTTGACCTGTCGAAGTGCACAACAAACATTCAATCGGCTCAACAGGAAAAACAGCATTGACCTCTACTCTGTCTTCAAAAGCAACCAGCTTCACTTGCAACATATCGAGCAGTTCCCGTTTGGTAGATGGAAATCTCATCGCTTCAGTAATATCCTTATCTTCAAAACCGACTAACTTTAGCACTGTCTCGTGAGGCTTTTCTACATTCCGTATCATCTGGCCATTTTCATCTTCAGTATTCCAAGCCATCGATTTTAGCTGGCTGTCCCAGAACTTCAAGATTCCTTGTGTTCGCTCTAGTTCTTCTATATGAGCAGGATCGATATTGCCTCTTATGGAATTAAGCCTAGCTTCTTCCTTATCCAACGACTGCTTAAGCTCTAGATACTTTGTGGGATTTATGCTTATCCTAACCCAATCCTCAGCCAGCCTGGCCTTCTGTTCAGCTATTTCAGAGAGTCGTTCATCTACCGGCCGTTTTCTCGCAGAGAGCTATTCCTCTCTACCGCTTTTGGTAAGGCTTCTCAAGATGCTAAGAATTTCGATAACAGCGTACTGCACTTCGACCGGCTCTTGAGCTAATACACTGGTTACATAGGGGTCCAATCGTCTGCTACCATAGGCTAGTCGGCTCTCATCTATTGTAGGAGAGTGGTGGGATAGAAATCCAGCTAACCTAAATAGCTCATCATCATTAAAACCCAGGGGCTTAGCAATCTTGGATAGAATATGGGCTGAAGGGAAACGCTTTCCCCGCTCTATTCTGCTGAGATATGCCGAAGATACGCCAGACTTTTCACTAAGCTCCCGCAATGTCAGCGGTGCCATAAGCCTTTGTTGTTTGATTATTGTGCCGAAATTATTCCTATCAATGTGGTCCATACCCAAACTATATTTTGCCAAGTGGCAAAAGTCAAGCTTCTAAAACATGTTGGGGCATTTACCCACCTATCATCTTAACAATCGATATTGATGCGTCCCTTTCCGAGTCCGGCTATCTCAAGCTCATCACAAGTGCTTTCAATTACATGACGCACCTCATCATTAATGTAGCCATTACCATTGTTATCAGTCACTACTGTTAAAAGTAGTGCGGCCTCTCCAGATACCAGTGCTGCTGCCGATGATGTGCCGCTTTCATACCCGTAGTTGTCATTGGGCAATGTGGAGTAGATATTAAATACAATAGAAATGCATTTTAGAATAAGGTTAGGCATATTACATGCTTTAGGTTTGGGAGTGGGTCTATTTTGCAAGCTGGAGTTAGTTATTATTGTTTTCTAAGTGATCTATTCTTCACGCCTCGTGCTGTTTAGGATTTTTGAAAATTTTCGTTTGATTGACATTTCCCCAAGTCGGAACTAACATTAAATCGAAAATGAAAAAGTGGCTGATTTTAACCATAACAATTTGTGCGTTGATAGTTTTGGCTAGCTGTGGCACTCCGCCACCCTCATCTTCACCAACAACTACTCCTGAAGAGACTGCTAGTCCTCCAACCGAGGAAGAGCCTGCATCAACTCCTGAACAGACACTTGTTCCACCTGCAAGTGAGTTAAAAGTTCACTTCATAGATGTTGGTCAAGGAGATTCAATCTTAGTAGATTTGAAAAACACAGAGATTCTGATCGATGGTGGAGGCAAATCGCCCGGCGTAGTTGCATATCTTGATAATTACGTAGATGGGGCGCTTGAGGTGGTAGTGGCTACACATCCTCACGCTGATCACATTGGCGGTCTCATCGCAGTCTTGAGTGCCTTTGATGTAGAGGAAATTTGGCATAATGGTGATTCAACCACTTCCCAAACTTATTCCGAGTTTATGTCTGCTGTTCAAGCAGAAGTTGCAGTTGTTAACATAGGAAAGCAAGGAGACAAGATCAATGTAGAAGAGCTATCTTTTACTGTACTTAACCCTGCTGCATTGGACGGCACTACAAACAATAACAGTATCGTTTTGAGCCTGAACTATGGAACCGTAGACTTTCTATTTACGGGTGATGCAGAGCGAGAAGCAGAAGCAGCAATGCTTGTATCAGGAGTTGTTCCAGTTCCAGATATAGAAATACTAAAAGTGGGGCATCACGGTTCTAGAACAGCCTCTTCCCAAGATTTCTTAGCTGCTGCAAGCCCTGAGGTCGCTATTTACATGGTAGGAGAAGGTAATAAATATGGTCATCCTCATGAGGAGACAATAGTTGCTCTTACTGATATCGGTGCTGAGATATACGGTACGGATGTTCATGGCACTATAGTAGTAACTACTGATGGCGAAGTATATTCACTAAAGACGGAAAAATAATCTCTGCCCGCTACATAACCTGTTGTTTACCCAACACCACTTCTCTGTCCAGTGTCATAACTAGATTCTGCACGTATATAAGTGTGATTACTCTCCTCCTCATAGGGGCGCACAATTGACAGTGAAGTTTGCGGTAAAGTACGTACCAAGCTAGGATAGTTTTGTGGCTATTGCACTTTTCGCTATATTGTGCAATTCAAGACAAGTTCTGGAAGGGGTCAAAGATAGAGTTGGCGGTTCTGCCTTGAAAGCCGCCAAGAGATATAGAGTAGCACAGCAGAAACCAGATAAGCCAACGCTACCATTGACCACGCTAGTAGATGATTGCATCCAGTAAAAAACCTAAGTGTATACCGAACCCAATAGAAGTTGCGATTAGCAATATGCTAGCAAGTCCCTCTCGCCACCAAGGTAAAATACAGCCAGCTAATGAAATCACCCCAAGAACGCCTAGTGAAGCAACTGCTATAATGGTTGGTTCCAAAACATCAGACACGGCTGAGCCAATCCCTGTGGGATACATTATTGAAGGATGCCACTCCTAAACCATTGTAACAAAGTAGACCTGCCTACGCCCGCCATTTAAACTTAGTTGATATCATTAGAGATGTAAAACCTGGTTACTAAGTCTCTACGTCAAGAGTTTGCTAATCGTGTCAAGTAAGTAGCTGTTACTGAATGGCTTTGTAATATACTGGTCAGCACACGAGCCTGCACAAAGCCTTCGGTCCAATTCTTGACCTGTAGAAGTCAGCATAACTACTGGGATGTTTCTTGTGATTGGATTAGCCTTAATTTCATAACATGCCTGTAAGCCATCATTGTAAGGCATAATAATATCCATAAGAATAAGAGAAGGTTTCAGGCTTATGGCAATATCTACCGCTTCCTGCCCGTTAGACGCCTCGATAACCATGTAATCATTGCCTAGGGTACTTCTTAACAGCAGCCTAATACTTGCCTCATCATCGACTACAAGTATTGTCCTTTTCCCTGTCCCTATATCTGAGGGCAACATCTCTAAAAGTGCATTGACCACAAGGCTGTCAAATTGTTTACCCGACTGTCGTCTGATTTCAGCCAATGCTTCCTTCCTCGACAGCGCAGCACGATATGGACGTATAGAAGTCATGGCATCATAGGCATCAGCTAATGCCACAATCCTGGCAAGTAGAGGTATGTCCTGCCCACTAAGCTTCTGGTTAAATCTATTGCCGTCATAATGGGCATGGTGATGCTCAACCACTTCAGTTATTCTTTTGTTCCTAGCCACTGGTCCTACTAAACTGGCCCCTACTATGGTATGAGTCATAACGCACTCGTACTCTTTGGCACTCAATTTGCCGGGTTTATTCATAATAGCTTGATCCACAGCAATCTTACCTATGTCATGAAGTAAACTGCCCCAACGAAGATCCTCCAACTGATCTTTTTTTAGATTCAGCTTTGTACCTATAGCTGTAGCAATGTCAGCTACTCTACGCGAATGCCCAGCGATATAGCTATCCTTAGCTTCAAGAGCAAAGGATAGGCCAACCATAGCCCCAAGAGATATTTCACGAAGTTCTTTGACTTGCTCTTTCAGCTTCTGCTCAAGGTGTTGCTTATAGTTTTGGAGTTTCATGTCCAATCTTCTCTTGTCCATACCTCTCTTTACACTTAGGACAACCTCGTCCAAAATGAAGGGCTTGGTCAGATAGTCATAGGCGCCCCGCCTAATACATTCAATAGCAGTATGTATATCGCTGATGACGGTAATCATAATAATTAACACATCAGGAAAGCGCTGTCTTATTTCTAGCAGAAAATCCATACCAGATTTGCCAGGCATCTTGATGTCCATAATTACCAGCTCAATCGTGTTGTTAAGCAGTTTATTTAGAGCTTCCTTAGCATCACTGGCTACCTCGCAGTGGTAACCCTCATTCGATATCCTGTGTTTCAGAAGTTCCCTGACTGCCTCTTCATCATCAATAATCAGTATTTTTCTCTGTTTAGTGGTCATTCTTTTCGTCCTCAGCGTCTCCCTCACTGCCATCCTCAATCCATCGGGGATGAGCTGAAGATATTTTTAAACATGGGACATAAATAAGTCATAAATATTCACACTAAAGATGTAAATAATTCGTAAACATTTTGCAACGTCCTATGACGCATTCTGACTGAATAATTGGACTTAATTTGACCAGTCGTTTCGGCCTCGCGAACTTGTCCTCAAGTTCTTAACGTTGTGACTCCCAGGTCACCACTTCGCCAATATGAGCCAACGCAACTAGGCATGTAGACCTGGCTTACATCTGCCTCCGTCAAAATTTACTCCCGCATAAAACCTATAAAATTAGGATAGGAGATGGAAACGTCCGATGATAATCGCTAGTATTAAGGAATTGGACATCGTTGCTTAAATCAGCGACTCACATAATGAGTGCTTGGGGAGGACTAATCGACTAGTGTGGGTTGCATGAGCGTTACGTACATCACGAGTTTTACTTATTTACACCATGATATTAATAAGGTATGACCCAGTGTTTATGTTTGGGCAGGCGCTCTTCTGTCAAACATATAGCCCACGTTGGGTATAGTGATGATATACCT
>Ga0209427_10010131_pt1 | contig 10470 bp, 9 predicted proteins | sample DeeMarSWOR136_30_FD_187465 | JGI IMG/M metagenome (GOLD analysis project Ga0209427, IMG submission 187465) | Marine sediment microbial communities from White Oak River estuary, North Carolina - WOR-1-36_30 (SPAdes) (version 2) | ecosystem: Environmental > Aquatic > Marine > Intertidal zone >...
AACAAAGTTTTGAAAGACTTGGTGGTTCAGGTTTTCACCCACCAGAATGGCGTTATTCTCATAGCTCGCCAACAGAATCTCTTTAGCCTTTTGGGAGATGACCATGGAGAAAGGGAAACTGAAGATAAGGATGACGATGAAGCTGGCCCAGGCAAAAAACTTTACCAGGCGGAATTGTTTACTCTCAGATCCGAGATTTTGGTTAGCGCTCTGCATATGGGTTGACAACCATTTCTTTTCTTACGGAGAAAGGGAAAATGTACTAAGTAAATCAAGTTGATATATATCATACAAAAGCTATAATTAACAGGTCAAACCCCTTTTTCAATCTTGTGCCTTAGGCCCTGGGCCTTGTGCTCAATAAATGCGCCACTCAAATGGGAATGACCTTAACGGAGTCTTGGGCCATGAACCATCCTGATTTGATACACACGCCTTACATGCTCTATGCCGACCCTAGTGGTCAGGTCTACGAACATTCCTACTTCAGGATGATCGGGTTTTCAGGGCGAAGCCCCAAAGCCGTCAGGGATGAAGATCTTATTCCTGTGCCAAAGTTCAGTAAACTTTTCTTTATCCCAGACTGCCCCCCCATAGGCCTTGACCCCGCCACCGGAGAATACAAGGTCGTATCGCACATGGAGATGGGTGGTGCCACCATTCCATGCTATGCCGTAGCCGCGTTTCTTGAACCAGGGCTGGTGAGGAGCCTTTTGCCCGCCGCTGATTATGGACCAAAGACCTACACACTTCCCACCTGGGCATACACGGCTGTGGGATTTAAAGATGACAGGTACTGGGCTGCGGGATTCAGAGTGGAATATAATCACAGATGGGATCCCAAGAATTTCGATGACAGGAATTTGGTCCCAGCCATAGATAGGTATGTCAAAGAACATCCGGCTAGCCCCCTCGTAGAACACCTGGTTCAGTGTGCCACCCATAACCATTGCTTTGCAGCCAAAAACCTTTTCCTCAAGAGATGGGAAGCGCCCCTTCCGGTGAGCCAACAGTGCAATGCGGCCTGTTTGGGATGCCTCTCTATGCAGAGTGATCAATCCTGCCCCGCATCCCACCAAAGAATTCTCTTCAGGCCTTCCCAGAACGAGCTGGTCCGCATCGCTGTGGAGCACCTCAGAGAGGCACCCGAGGCCATCGTGAGCTTTGGACAGGGGTGTGAAGCGGAGCCCTTGACCGAGTACAAATTGATTGCGAAATGTATAAGGAAGATCAGAGAAAAGACAGACAGGGGGACCATTAACTTAAACACGAACGGGAGCTGGCCCGAACGGGTTCGAGTGCTTGCAGAAAGCGGACTGGACTCCATTCGAATTAGCCTGAATAGCGCCCGTCCGGCGTTCTACAGGGCCTATTATCGGCCAAAGAATTATGATTTCCAGGACGTGGCGGCCTCCATCCATCTGTCAAAAAATCTGGGGCTTTACACCATGATCAACTATCTTGTTTTCCCAGGGATGACTGATCAGGAGGAGGAAATTGAGGCCCTGTTAGCACTGATAAAAAAAACCGGACTAAATTTCCTTCATGTGAAGAATCTAAACATAGATCCCCAACTCTATCTTGATCATATGCCAAAGGCCGATTCACCGGCCGTAGGGATGAAGAGGATGGTAAATATACTAGAGGAGGAATTCCCGGATCTGAAAGTCGGGTACTTCAACCAGCCGGTACGCTAGGCTTAAAGGTGCCAGATACCGGATGCTGGATCCTGGATACCAGATCCTGGATAAAAATGAGAAATACTAGAAATGATCCTAATCCAGAATCCAGTATCAAGTATCAAGCATCACTTTGTGAAAGCCATTGGACGGGGGCAAAAGGGGCATGCCCTAGAGCGTTAACCGTCCAGCTGGTCTAAAGGCCTATCGTCTTCCGATACCGCATGCAATTCGTGCCATTGTTGTTATGGTCCACGAATGCCAACTTCTCAATGTTTCTGTACGCCTTTTCTCTTGCGCGTTGTAAGGTGGAGTCACCCGCTATAACATGGAGAACTCTACCCCCATAAGTCACTAGGCCTTTGTCCTGGCTTTCGTCAACCCCAGCAAAATAGACGGAAACCCCTTTTTCTAATTGGTCCAATCCGACAATCTGATGTCCTTTTCCATAGCGTCCTGGATATCCCTTGTTCCATCCGCGTGAGGCCTTGGAGCGGCCTTCCATGGCAATAACGTCCACATAGTGTTGTTTATTCCAAACCTGCTTGATCGTATCTAAGGTGCCGTCACACACTGCATTGCCTATCTCACAGAGATCACTACTCAATTTACGCGCCAGCACCTCCCACTCCGGGTCTCCGTGTCTCACGTTGATTTCAAACACATCAAGGTTCTCATAGGGGTCCAGGTTGAGACCGAAATAGAGGACGCCCTTATAATCCCATCCAAGATGGTTGTAGATCTCGTTCACCGTAGGATTGACCATTTCCTTTATGATTCTATTCACGAGCCAAGGGGTGACTAATTTATGGGGGCAATAACAACCGGTCCCGCCCGTGTTTAGATTACCGCCAAACTTTTCAATGGCCTCCACGTCATCCGGATCGAATGCGGGCTTGTAGTCATGTGCAAACATTCTCAATGGCCATACGTGCCTTCCGTCAAGATATGCAAAAAAGGAGATTTCTGTCCCATATTTTCTCTCTTCTATGACGACCCGGTTACCTGAGTCTCCAAAGACCTTTTCCACCATAATTTTTTCGACGGCCGCTTCAGCATCAAAAACATCCTCACATACAATGGCCCCTTTTCCTGCGGCAAGGCCGTTGGCCTTCACCACAACCTGGTAGCCGATATTACGAACATATTCTTTGGCCTTAACGGGGTCGTCAAAAACCGCATACTCTGGTTTTGAAACGCCTATTCTTTTCAAGAGATCGTCTGTGAAGGCGCGGTCGCTTTCGATTTTCACATATTCTTTTTTCGGACCAATGGTTCGAATTCCCCGCTCATTCAAAACATCAATCAGGCCTTCTTCAAGGGGATTTTCAGAGCCCACATCAACAAGATCCACCCGGTTCTCAGCACAAAAATCCGCGACCGCACCGAAATCCTCGAGATTTACGAGCTCAATAAGTCCCCGCTGCCCCTTTGGTGTATAGCGCACGCCCGGGTTACCAGGCACGAGATAGACCTTGTCCACATGCTGACTGTCTCCATAGCTATCCGCTAGGCAGTGATCTCTACCCCCTGATCCATAAACCAGTACTTTCATCGTCAAACATCCCCGTTATCTTAGGTTAATATATGCGAAAGGCCGCCCCAGCTTTGGCGAAATGGAATAAGGGAGTCCAGGATCTCAAAAATGCTCAGAATTATTAGTTGTTTCACTCCATTACTCCAATATTCCGATACTCCAATACTCCAAGGCAAGGGGCTGTGTCAAGGATGGAACAGGTTCACGATAATCAGAGAGATGGGCCTATTTCGTTTTTTATTGTCAATTGGCCGTTTTTGCGCTTTAATACGGTAAAAATCTATGCGCTTCAAATAGTTGCGGGGTTTTAAGGTGCCCATTGACGCTGAGGGACCAGGTTTCTATTAGACAATGCGGAGGGATATGATGCAAGCACTAACCCTCACAATTTGTATGTGTTTAACGCTGTTTTTATCGTTCGCCGGTTGCTCAACAGAAGAGGAGGCCCTGCCTCCAATAAAACCTAAAAAGGTGGTGAAGCCCATTAAGAAGCCCCCGCCACCTCCCACGAAAAAGGTGGAAACGCCTCCAGCCACACGCGTGGGATTGAAACCGGCCAAACCTGAAGAGAAGAAAAAGGTGGAAGTCAGGAGGGCAGCCGTTCCCGCAAAGGTATCGGAGAAGTCCGATATAGAGGAAGCGAAGGAGGGGACACCCGCAAGGCAAGAAAGAGGATATTATTTCATCAAGAAGGGGGATAGTCTGAGCAGTATCGCAGAAAGAAAGGATGTGTATGGGGACCCCTTGAAGTGGCCCATCCTGTGCCGCTTTAACATGGACAAACTTGGAAAGATGGAGCCGGGAGAGGATTTTCCGGATCGGCCCTTGCCTCAGGGAGTGAGGCTGAAGATTATCACCCCTGATGAGGAAAAGGAAAATCTAGAGAAAAGGGCCAATAAGGTCTGGGTCGTTAATGTAATATCTACACCAAATAGGAAGGAGATTATTCCTGCCACCATGAAACTCCTCGAAAAGGGGTATCTCGCCTACATAACCCGCACGAAAGTAAAGGGGAAGGATTATATGAGGTTGCGGGTCGGCTTTTTTGGAAAAAAGGCCGAGGCAGACGCAGAGGGGGATAAGATAAAGGCCCTGTTGGGTCTCGGTGATCCTTGGAAAACCAAAGCAGGTAAAGAAGAATTTCAGGATTTCGCCGGATACTAATATGGGTTAAAGTATCGGCTCATCGGGTAGTAAAAGCGGACAAAAATACTTATATTATAAGCATCACTCCAGTACTCAATGGCCCCGAGAACCCGTGACCGATTGGCGTGAGGACGAGGCAAAAGTAATAATTGGGGTGAGGATTCAGATTTGAGCGTATGGAAGGCAAGAAAGTCATAGTGGGTGTGACCGGTGGAATTGCCGCCTACAAGGCAGCAGAACTGGTCCGGCTCCTTGTAAAGGCAGGGGTCCACACCCAGGTGGCCATGACCGTCAATGCCACAAGGTTCATTACCCCCCTGACGTTTGAAGCCCTTTCAGGGAACAGGGTCGTTTGGGACATGTGGAGTCCTGACTCCGTTCCCATGGACCACATCAACTGGGGGCAGGATTCGGATTTGATCCTCATTGCCCCCGCAACGGCCAATTTTATCTCAAAGATGGCCAATGGGATCGGCGACGACTTTCTTTCCACCATGATACTCGCTGCCACAGCCAAGATCCTCGTTTGCCCTTCCATGAACACGCAGATGTTCTTGAATCCTGCGGTGCAGAAGAACATCAGAGAGCTGAAGGAAAGGGGCTATGTCATTATGGAACCTTCAGAGGGGGACCTGGCCTGTGGAACAGAAGGGCCTGGTCGACTCCCCGAGCCCGTGGACATTCTGGAACAGGCAAGGATCTTGCTTTCTGAACAGGATCTTTCAGGCCTGAGAATTCTTGTTACAGCGGGACCCACTGTGGAGCCTATAGATCCGGTGAGGTATATCACAAACAGGTCCAGTGGCAAGATGGGCTATGCTTTGGCGGGCGCAGCAAGACGCAGAGGGGCTGACGTGAAGCTGGTAAGCGGGCCTACGGACCTGAAACCTCCTGCTGATGTGACCTTTTGCAGAGTCAAGACCACAGAGGAGATGAAAAGGGCGGTCCTTGATGGGAGCGAACAATACGACGTGATTATCAAGGCAGCGGCCGTCTCAGATTATAGACCCCGCGAAAAGGCCGTACAGAAACTCAAGAAGCAGAAGGAGATCCAATCCATTGAGCTGGTGCGAAATCCTGATATCCTTGCAGAACTGGGAAACAAGCGGGGTAATTCCCGCTGCATTTTGGTGGGATTTGCCGCAGAGACAGAAGACCTTTTGGCCAATGCGACGGAAAAATTGCGCCAGAAAAATCTGGATATGATTGTGGCCAACGATGTGAGTAGAGAAGATGCGGGCTTTGAATCGGACAACAATCTGGTCAAGGTCATTTATCGTGACGGAGAAATGGAGGAGTTTCCTCTCATGGCCAAAGAGGAGGTGGCCGACCAACTCCTGGAAAGAATCAAGGAATTATGGGAGAGCAGGTCTTCAAGCCGGTAGAGGAATTTAGAGAGATTGTGAGCCACCTGAAAAAGCTCGTAACGGCTCATATGGAAATGGGCCTGGAAATTCCTACACTCTCAGCCTCAACCCTCGATTATCTTAACAGAAGGACATCAGGTTTCGCCTCTCTCGAAGATTCGAGAAAATACGTCGGGGATTGCAAGAGGTGTAAACTGGGTTACGGCAGGACGAATTTGGTTTTTGGCGAGGGGCTCCCTCAAGCACGACTGGTCTTTGTGGGTGAAGGGCCCGGAAGGGAAGAGGACCAGGCGGGACTCCCTTTTGTGGGGGAGGCAGGCAGACTTTTGACGAAAATCATCAATGCCATGGGCCTTTCCAGAGAAGAAGTGTATATATGTAATGTGGTGAAATGTCGGCCGCCCAAAAACCGTGATCCTGAGGCGGACGAGATAGAGACCTGTCTGCCCTTTCTGAAGGAGCAACTCAATCTGATCCGACCGCAGGTCATCTGTGCCCTTGGTCGAATAGCCGCCCAGGCCCTTCTTGGGAAGGAATTCAAAATAACCCATGAGAGAGGAAGTTGGCATTCTTTTATGGATATTCCACTGATGCCCACCTACCATCCGGCCTATCTGCTTCGAAACCCATCCGCAAAGCGGCAGGTGTGGGATGATATCCAGAAAATCATGAAGCATATGGGATTGGAGGTCAAAAAAGATGGATAAACGCCGACCTATAGGTCTTTTTTTATATATTTCCATGAGCATCATTTTCTTTGCATGGATGTTTTTGGGGCCATCGCCTGGCGTCACGAATGAACGCGAGGTGATGATCATAGAGTTGGAGGGCGCTATCGGCCCTGCTACGGCCACTTTTCTCAACAGAGGCCTTGAGAAAGCCGAAGATAGAGGGGCTGTTTTGGTTATCATCCGTCTGGATACGCCGGGCGGTCTGGCTTCCTCCATGAGGACCATGGTCAAGGCCATACTCAATTCCCGAGTACCGGTCGTCGTATATGTAAGCCCCCAAGGCGCTGGGGCTGCCTCCGCTGGTGTGATGGTGACGGTTGCTGCCCATGTGGCCGCCATGGCACCCGGAACAAACATTGGGGCGGCCCATCCCGTGACTGCGGGCGGCAAAGATATGGAAAAGACCATGACCGAGAAAGTGGTCAACGACATGGCCTCCTATGGTCGGGGTATTGCCCAGCAGAAAGGGAGAAATGCGGAATGGGTGGAAAAGGCGATTCGGGAGAGTGTATCCATTACGGCTGATGAAGCGGTGAAAAAGAATGTGGTTGATCTGGTGGCAAAGGATGTGGATGAGCTCTTGAAGCTTCTGGAAGGGCGGGAGATAACGCTTAGAGAGGGCAAAATTGTCCTCAAGACAGCCGGTCTGGCCAAGACCCGCTATGAGCCAGGAGTCAGGGATAGAATACTGAAGACCATCAGTGATCCCAACATAGCCTATATCCTAATGATGATCGGGATGGCGGGCCTCTATTTTGAGTTGTCCCATCCGGGCGCCATATTCCCGGGTGTTATCGGGGCCATTTCCCTCATCCTTGCCTTTTATTCCTTTCAGACCCTTCCGGTCAACTACGCCGGTCTTCTGCTCATCGTCTTGGCCATCATATTGTTTATTGCAGAGATCAAGATCCAAAGCTATGGTGCACTTTCCCTGGGTGGCCTCGTCTCCCTTACCCTCGGGTCCATCATGCTTTTTGAGGATTTGAAGGTTTCCTTGAAGCTGATGGCGCCCACCGTCGTCTTGGTGGGAGGGTTTTTTGTCATCGTCTCTACCTTAGCCTTCCGTGCCTACCGGACCCAACCTAAGAGCGGGATGGATGGTCTGATAGGTAAGATCGGTCTCGTCAAGGAGGATATTGATCCAGAGGGGTTGATCTTTGTTCATGGGGAATACTGGCGGGCCACAGCCGAGGAGAAAATCGAGGCGGATGAGAAGGTGGAAGTGGAGGGTGCCGACGGCTTGATCTTGCGGGTCAAAAAGGCGAGCAAGAAAGCGTAATAATAAGATAGGGCACTTGTAGTCGGTATAGATTTAACAGTTTTTTGTAACATTAGAAAAGGGGGATCGTATGTTTTATATTCTGGCAGTAGTCTTAATTATCTTCTTTCTCGCTGCGGCCATCAGGATCTTGAGAGAGTATGAACGGGGTGTGATCTTCAGATTGGGTCGCGTGATCGCCACCAAGGGACCGGGTTTGATCATTCTCATACCCATCATCGATAAGATGGTAAAGGTGAGCCTCCGCCTGGTGACCATGGATGTCCCGGCGCAGGATGTGATCACCCGGGACAACGTTTCTGTAAAGGTGAATGCCGTTATATACTTTCGGGTCATGGATCCCAACAATGCCGTCATCGAGGTGGAGAATTATCTTTTTGCCACATCGCAACTGGCCCAGACCACCCTGCGGAGCGTATGCGGTCAGGTGGAGCTGGATGAACTCTTGGCAGAGCGGGAAAAGATAAACACTCAACTTCAGAGCATCCTGGACCACGCTACGGATCCGTGGGGGATCAAGGTGACAACCGTGGAGGTCAAACATATAGACCTGCCCCAGGAGATGCAGCGGGCCATGGCAAAACAGGCCGAGGCAGAAAGGGAAAGGCGAGCCAAGGTGATCAATGCGGAGGGTGAATTTCAGGCGGCCACTCGTTTGTCAGAGGCAGCGGCCATTATTCAAAAATACCCTGAGGCCTTGCAGCTCAGATATTTGCAGACTCTGAGAGAGATATCTGCAGAGAATAATTCCACGACCCTTTTCCCCATACCCATAGACCTGTTGAAGCCATTTCTGAAGCGGGGAGAATAAAAAACTCCGAATTTGTGATCCGCCCCAAAGGGAACAGGCCACAGCAGTGAAAAACTTTAAGGCGCGAACCTAGAAAAAGGAGCAGGAGAGGTTTTTATGGCAAAAGAGAGCAAAAAAGATAAGATTAAGGAAGAGGAAAAGGCAAAGAAGGAAAAGCCTATTGAAGAGATGACGGTCAAGGAACTGAGGGATGTGGCCAAAGAAATCCCAGATATCACTGGCGTCAGTTCCATGAAAAAGGAACAACTGCTTGAAGCCATCAAGAAGGCCAAAGAAGAGGAGGGAGTGAAAGAAGAAGTAAAGGCACAAGAAGCAGCCGAAGAAGTGCCAAAGGGAGAAGAGGAAGAGGCGCCAGGGGAAATAGAGGCAAGAGTAAAAGAGGAGGAAGTCAAGGCGCCGGCAGAGGAAATAGCGGAAAAAGAGAAGCCGTTAGACAAAATGACGGCCAAAGAACTGAGGGAGATCGCTCGTGAGATCCCAGGTGTTGAAGGCGTTCATGCGATGAAAAAGGAACAACTCCTGGAGGTCGTGAAAAAGGAGCGAGGCATAAAGGAGGAAGCACCGGCAGAGAAGCGAGAAAAGAAAGGGGCCGAAAGGGAGGCAATCGTAAGGCAATTAAAACAGAAGATTATTCTCCTCAAACAGGAAAAAGAGGCGGCACGTGCGGCAAAAGATAGAAAAAAGCTGGATGTCTTGCGCCGCCGCATCAACCGCCTAAAGAAGAGAACAAGAAAAGTGGCCCAGGCGGCCTGATAGAGGTTTTACATTCGAGCAGGCTTTCGGGATGGGGCAATCCTGGGCCTGTTTTTTTGTCCAAGTCCGTAGTTCGTGGTCAGTAGTCAGTTGCGAATAACCTCCGATCGCTAAGTGTACCCAAAAATCGAGAATATTTTGACCTATCTGACTTCTGGTCATTAGAACGCAACGGACAACTCACCACGGACGACTGACAACTTACAACGGACAAATGACGCTGCCGTTGTTGGTCCGTAATTCGCAGTCAGTGGTCAGTGGCAAATACCCGGACACAATAAGATTCATGTAAAGAGGCAAATTGGTTTTGTCGTTGGCGTTTTCTCTAAACAGAAATGCAGCGGATAACTCACAAAGGACAACAAACTACTGACAACTGACGTTGCGCTCTTCTCCGAGCAAAACGAATCAATTCGCCTGAGTCGTTTTTGAGTACAAATATGGCTAAAAACTCAAACAAGAGCAGCTTAAAGGCAGTCGCCATCATCCCCGCTGCTGGAACCGGTATCCGTATGGGAAAGCACCGTCCCAAGCAGTTCCTGGACGTGGATGGAAGACCTCTCTTGGCGCTCACTTTGGAGAAATTCCAAGTATGCCCTGCTGTGGATACGGTCATAGTCGTTGCGCCCCAGAAGGATGTGACATACTGTCAGAGGGAGATCGTAGAAAAGCACCGTCTGACAAAGGTGGAAAAGGTGGTGCCTGGAGGGGAGAGACGTCAGGACTCGGTGAGGTTGGGCATTGAGGCCTCAGGGGGTGACTATGGGCTGGTGCTCGTCCATGATGGGGTTAGACCCCTCGTCGCGCCTGATCTCATTGTGCGCGTTGTGGAAGCTGCCCAGAAACACCGGGCTGTAATCACCGGTCTTGCTGCCAAAGAAACGGTCAAAGAAATTGACGAGAATGCTTTGGTTGTAAAGACCTACGACCGGCAAAAGGTCTGGTTGGTGCAGACCCCACAGGTCTTCCGATACGAAGATATTCTCATGGCACACCGTCGGGCTGTGGAGGAGGGGTGGGAGGAAGTTACAGACGATGCCCTTTTGGTTGAAAAAATGGGGATACCCGTAAGAATCGTTGAAGGCTCAGAGGACAATATCAAGGTGACGACGCCTCGAGACCTGGAACTGGTGAATTTTTTGGTGAAGAGACAAAAAGATAAGTGAG
>Ga0209427_10010132_pt1 | contig 10470 bp, 9 predicted proteins | sample DeeMarSWOR136_30_FD_187465 | JGI IMG/M metagenome (GOLD analysis project Ga0209427, IMG submission 187465) | Marine sediment microbial communities from White Oak River estuary, North Carolina - WOR-1-36_30 (SPAdes) (version 2) | ecosystem: Environmental > Aquatic > Marine > Intertidal zone >...
GTAGGTTCGCCCGGCCAGATTGACATCCGTCTCAAGGCGGGTATAGTCATCCCAGTAATTGGCATCTACCGCAAACTCGTTAAAATCCGCCGCCGACTCAATCCGCCAGGGATCTTCCTGTGTCCCGGAACCGGATAAACCCAGCACCGTATGTGCAGAAATGATGACTAAGGAAATGATAAATGCAATCCTGTACATAACTTACCCTCCAAAAATACAATAGCGCATTGTAATACGAAAGCTAACTTCGCTTAACCAACGGCCGATTCGTTCTCTCTGGAATACAGATACTACCTCTGGCTCTGCATTCATAGCTGCTGTTCCACACCGCTAATACTCATCCAATATACCAAATCCGTCTCACCTATTCAAGCTCATGCCGACTCTGACAATAAAATTCATAAAAAAAACCAAAATTTTTATTTTTTTCTGGATTTTTGCTTTTATCCGTATTTGATATATACTAAATAAAGCCTTCTACAGGGCTGGGATTATCTCGCTTTCTCCTCTCCCTCCGCACCCAGCCCTGTCTTTACCTACAGACATACACCGCCACCGCAAGTACGACTTTCATATCCCGTATTGCAATATCCCTGCCGCCGGGTAGAGCCGCAAAAGAAGGTTTACGTCTTGTGCCACTGCTGCTATATTACCTGCCGATAATACCTTCTTATTTGAGGATATCGGATTATGGAAATGCTCTCATTTGATGATGTCAGGTCAACGAAGCCCAAAGAAATGCACGGCGACCTCCACATAACACAGGATGGTTTTTACTTTCTGGTCTTCAGGAAAGTCAGTGCATGGATCATGGCCCTCCAGGCCAACTTTGGCCTCTTGGGCATGTGGCTGGCAAGTCGCTCTGAGAAGAAGCGAAAGCTCGAGATGGAGCTGTGGCGACAGGACCATGGAGAACGCCATATCGACGAACTCGTCGCAGAATTAGAAGGCTCCTGGGCAGTCTTGAAAGAAGAGATTAAACTCATCAAGCCGCGATTTGCAAGCATGGGAGTGGTCATCGTACATTCGGATGGTAAAAAATTCTCGGTCGAGACAAAGAAAGACCAATGGAAACAGATAGAGGAATTTGCCCGCCAACAAAACTGGCCCGTCAAGTAAACCCGCACCCTTAATTCACCTTGCAAACTCAGACGGAAATTGTAATATGTCGCTATGCAGAAACTTCTCAACAAGATAATCTGCGGCGACTGTATTGAGGTCCTCGGCAAAGTTCGCAAGCCCTTCGCCGACCTCATCTTCGCAGACCCGCCCTTTAACATCGGCTACAAATACGATAAGTATAACGACAGGCAAAAACGTGAAAACTATATCGCCTGGACAAAAGACTGGATGACCGCCTGCAAAAACGTCCTAAAGCCGGATGGCTCATTTTACATAGCCATCGGTGATGAGTACGCCGCCAACGTAAAAATCATAGCCGACCAGCTTGGCCTTTTCATGCGAAACTGGATTATCTGGTACTACACATTCGGCCAACAGTTAAAGAAAAAATTCGCCCGCTCACACACCCATATCTTTTACTTCGTAAACAACAAAAAAAACTTCACGTTCAACGACTACGCAGTCCGTTTCCCCTCCGACCGCCAGCTAATCTATAACGACAGGCGAGCAAATCCGGCTGGTAAAATGCTGGATGATGTCTGGAGTCATTTTCCACGCGTTTGTGGAACGTTTAAGCAGCGCAAAGGTTGGCACCCTTGCCAGATGCCTGAAAGCCTGCTTGCCCGTATAATAAGGGTAAGTTCTAATGAGAACGATTGGATTCTCGATCCATTTAGCGGGTCGGGAACAACCGCGGTCGTCGCTGCGAAATTGAAAAGGAAATACACAGGAATCGAGCTTTCAAGCAATTATGCAAGAGAATCGCGCAAAAGAATAAAAAAATGTAAAAACCTTCCAGTAGAGGGTGAAGGTCCAAGAGAATGGACTGACTACATGGACAGAGAGCTTAAATGGCTATATCACGAGAATAATGTTCCAACGGGACAACTTAGCGTAGATGAACATAAGCTTGTTTTATTTACTGCTAAATTTAACTCAATTATAGCAAATGAGGAGGATCACTTCACCCCTAATGAAGTTATGAAACGCTTGATAAGACTTCGGAAAAGCGGAAGATTAGGACCACTACACAAAAAGAAAGTTCTTTCCAGTAAGGTAAAAACAAGTTGAAGCTAAAGAATTTTCTCCTCCTCTGCCTGCCCTTCATCGCCACTGCGACAATGCTCACGGTGATTCAGGCCCCCTTTAGCCTCTCGCCCCTCGCCTGGATATCCCTTGTACCTTTCATCCTCGCCTGCTCACCCGATGCAAAACCAAAATCCCTTGCCCTCGCCGCCTACATTACCTCCCTGTGCTACTGGCTCGCCAATATATACTTTATAGCTCCGATAACCCTTCTCGGCTGGACCTCGTTCTCTCTCTACACCGCCCTCTTCTGGCCGATACTCGCCCTCTGCCTGCGCTACTGCAGAACAAAAAAAATACCCATGTTCCTTGCCGTCCCTGTCTTCTTCGTCGGCGCCGAACGCCTCCGAGGTGTTTTCCTCGACGGTTTCTTCTGGCGATTCCTCGCACACAGCCAGTATCAAAACATCACCATCATCCAGATAGCAGACATCTTCGGAGCAGCCGGCATCTCTTTCCTCATAGCGATGGTCAACGGCCTCCTGGCCGAATGGATAATCACCGCCCGCCAAAAACAGCTAATCAAACTCAACCTCTTCGCCAAAACCGCCCTAGTCTGCCTCGCCCTCATTGCGACAATATTTTACGGCCGATGGAGAATAAACCAATCCCAACAATTCATAATGGAAGGCCCCGTCGTCGCATCTCTGCAGTCAAACGTCCCCCAGGGGATTAAAAGAGCCGCACAACGGGGAGAGCCCGATATCGCCGAGAAAACTTCTCAGGAAATCTTCGACGAGCTCATGCAAAAAAGTGAGGCAAGCGCCAAAGAAGGTGCCGAGCTCATCATCTGGCCCGAGACTATGGTCCAGGGAACTTTGAATGATGGAGTCCTGATATACCTTGATCCCAACAGCCAGACAATGCTCTTTGAAAAAGCCCTCTCCGAGCACGCCAAAAATAACGCCTACCTGCTCATCGGTGCCTACTCCGGAAAAGTAGGATTCCAAAAAAACGGTGAGCCTTTTATGGCGGCCAGGTACAACTCGGCGATTCTGTACAAACCCGACGGCCGAAAGCACCCAAAATGCTATAGCAAGATGCACCTCGTCCTTTTCGGCGAGGTCCTGCCGTTCAGAAAAAGCTTTCCCCCGCTCTTCAACCTTATCATGAAATTCAATCCCTATGGTTTCGACCATTCACTCGACGCCGGAACCGAATACACTGTCTTCGAAATGAACACACCATTCACCGATACCGCAACAGAACAGAAACAACGCAAGTACAAATTCAGTGTAATTATTTGCTATGAAGCATCCATCCCCGCCATTGCCAGAAAATTCGCCCTCGACAAGCAGGGACAAAAGCAGGTCGACTGGCTCATAAACATAAGCAACGACGGCTGGTTCGTCAGATTCGGCGAAAATAAAGTCTCGCCCAGCACCGAGCTTTCACAGCACATGGCTATATGCGTCTTCCGGGCCGTTGAAAACAGGCTGAGCATCGTCCGAAGCGTCAATACCGGTATAAGCTGCATAATCGATACACTCGGAAAAATCAAAAACGGCTCTATAGCCGGCAATATGCCCGATAAAGCCATCGAACGCCAGGGTATCGACGGATGGTTCGTGGATAAATTGACGATTGATAAAAGAATAACGTTTTTCAGTAAATACGGCCAATGGCTGGATTTTTGTTGTGCTCTTTGCCTTGTTTTGTTCATAATAGTTATACCCGTGGCTAAATTCGTCCGAAATAAAAAGCATGGTTTTCTTACACGGCAGCAAAAATATGAAAAGCAGGCATAAAAACGACAAAAAAATAACCACCCTTACAGCCACCTTCACAGCTTTCACGCTCATCACTTATGCCCTGCTCTGCTGCGGCTGCGTACAAACTGTAAGGACAACGACAAGAATTGAATGGCCCGCCGCTTATGACTCCCCTGAAAACCTTGTCCCCGAAGCCACCAGAATCATCCGGGAAGGTTTGGCCGACCCTGAACCGGTAATCAGAGTCAACGCTATAGAAGTCGTCGCAAGAACAAGACAAACCATGCTAATCCCGAAAGTACAGCGTTTATTAAATGACAATTTTGTACCCGTCAGATTCGCTGCAACCCTGGCCGTCGGCGACCTTCAATACTCCCTTGGCCAAGATAAACTGCGGGAGCTTCTCCAGGACAAAAACGAAAACGTCAGGATCGCGGCCCTGTATGCCCTGGCAAGGCTCGGCTCAAATGAAAGCCTGCAGCAGCTTCGAAAGGCTATAACCTCACCCGACCAGACTGTACGCGCTAACGCCGCTCTGCTCCTCGGAAAAAGCGGCGATACAAGCGACCTCACATACCAGGCATTATGGTGGACACTTCGACGGCCGGAATCAGGTGACATGGTAAGGTTCCAGACTGCAGAATCCCTTGCAAGACTCGGTGACGAAAGGATTTACCCAAAGCTGTGGACTATGCTCATAAGTAAATTCGCAGATGACAGGGTCATGGGAATAAAGGCAATGGGCGAACTGAAAACACTCCAGGCCAAAGACGCCCTCGTTACCATGCTGGATGATAAGGTGGTAGAGGTACGCCTGGCCGCCGCCGAACAGCTCGGTGCATTCAAAGACCACGTCGGAGAGCCGGTCGTCCTCGATGTTTTCAGAAAAAATCTCACGGCAGACCTCGACCCACAAAGCCTCCAGAGGCTTAATATACGTACAGTAATGGCTATAGGCCAAATTGGCACACCCGCCATTAAAAAATATCTGCCCCAATTCCTGAAGGATGAGTCCAAAACTGTACGTATTGCTGCCGCCATGGCCGTCTTACAAACCGCAACAAATAATTGATTACTCCGCCCTTCTCTTCTCAAATCCTCCCCATCAATCCCCATTGTACATCCTTTTTCTCCACTTACAGAGCACCTCCATACGTCAATACATTACCTTTTAATCCCCTTTTCCAGATCTTCCCCAAATTAGCGGACCAGGCAAATATACATTTTCAAGCAAACAGAGATAAAATAGGTAAAAAATAACTTGATTTTTCCTTCCCGAAAGTGTAAAGTAGTAGTGGAGAATGTACGATATCGTGATATATCGGACATACACGAAAACGCTGTAAAGCACGAATAGGAAAGGGGCCTGTTTTGAGTACTCTTACAAAAATATTAATAGTGTTGCTGACCATATCTTCTATCTTTCTCTGCGGCATCGTTGTTACATACGTCGCAAATGCCGACAGCTACAGAGATAAATACAACACCTCGAAAACAAATGCGGATGCCTTAAGCAAAAAAGCTGAGGGTGCCGTAAAAGCCCGTAACGAAAAAGACGCGGAATTGACACGAACGCTAAACGAAAAAAACAGCGAAATCGCCGCACTCAACACCCAAATCAGCACCTTAAAGGGTCAGCTAACAGACGCTGAAAGAGCAAATGCAAATCTGCTTCTGAGAGTAGATAAGTTTGCAGCCGAGGTCGAGACACTAAATAAAACTTACAAAGATACGGCAAAGTTGATGGAGGAAGCTAAAGATGAGTTTAAGAAAGCTGAATCTGAACGCATCAAACTCAGCGCCAGGCTCGATGAGACTTCTCAAACGCTCCTCGAGAAATTGGCGATAATACAGGCCCTCGAAACAGACAAGAAACGACTCATCGAGGAAAAGACCGAATTACAGGCCAGGATGGATAAGCTCCTACAGCCCGTAGGTAAAACCACTTCCCCGGTCGTAACTGTAACACAGGAAAAAGAAATAGCTCGCCCGATTCCCGTTGTCACCGAAAAAATCGCCTTGAAGGGACTGATAACCGCCGTGGACTTGAAAAATAAATTGGCCAGTATATCCATCGGAACGGCAGACGGCGTCAAGGAAGGCATGAAATTCCACGTTACACGTGTCAACAAGGCCATTTGCGATATCCTCATTATTGACGCCGATACGGAAGAGTCCGTCGGGGCGCTGGAGCTGCTGGACGTCTCAAGGGAACAACCAAAACCCGGAGATACCGTAACTACTAATTTGTAGTCGATTGGAATAATCCAGGCCTGTAATATAATATATAACAAAAAACAAATTAGCCTGGCATTTTGCCGTATTACGCAAAATGCAAACATTTATATATGAGGTTGAATATGGCTGTTAACAGACGCAACCGTGGTGGGAAAATAATCGCTGTCGACAATTTATACACTGTCATCCTTGCCCTGGCACTCGGCATCGTCCTGGCCACTGCTGGTTTTGTGGCATACAAGTGCTATTTCCAGTATGGCACTCTCTATCAAATTCCTTGAACAATTTACTATTCACCCCTGAAAACTGTGGTTAATCTGCTGCTATAGGGTACTTTCAGCTTGATGTGCGCCTGTGGCAGGGCCCAACCCACAAAAAAAATAAAATTTCTAATGGCACTTGACAATTTTGTTGTTTGCCTATAAATAATAGTAAATTGAAATTTAAGAAGGGAATCGATAGTGTTGCTGGACTCAATCTTAGGCTGGTTCAGTATGGATATGGGTATCGATTTGGGTACCTGTACTACCTTGGTTTGCGTCCGCGACAAAGGAATCGTCCTAAATGAACCCTCCGTAGTTGCCGTCCGCAAAGGAACCAACATCGTCCTCAATAATGGTGAAGCCGTTGGTCTCGTTGCACGGGAAATGCTCGGCAAAACACCCGGCTCCATCAGCGCCATAAGACCACTCAAAGACGGAGTTATCAGCGACTTTGAAATCACAGAGGCAATGCTCAGCTATTTCATCCGAAAAGTGCACGGTAGGGGCGGACTCGTCAGGCCACGCGTCGTTATCGCCGTTCCAAGCGGTATTACCGCTGTCGAACGTCGTGCCGTTATAGATAGTGCCGAACGTGCCGGTGCACGAAAGGTCTACCTCGTCGATGAGCCTATGGCCGCCGGCATCGGTGCTGAGCTGCCAATCACTGACCCCACAGCCTCAATGATTGTAGATATCGGAGGAGGAACTACTGAAGTGGCAATCATGAGTCTTGCTGACATCGCAACCGCAGAATCTATCAGAATCGGGGGAGATGATATGGATGAAGCAGTCATCAGCCACCTCAAAAAAACTTACAACCTACTTATCGGCGAAGCAAGCGCCGAAAAGGTCAAGATACAAATCGGCTCCGCCGCCCCGCTCGAAGAAGAGTTGACAATGGAAGTCGCCGGCAGAGACACCATCTCAGGACTGCCGAGAAAAATAGTCATTACAAGCGAGGAAATACGTGAGGCCATGCGTGACCCTATCGCAACTATTATCGATACGGTCACCGCTACTCTCGAAAAGGCCGAACCAGAACTCGCTGCCGATTTGATTGAGAATGGAGTCCATATTTGCGGCGGTGCCTCTCTCTTGCGGGGTATGGATTCTATCCTCGCAAATGCGACCGGCCTCTACGTCCAGAGAGTCGATGACCCTTTAAGTTGCGTGGCTCGAGGAACAAGTGTCTACCTCGAAAACCTTGAACTCTGGAAAGACACAATGGACCATAACGAGTACGGATGGGAGTAATTCGTTGACAGTACTGCCGAATATGCAGTACCTTATAAAAGTATGGCAGGGATTCGTCGTGCGTGCTGTCTAATACACAGTACGTAATGCGATTATGGCAAGGATGCGAAATAAAGCCCGGGTTCCCAAACACAACAAAACGGTTTTGGGCTCCCTCTCAAGACCGATGCTGTTCACCTGGTGCATGTTGGCCGGCCTTATCTTGCTCTTTGCTCCCCAGAACTTCACAAATGACCTTCAGTTTGCATTCGCTCGCCTCTTCCGCTGGCCTTTAACTATCGGAAAAAACATCTCCCTCTATACACGCGCTCGGCAGCCGACTACGGATACAAAATTCGAAAGGGAACCCCAGTACCGAAACTATATTGCCAACCTTGAGCAAGAGCTGCGCGAAAAACAAAGGATTCTTGAAAAGCTCACAAAGCTGCGAAGCAGGTTTTACGCCCTTGAAAATGCCGGCCTAATTATGGCCGATATCATGAAATACACTTTGAACGGAACTCAAAACGAGCTTACTATAAACCGGGGCCGGGACGACGGCCTGGCCAAGGGCCAGTTCGTCCTCGGTGATAACAGCATCATCGGAACAATCACCGACGTCTCCCCCCGAACGTCCAACGTCAGGCTGTTTACAGACCCGGCTTCCAAAATTGCCGTAAGGATAGGAAACTTAAATGTAGACAGCCTCATGCAGGGAAGAGGCAACGACGGAGCCAAAGTGCTCCTGCTCCCTGCAAAGTACAAAGTCAGCGCTGGTGACAAAGTCATGGCGCGAAAAACTCCGGGTTTTCTCGATGCACCGATGATTATTGGCACCGTGACCAGTTGCAAACGGGACGACCAAAGACCCATTATTTGGGATATAACGGTCAAACCCGTCTGTGATATAGAAAAACTAAAGAGTGTAACTGTTATTATTATGAATCCGCAGGGATAATCCCGTGCCGCCATTGTCTGGCTTCGGCGCAGAATTACAATGCGGCCCATTGAGGGTGTAAAATGCGATGGTTTCGGTTTGTGGCTTTTATCCTTATCGCTGCAATACTGCAGGCTTCTCTGCTAAACATAATTGCTCTGCCGCCTTTGAACATAAAACCAAATATATTATTAATCTTCCTGGTCTTTTTTGCTATTCACTTTAACACTACCGAGGCAATCATAACCTCCTTTGCCATCGGCTTTGCCGCCGACATAAGCATCGGCGCAGCAATGGGCTCACAAACAATCAGCTATGGTCTTTTCGGCACTGCTCTGGCATATCTCCACCGCGTCATTACCATCAGAAGCATGCCTTCACAGGCACTTGCAATATTTATCACCGGCTGTCTTGTCGGCGTCCTCACGCACTTCCTCGCACTCCTAAAAGGCCAGTCGACCATTTCAAACATATATACTGCCATACTCGGCATCGCCCTGTATTCGGCAATCATCGGACCGTTTTTCTTCTTGCCGGCCGCTTGGTTCATGAGTATAAAAACACATCGATTCGGCAGACATTAGCTGTCCAACATTAAACGTATCTAAAATAAAATGAAAGTCCATGTTTAACAGACGTGTTAAAATCTTTATAATCCTGAGCATTCTGCTCCTGCTCCCCTGCATATTCCGCCTCGCACAGATGCAGTTATTGTCCTATGACTACTATTCGGAACAAATCGAAGAACTAAAACGTCAGCAGGGAATCTCAAGACAGCTTAGAACAATCAGGGGGAAAATATACGACCGCAAAGGCAGAATCCTGGCCACAAATGAACCGCAGTTCCAGCTCCACATCAGCTACAGTCTGTGCTCGGTCATGGACGAACGGGTCCGGCAGGCAATACTGCTAAAAACCTCAAAACGCTCCCTGCTCGCCAAAGCAACACCTTCCGTTTACGAAACACGAAAAGAGCTGGATAAAAAGCTAAATGAGCTAAAGCAGATTATCAAAAAGTGCAACCTCTTCGGTGAAGGACAGGTCGATATCGAGCAGGAAATAAAAAATATAAACAACAGAATATGGAATCTGCGTACCTTCCTTGCCTGGAGGCGATACCAACCTGACCCCGAAATTATCGCAAAATACGGTGGAAAAGTCAGCAACGTCCCCCTTTCGGAAGCCATTCGCGACTTCGAAAAGACTTTACCCAATGTGGAAGAACGCCTCCCGCTAATTGAAAACGTTAAAAACATTCCCAAAATGAACAGGCCCCATCCATTGCTCGAGCTACAAACCGATGCCGACGTCTTCGATGCCCAGTTGGAATTCATGGATATCGAAGGCATTGAAATTCTGCCAAAAGAGAGAAGACTGTATCCGTACGGCTCAACGGCTGCACAGACCATAGGCTGGGTGGGCAAGCCCACGGAAAGAGATCAAAAGCTCCTTGAAGACGATAAACTATACAGCTATTTGAGCGACGAAGTCTGCGGCAGAGAGGACGGCGTCGAATACGTCTGCGAAGCTATACTGAGGGGAAGACGAGGCGAGGAAGTCTATGACATAGACCGCCAGTTGGTTGAACGTATCGAGACACAGTTCGGTGAAGACGTCTCAATAACTATCGACATCGAGCTTCAAAAGATAATAGAAGACCATCTCTCCGATTGCCTCCTCAATCCCAACTGCAACACCCCTATGGCTGCCGTTGTCCTTGACGTCAACACTTCCGACATCCTCGCGCTCGTCTCAATCCCGACATTTGATTTGAACCGCGCCAGGTATGACTACGGCCAACTCCTTGCCGACTCCAACGAACCTCTGCGAAACAGGGCATTAAACAAAATCTACCCCCCCGGCTCGGTTGTAAAACCCC
>Ga0209427_10010133_pt1 | contig 10469 bp, 18 predicted proteins | sample DeeMarSWOR136_30_FD_187465 | JGI IMG/M metagenome (GOLD analysis project Ga0209427, IMG submission 187465) | Marine sediment microbial communities from White Oak River estuary, North Carolina - WOR-1-36_30 (SPAdes) (version 2) | ecosystem: Environmental > Aquatic > Marine > Intertidal zone >...
TCGGAAGCTTCACTACATTCTGATATTATTCTTAATAACATAGTATCTATATCATCTTTGGTCCATAAAAAGCCATGAGATATCGCATACTCAGTGATTCTCCTTTGCCATTGTTTAATTGATGTCATAACTCATAACTCACCTACAATTCTACATTTTTCACTACAATAAAATCTATCATTATAAGAAATACTTACTCTGTTATCAATAACCTCTGTTTTTTCTATAATATAATCAATAAATTCACTTTTAACTGGTTTACCACATACCTTACAGAGTACTTCTTCACCTACATACACACTATCTATATGCTCTAACTTTCCATCTACCCTAGCTTCAAATTCTAAATAGCATTTCCTTACTAGCCTAACGTGAGATTTTGTTAAGACATGTTTTTTCTTTAAAATATTCATAATTGATCTACCACAATACACTATATTACAATACTTTATATTCAAATCTAATACGTGATGTGGATTTAGTTAAAATAATATTCCAACTTGGATCTCTCGTTATTCTTTGTTTCATCTAATAATTCCTCATATGATAATTCGACTAATTCTAACATATATTTAATTTTCTTCTCTATAGTAACTCTCCTTAACTCATCATAATCTACTACTATAGGAAACTTAGATTTCTTTAGATCGCTAGCTTCTCTAAATCCAGCTACGTCTGAGTATATAGATACCTTCTTATGAGATGTATCAAATCTATCTATACTACTTGTCTTAGGATTAATCTCAGTAACTCTAGTCTCCTTATCTCTAAGAATATCCATACTTATCTTCTTAAATTTATATTTATTAATAGGTAAGAAGTAGAATCTCTCCCCTTCTATAAGGTCTAAGTTTAATATTTGATTACCGAATGTAAAGGCTTTAAGAGACTGGGTAGCAGATGGATACATGTACTTAGGTTTACTGAGTATCCCAGATGGAGCTATCTTCTCTAGTGGATAGGTATGTAACTTCTCTATCTGTATTTTAGTAAAGTTTCTTATATCCTCCTTAGAGGCATCATGTAATAACAAATCTAGTAAACCAGACTGTGTTTCTACTGTAAGATCTGATTGCTCCCTTCGTACTATCTCTATACCTTTGTATATGATATCTCCATCTTCTGTTATACCAGAGTAACGCTTCTTAGAGAATATTATAAATCTAGGATATATAGCATCTATTTCTAATTTGAAATTACTAGGGTCTATATTCCATTTCTCTTTAATGATATTCTGTAATCCACTCTGTAACTTCTCTTGTACTTCACTAGCTTTTTCTATAAAAGTATTATTTGTACAGTCCAATAGAAGCATTAAACTGTCAGTGTCTCCAGCTACTACAGTATAACCCATCTCTTCTGATAGTTTAAATGTTTCTTCTATTAACATTCTAGCTCCTATTGTAATAGATTCAGCTATAATGGTATTGTATAATCTAGCAGCTCTAGTATGTTCTTCTGGATTTCCAGAATAAGCAAAAATACCATAGAGACCATTTATTATTGATTTTATACCCATACGTCTTTTCTTTAGCTTCTTTACTTCGTTAAATTCTCTAAGTTTCTTAGCTTCATCAGTTAATCTAGTATTCTCTTCTAATAAAGGATTTAATTTATCTAATATCTCTACTGACCAGCTCTTAACCTTAGAAGTATATCTATAAACAATTCCATCTTGTTCTGCTACTTTGATATCTCCTGTAGGATCAAGAGTATTACTTCCTATGTTAAATCCTCTCATTACATTTGGATATAGTGATTTATAATCTAATACTAACACGAAACGATGAATACCTTTTATCGATTTAAATACTATAGCACCAGAGTATGCTTTCCTTACTGTTACCAGAGGTCTGCTAGGAAGAGCTATGTTAATAGAATGTGTTAATCTTAGATACATTAAATCAGCTACTCTAGCTGCATATAACGCATCTCCAAACTTACTACCTGCTATTCTACGTACAGTATCTAAGTATTCTATAATGTCTAGTTCTTCATCTAATCTCTTAATTAATAAAACATCTCTAAGGTTGTAATATATAACATTCTTGTAATCTTTACTATTCCACGTATCGAATATAGTATCATGTATAAGAGGTTGTTTAGCATAACCTAGTCTCCTACTATAGGAGAATGTCTTTAGTGCTATAGCTTCTAGACTCTCAAACTTCTGACCTCTTACTATTCTCTTATAGACAGCTAGTAAGTCTATATATTGTATACCGCCTATCCTTATGCTGTCAACATCATAAGCTGATACAGTACCTATAGGTGATAATGATTTAACCTTTAATTTATTGACTTTCATTCTTTTAATAATATAGAATAAGTCAAATGGAGTGAATGATGCTACTATATCTGGGCATATCCTCTGTAAGTATTCTATAAATGCTATAAGCATCTCTTTCTCTGTTCTAAAATGTAGTATGTTTTTACTACTATAGGAGTTATCATCATCTCTATTATAGAAGACTAAATATTCCTTAGTATAGTTATCATAAAGTCCTATAATAGTAAGAGGAGAAGCATATTCATTATTCTTATCTACGTCTCCTTTAGTCTCTACATCTACAAGTAATAATCTATAATTAGAAAATGTACATTCTACTGGTTTACAGTAGTTATCATCCCATGGAATATACGTCATATCCCTGGTTATCTTAAAGTAGTTATCATCTATTTCTATACCATTAACTATTCCCTTATCTATTAAGAACCTATAAGGAAAGAGTACATCAGCCTCATATGTGTTAATACCTCTAGGGTTAGTTCTAGACTTTTTCTTATGAAAGAAATGTTTAAGACTCCTTACATCACTTGGAATCTTTGTTATTATTTGTAACGCTGTTCTAGTGTTATCTAATAATTGTATATCCTTTCTAGGAACTACTTTCTTTATTCTATCTTTATCTATATCTGCAAGATCTACTGAATCATAGTCTATCTTACTAATATAGAAATAAGGTTCAAAGGATGGATCTCTTAGTATATACCTATTCCTATCCTTATCTCTACAGAATAAGTAGATAACAGGGATGTCTCTACCGTATTCATCTTTCTCTAGCTTGTAATCACAGCATAATACACTAAGAATAGTCAACTACATCATTAATCCATGTTCTTTACCTTTAACCTTAGACCATTCATTTAATACGGTAATCATTGAGTCTTCTAGTGTATTCTTAGGATTGACTAACTTAGATACATGAACTATCCTATTGTAAATGTTATTAGGAAATCTTATAGTATAATTTGTATATCCACTCTGATTAGTTATTACAGCTTTATCTTTCTTTATAGTATCCTGTATCTTCTCTTTAGTGCTAGAATCAAATGCACCGCTCTTAACATCTTTAACCACGTTCTCTAAACCAGTAAGTGTCATATCCTTAGCACTTTTAATAAAGTCTACAGTGGCATCTACGTTCTCTTTCATAGGTTTACTATCTACTATCTGCCTTACTATAGCTTGCTTTCTATCTGTAATATCTTTAAACTCTTTCTCTGTACCAGTATCTTTAACTACGTCTGGTACTGAACCATACTGTAACCATCTATGTATTGTACTATCTGATCTTCCTACTGCATTAGCTATCTCTGATATAGTCATACCTTTATCCCTTAAATCCTTAGCAAATGTATACCTATCTTCGTTAGTAATCGGTAACTGTAACTCATTCTCTACAAAGGATCTTAATTGTTTCTCTTTCTCAGACATATGCTTCTTTAGACAGAATACTTTCTTAATACCAGCTTCCTTAGCTGCTTTATATCTCCTATTACCAGCTACTACCTCCATATTCTCATCTAGTATGATAGGCATAGCATTAATACCTAATTCTCTAAGAGATACTACCAATTCTTCTAGTTCTGCATCTGGTTCTTTCTTTCTAACATTATATTGTGATATACCTTTAATCTCATCTATATCACAATATAATAATTCCCATTGATCATTCTTATAATCCCATAACCCTTTAATTGTCACTATCTTTCACCTCTTTCTTAACATCTTTCTTTCTAACTCTCTTTTTTACAGGCTTCTCTACAATAACCTCTCTATCACTTTCTGTAATTACATTGTCTTCTTTTTCTTCTTTTTTAACGTACCTTACAAATAATAATCCAGTCTTACAGAAGGCACATAGATCAGCGTCATAATATGTACTACCGCATCTAGGACATCTATACTCTTTCATTCTCACCACCAAATAATTTTATAGTTATAAAATCATTCTTTATAACAATTCTTTATGTAACTAATAATAAAGTTAGCTACCTTATTTAACTCTTTTAGATATTTAGTTTTATACTTATCAACTTCTAGTAAAGTACCTTCATCAAAGTGTACCAGAAATGATATATCATTACCGTTATGCTTAGAGTCTACTCTCATTACTTGTCTATCAGATTCCTTAATATATGAATATCTAAACTCACCTATAAGTTCCAGTGGATAACCAGTAGCTTTCTCTACCTTACCTGAAATATATCCAAATATATGTTTACTGAGTAATTCTAATTTAGTAAAGTTACTCATTCATTATTCTCCTACTATAGGACTCTTATTATAAAAATAAATAAAGGGAAACTTAGAGGATTATTTAGATATAATCCTCGGCAGTATTAGGTACAACAAAATATCCTTTTATGAACATTACCGTAGATTTCTCTTCATTCTGTCTAGTGAGTTCACCTAGTTCAGCTAAGAATATCACTCTATCGTTCTCTTTGAAGTTAATTGGTAGATAGTGTGGTACATACCCTGTAGCAAATAACATACCATTCTCTGTATCATCATATATAGTTACCACATTGCTCTTCTCTTCTCTCAGAATAACTCTAGAGACATATGCTTCTATGAATACAGGATCAGCATTGAAACTCTGATCACCAGTGAATCTAGTCTTATAGAGCATATCAATATCATCTATACCGAATACGTCTTTACCACAGTTCCTTATATCATTCTCTTTCTCTTCTTCTGTTCGTTCAGGTGCATGTCTTAGTCTAGTGAATTGTGTACCACTTAAATCATAGAATCCTAACTGTTGATCTGTTTCTCTAGGTACTGCTCTGAACTTATAAGGTGTATTGAACTCTGGTGCTACATGTCTAACTATGTCTCTCCATAGATCCAGTTTAACGAATTGTAGTCTATCTTTATCTATACCATTACCAGATGATCCTATACCATACAAGGTTCTATGATCAAGAGGTTTTAATGGCTCTAGATGGGTATCTTTATCTTGTCTGTAGTCTAGCCATGTATTCTCATCTGGATGATATGTCTGTTGTTCAGCTGGAGACATCCTAAGTATCTTTCTCCTCATAGACTCAGTAGCATCCTTAATACCTGTTTCTCCTATGAAGAATGCAGTGTGTATTACAGCATTAGATCTAGTGCTACCTTCCTCTTGTGCTAACCTAGTAGCTAGATTCCTATAAGCTAGACCTATCTGTTTCTTAATGTCTGCTTTAGGATATTCTTTCTTTACCTGAGGTAGGTATTCTATCAATTCTGTCTTTAGTTCATCTAGTTCTATACCGAATTGCTTACTATGTTTACTAAGTTTCTCATTTATCACTTCTGGGATTTCTATATCTGTCTTATTCATACTTCTTTCTTACCTCCTATAATTTATTATTTTGATACGCTGGTAGAGTTAGTACTCTGACCAGTCTCGTACTTTTTATATTCTTTATTCTTCTTAATTTCATATTCATCTTCTCCTTTAAACAATACATATTTCTTAGTCTTTATATCCTCAAATATTCTCAATGCTCTATCATGTGTTATACAGAAGTGATTAGTAACATAAGCATCTCCTTTAAAGACGTATATTGTGTTACTACCTTCTGATAGTGAGAATGTAAATCCATCTATTGTTACTTCCATAATAATCACTTACTCATAATAACTCTCAAATAGTTCATTATACTTCCTACAACAATCTAAGCATCTATTATCATGACAGTACTCTTCTGTCTCTTTACCACAGTCTTCACATACTCCACCATAAGGATATTTCTTCTTAATATCTAACATCTCTTGGTCTAGTTTCTTCATAAGAGAAATAATATTATCCTTATTATTGCTTTCTATAAATTCTCTAGCTAAGGTATCATACTCTCTTTTTATTTCACTAAGTTTCCTCATAATAACAACACTCCTACTATAGGACTACAATTCCAGTGCTACTACAATTTTATTAATCATATCAATATCCACTTTATCTGGATTGTATACTATACAATATTTATCTAAGTTTCTGTTAGGATAGACTCTAGTATTTCCTAACTCTAATACCTTACAATAGTAATCTTTAATATTCTTAACTAAAGAATCTAAATGAGCTTTAATAATATCACTAGAATCATCATACATTGACTCATCAGATAGCTTAAGGTTAAAGTATATTCGTGGATTAAGAGTAATAGTTTCTCTTCTATATACTGGATCATAGTCCATTTGTACTCTAACATCTAATCCCTTATCCTTAAAGTACTTCTCTATCATACCAGATGTTATTTCTTCATATTGCATCTTTTCTTCTCCTGTAGGATATGTAAATTGTATATTTCCCTTTACTGGAAACCTTATTTTACTCATAGCTCATCAGCTACTATACATTTATCACTACAGTAGATTTTATACACAGAAGGAGTACCTTCAGCATACATCTCCTTACAATGCTCTAAGTCAGTGTACTTACCACACACATAGCACTTTAATTTAACATAGCTATTGTCTATCTGGTCTATCTCTGGTGATGGTATAATTACATCACCACAATCATACCAATAATCCATCATTTCTAGGAAACTTATACATTTACTACAGTCCTCATTACAATCAGTAGGACAATATATTGATGTCATATTTATAACTCCTCTGCTACTATCAAACTATCTAAGTTATATTCAAATGTAATATTCTTATACTTAGTATTAAATTCTATTATCTTATTCTCTCTATATCTCTTCTTAGCCATATCTATCATTCTCTTCTTTATAACACCTTCTATCTGTTCTGGTTTCTTAATCTTATAAAAATCACTATGACTTAACCAGAATTCATCTGTAGCTACTTTCTTATTGTCTGTATTATATACCTTATATTTTACCCTAATACCACTAAAAGTACCAGAGTCTTTAAGGTTAATATTCTTTATTTTAACTTCACTGGGTATCATAATAAATCACTTATCATACATTTATCAGAACAGTAATAATGATAATATCTCCATGCATTGATTCCTTTGTCAACCCTTACGACCATAATAGCATTACCTCTTATATGTAACATCTTACCACAATTTTTACACTTCTCTGATGGTAAATTTGCATCATTATAATATTTAATTCTTTCAATAGGATAATTATCTTTAAATCCGTAATAATGCGTTTTCATTATTATCAACTTTCGTTGGTTTAGCAGTCATGTATTGAAGACCTCATAGAGTTTGTTAGCTCTCTTACCAAGCTTCCTATTACCTATTTTAATTTCTCTAAGTTTCTCTAATGACATAGTAGACATCTGAGGTATTGTATATTCCTTACCTAGGTAATTAGCTGCTTTCTTTCCTATACCAGGAACTTGACCATAAATGCTAATCCTTATCTCTTCTATAGATTTTACTTTCCTTCTTACATCTATAGGTTTAAGACTAGGAGAACTATTACCACTTTTATTATGATATTGTATTAATTCATCTATAAACTCTTCATCATTAGCTACTTGAAGCACAGGGATACTAAATGAAAATAGTGATACTATCTTGGTTATTTTTATTGTCTCTTTTACATTAATAGGTACTAGTCTACCACCTTTACCTCTTGTCATTGGTATAACAGTTGGTAACGTACCTACAATATATACTACTGGTGTAATATTCTTATTACTATTAATCATCATATTATATAACTGAGTATAGTATCTATTATCCACACTACATACAGAAGCTAAGAAATCGTTTATTGCTTTCCTCTCTATAATTACTGTCTTTGATTCGTTACCTATCCAATAATCACCTATCTTTAGTGATTGTATTTTAGTCTTTATCCCTAATTGATTTAGCTTTATAGGAATAGTCGTTGATGATGGTTCACTTGAATCTATTAATATTGTCATAATGCTTCTGCTATCTCCTTCTTCTCCCAGTCTTTAGGTTTCCTTAGATACTTCCTTCTATATCTACTTCTTTCATTAGTAGGTAAGTAAACACAATTACCCCAACTATGTACTCCATTTATACAGGTACTCTTATACTTATTCTCTTTAATATGGTGTACACAAGTCTCTATAACAGGACATCTAGGTTCTGGATCTTCCTCTTTATTAGCACTAAGTTTACTACCACCTATCATATATTATCAGCTACTTTCTTCTTAGACCATTGAAGTGGTGTCTTATAGTAATCACTCTTATACTTCTTAGCATTAGGACACTCTATCCATTGTTCTCTATTACAGTATACATCAAAGTGTCCTTCTGTAATCATCTTCTTACAATCGTATAACCCTGGGCAGCAGTTAGTTTCATTACTCATATTATCACCTTATAATGACAATGCTGTAGCTATTGTTGCTATCTTCTTAGGAAAACAGTCATAACAATATACCTTATGTCTACCTAACTTAGGAAAGAAGAATATCATAGACCCAGTTGATATAGTCTCTTCACATAAACTACATATAGATTCTCTATCACTTACCCTGAAAAAGCAAGGATGCCAAGGGGAATCTTTACTATTTTTCTTATTAGGCATTATAACTCATCAGCTACATTAAACTTATCGGTATTATAAACTCTAGTATAACCACATTTAGTACAAGTTATCTTAAGTTGCATACAGTTAGTTAATTCATTAATAGGATTTCCAGAACTAGGAAAAGTAATAGTACCAGAAAAATAGTCATTATATACTACTCGTTTCTTATTCTTCATTAGTTCTACAGCATATTCATCTATATCTTTCTCTTTAACTTCATCTGGTTTAGCTTTCATAACCCATTCATGTTTAAATGAATTATTCTTACAATTAGGACATATTATAATACCGTTAATATTGTTGATGCTTTATCCCTCTGTTAGAAACTTCATTAATATTCAATAATAATTTACGCTCTAGAAATTTTAGTACTTCATATGAAGTCTATCAATGTTTTATCTTTATTATATATTCTTATATTTATTGAATCATATTTTTTATTAACCCTTTTGTCCAGTTTCTTATATAAGGTTACAAATCCTCTACTATCAAATACACCAGCCACATAGCTTAAAGTGATATTATCTATTTCTGGAAATTTAAATTCTTCTGCTATCTTAATATCGTTTGCATATTCCCATGCCATTGTTTGACTTATCCCAAGTAACTCTGATATAACCTTATATGTTACATTTTTTTGCCTTAGAAATCTAATAACTTCAACTGTTTCTGGTAATATTTTATTTCTTTTAGGCATCTACTTAACCTCTGCGCTTAGCAAATTCACTAACACCTTCTTCTGTAATACAGAAAATAGATTCTCCTCTAGGTACTGGTCCATCAGCCACAATTGCCTTCCATGTCTTATCTACACTTGATATCTGGTCTAGTCCTATCATATAGTTAACACCATGCTTTAATACATGGCTAGCTGATGGAGGAGTAGCTATACCATATTTCTTTATAGCACCAAGTTGAGATCCGCTATTTCTAGCAGTAATCAAACCTATACCAGTTTTAAATTTATGTGATTCAGTTTCTATGTCATAAAGATATCCATTGTATTTTATACTATTTATCCTGTTTATTAATCCTGGCTTAATTCTTTCGTTGCTTTTGTTTTTGTTAAATGTTATAGTTATAGACGTATCTTCAGTATCTTTGTTGTAAACTGTAAATGATTGCTTCGTAGTTGATTGTATAAGGTAGATTAATCCAGCTGCTAACACATGAGACGTAGTAGATATTCCTTTCTGAGAATTTATAAAATCCTTGTCTTTATTATAGCCTTTTAGATAAGCTAACTTAATCCTTTTATCTGCATTTAGAATAAACTTTGGTACTTTTCTGTATTTCATTGTTGTTTTGTTAGAGCAATAGAAATTATCTTTTAAGAACTCATAGAGTTTCTTATTGTATACCTTTAGCTTATGACAACCTATATATGACTTTACCCTGAAGTATTTAGTAATTATATCTTTTATCTTGTATAAGGTTTTATTATCATAAGAATTAAATGTTACATTATATGATAGTCTATTACCATATGGTCTATCATGTTTCTCCATCGTGTATATAGAACCATTTGTAGAAAAGAAACCATATAGCCACGCTAGATCTTCCTCTCCCACAAACATACCCATTTCAGATGAAATTACATTAGAATAATATTGTGGATTAACACTATCTCCTACTTTCAGAGAGTTAACATCTACTAGCTTTGTATTTTTATATACAGAATGATTAGGAGAAGCA
>Ga0209427_10010134_pt1 | contig 10468 bp, 10 predicted proteins | sample DeeMarSWOR136_30_FD_187465 | JGI IMG/M metagenome (GOLD analysis project Ga0209427, IMG submission 187465) | Marine sediment microbial communities from White Oak River estuary, North Carolina - WOR-1-36_30 (SPAdes) (version 2) | ecosystem: Environmental > Aquatic > Marine > Intertidal zone >...
CACAGACGGCGCGGGCCTTTGGCTTCTACTGCGCAGAGAAGGTGTTCCAGCTGCTTTCCTATAAAGAGCTCGGGGTGCAAGAGGACGCCATCCAGCCCGAGCCGGAAGGGGAAGTCGCGCCGCCAGAAGCAGAAACCACGGAGGGCCAGCCGAAGAAAACGCAAGCGCCAAAGGTGCCCCTCGATGAGAACAAGCTGGCTTGGGTTTGGGAGAAACTCAAAGGCAGTTCGCCGGAGACGGTTTACGACATCCAGCGGGACGAGCAAACAGATCGGTTCGAGGGCTACGTCCAGCAGGTGCGCGGGGAGAAAATCCCGGTCAAGGCGGAGAAAGCCTTTGTCTTCACCCATCGCAAGCTGTTCGGCAACCTGTGGGGACAGGCGTTGCTGAGCAAGCTCTACGTCCCCTGGTGGTGGCTGCAGTTCGTCTGGCGGGCCGTGCTGCGCTACTTGGACCGGGTGGGCACGCCTGTTGCGGTATGCTATGCACCTTCCACCGGCACAATGAAGGATTCTCAGGGCCGAAAGAAAAGCGCGTTGGAGTATGCGCTGAACATTGCGGTTGACGTGGGCAAGTCAAACGCCGCCGCGCTGCCCTCGGACGTGGACGACGCGGGCAACCCGTTGTGGAAGCTGGAGTACCTCACGGCAGAGCAGCAGGCCGGTCAAATGCTGGACGTGTTGCGCGAGCTCCAAGCGTGGCTGTTCCGGGCTGGCGATATATCGGAGAAGGTGGTGGGGATTAGCCCCGAACAGACCGGCGCATACGCCGCTTGGCGTGTCCCATATGACCTGTTCATGCAGGCCGAAGAGACTGACTTGGTGGAGTTCGTGCGCCACGTCAACGAGTACCTACTCCCCCAGCTGGGCCTGTACAACGCCGGCGAGGATTGGGGATACAAAGGCAGGATCCGGCTGACGACCAAGGGTCTCGACATCTCCCACCTGCAGCGTACATTGGAAATGGCAGAGAAAGTGGTGCAGGCCGGCCACCCGCATATGGCCGCCTTTGACCTCAAAGAGGCATGGGAGATGGCGGGGTTGCCTGTTAGGGAGGACTTTGAGCAGGTCACGGGTGAGGCCGCAGAGGGGGGCGAGGCGATCACCGGCGCACAGGGGACCGAACAGGGAGAGAAAGAAGAAGCGGAAACCGATGAGAGGCAAAGCCGGCGTGGGGTGCCTTCCACGCAACTCACCAACGATGAGGCGATCCTGCTGTTCGCTGCAAGGCAGCTCCAGGAAGAGGGGCGCATAACTCTCACCGTTGGTTCGTGGGAAGATGTAAGGGCGCAGGTTAAGGTGTTGCGGCGGCTGGGCTTTGACAAGAGTGTGCCGATTGACATGGTGATTGAGGACGATTCGGGCGTTCGGCAGCATCCCCAGCAATTGACAGTCATTGAGGCACCAAAGCGATAAGGGATTGATGCTCAAATATGTGCGCAAACCGTGGAATGAAATCAAATGGTTGCCGGTGTGGGTGAAATGGCAAGGCGGGGTGAGGCTGACGTGGTGGCCCAAACACGGGGTTGTGGGGATTTTCCCGCGATGCGAAAACTGCTCGATCTGGTATGCGCCCACAGCACGGGGTTCTCCCGGGCGCTGCGTCGTATGCACATCTGGCGATACCCACACTTTGACCTGCGCCGCCAGCGTGATCCGAGAGGCACTCAGCCTTTTGGTTTGGGTTGTGGATGATGATGAGAAAGCGCATGAGGCTGTGGGAGAAACCGGAACCGCTTGATACCACCTTTGAACACACCTGCAAATGTGGTGAAAAGCATGTGGGCGACTGGGGCTTGGGGATAGACAACTATTGGCGATGCAAGTGCGGAGAAATGTATTACGTAGATCCTGCAGGCCGAACCTTTGGGACAAAAGCCATAGAGTACGCCCACAAGACGTGGGGACACTTTGGGCCTCTGTTTGAGGGACAAGAGGATGAGACTGGGGCAGATGGCGCCGGCTGAGTGGGAGTTGACGCCGGCCTACGATTGGCAAATGGATATTCTTTTCAGCGCGGCGGCAACCCCCCGCTCGTCCCGTCATCTGGCCTGGGCCAACGTAGCGGTAGCCGTGGATTTGTTCAGCCTGGCGTCTCCGCTGGGCTGGACTTCAGAGATGACCCACGAAGAGCGGTTCTACGCCCTCCAGGATCATTTCAAAGATCAATTACTCGACGCGCTAAACGTGTTCCGCGCTGAGGTGGACGCAGGCAACGCACAAGCGGTGAACAACTTCCGCAAGCGGATACAGGGTGCGATGCGTCGCCACTATTACGACGCCTATGCGTTGGGCAGACAGCAGGTAGACCCGTATTGGAAGGGCTTCACCCAGGCGGATTTGGGGCGAGTGCGCGGCTGGGTCGATCGGGAATATGGGTACTTGCGCGGTTGGACCGCGCAACTGCGCGACATAATCGCAAGCGGCAAGCCATTACCCGGCGGGTTGGAGTATCGCAGCAGTCTGTACGGCAACTCGCTCCGCAATGCTTATCTCACGGGTATGGCAGACGGGGCGCACGAGGATGACAGCGTAACCATCATGGCCGGCCCAGTCAAGACGGTTCACTGTGCGGTGTGCCCCGATAAGTGGGGGACGTACACGCTGGAGGAGTACAACGCGCTGGGGGGGCCTCCGCCAATGTGGTGCGAAGGTTTGAGTAATTGCAAATGTATCGTCCACGTCAACTTGGCGATGGATCCTGCCTTGCGCCAGGTGCTTGATTTGGTCAAGACGCTGGGCGACGTAGAGGACGCGGAACTGCCACTGCCGCTGGCACTTTGGCGGCGGGAGCGGCCGCCCACTGAGAAGGAGATGGAAGCGTGGAAGAGTACAAGCTGAACGATGGGCTGGAGCCGTTGGCGGCCCGGGGCGTCATCGGAGATCCCGGAGGAATATCACTATATGCCGTATTCCAGTGTACTTGCGGAGAATTGGTGTGGCTTGAGCAGATCGGTGTATACGTTATGTGCCAGTGTGGGAAGGCATATGCGCTACAAGGGGAGCTGCTCATTGCGGAGTCGGGCGAGATCACCGCAACGGTAGCGGACATCGCGCAGTACTGGTTGGACGCAGCACGTAACATAACCCATGCCAAGAAGGAAGAGAGGGCGCAAAGTGCCTCTTGAGGGATACATTAAGCTGGAACTGGGGGCAGGGGAGCATCCTAGCTTTGGCGGTTTCGTACACAACGACATTGTGGCCTACCCGCACATTGAGATCGTGGGAGATTGCCGGCAGCTGCGCACGGTCAAGCCAAGAACCGTGACCATTATCCGGGCGATCCATTTGCTGGAGCACTTTGCTCCCACTGACGCGAGATCCGCGCTCCTGGTGTGGGTGAGCCGGCTATGCCGAGGCGGAGTGCTCGAGGTGGCGGTGCCCGATCTGCAAACCCTGGCGTTGATGGCGGTGTTGGACAACATCACCATTGAGGCCTGTCTGCGCGATGTGTACGGGCTGGGCAAGGTGCCGGATTTGCCCGATGATGAGTTGCGGCAGTGTATCCGCACGCTTTCCGGGGGGTGCAATTTGCCTTCGCTGGAGTGGTACACGGCGTTGCAGATTCTCTACGGCCCGATTTGGAAGAGGGAGCGGGGCAATCCCCAGGCCCACAAATGGGGTTACTGCGAGGTCACGCTGCGAAACGCATTGGTGCGTGCTGACCTGGAAAGAGTGGTGGTGAAGCACGAAGGAACCAGCCTGCACGGATGGGGTGTGAAGCCGTGAAGAGAGTGGTTTTGTCCTATATTCACTACCCGATCAGTGTAGGGAGATTCTTCAAGATGGGGATGCGCAAGCTGGATGGCATTGAGGTGTTCTCGGTGGGCCCCTGCTCCTATGGGCTGATTCCCTGGCAGCCGCAGACAGACTTCAGCGCCTACCAGGACGTGCCAAACTTGGAGCTGTTCCCTGCGGAGTCGCACCGTTACCCCGTGAAGGCCATGCTTGACCAGCTTGATTTTGCGCCCGATGCCTTGGTCATGGTAGACGCCGGCTTTCACCTCCACGGCGGGACGCCGGGATTGCCGGCCGCGCTCATCGGCACGGATCCCCATTGCCTCAATTACCGCAAGCAGGCGGCGTTGGTCAACGCGATATGGATCATGCAAAAGGTGTATATGACCGCATATGAGGTCACGATCCCCGGGTTGAGCATCCACCCGGAGTGGTTGCCGTATTGCTACGAGCCAGTCATCCATTACTGGGACCCGGACGCGGAGAAGGACCACGACATCACTTTCGTGGGCGTGCTGTACCCGGAGCGAGTCGATTTATTGGAGGCGATGCGGTCAATGGGGCTTTCGGTGCATTATGAGCAGGGTCGTCTCATGGAGGATGGCACGGCGATCTACAACAGGGGACACATCGCGTGGAACCTCTCCAGCCGCGATGACTTGCCGATGCGCTTCTGGGAGGGCCTAGCTTATCGCAACTTGGTGGTCACGAACCGGGTGAGCGACCTGAAAGAGCTGGAAGCGTGGGGCTGCTTCGAGGGTGAGCATTATGTGGCCTATGACCGTGACGATCCCGACGAGATGCTGGAGAAACTGGCGTACTACTGCGATCCCTATCACTTCGGCGAGCGCGATGCCATCGCCACGGCCGGCTGGGTTTGGGTCCAGCAGCACACTTACGCCAACCGTGCGAAAAAAGTACTTCACAGTTTGGGGGTGCTCTGATGCTTAGAGGGGATTATGCCGGAGAGGTTGTCCACGAATGTTCTGCGGCCAGAGCGCGTTTGGAAAAGATGTTGCGCGAACGGGGCCATCCCGCACCGTGCATATTGGACGAAGTGGTTCATATCCCTGAGTACGACGATATGCGAAACCTGTGGTATCTGGACGGCGGGGAGTGCCTGCACTGGATACAGTATTGCCCTTTTTGCGGCGCAGATTTGTTTGAGGAATCCACGGAGGATTAAGTGGGTTGGGTTGTTATTGGAACTTGCAACCACTGCGGGGCGTGCTGCGGTCCGCCGGAGGTGGTTGACAATCCCTGCAAACCGATAACGGAGCCTGTGTGCCTGTTTTTCGACGAGGACGAGCCGGGGGACGGGCGGTTCGGGCATTGCATGGTCCTGGCGACACCACAGCGGAAGAACGCCAGGGACCGCTACGGCAATAAAATCACGGATGCGCAGTTGGCCTGGTTCCAAGAAAATTGTCCACAATATCCGATGGATTGCCTGGAAGAGTGGCGGACGGGGACTTGGGAGCCTCCAGAAACGTGCAGCTTCGAGCTGCAATGGGTTGAGGACTTGTACTTTGAGCGACTTCGACCGATACGTTGGATGCGCTTGGCAAATGGTCACATTATTGTGACATGGGTTGGGGACTGAGGGCGATGAGTGAGACGGTAGAGTACGAGTTCAACGCCCGCAATCCCAGTCCGCCCAGCCCCTGGGACACCACGCCGGAAAAGATGGTGGACGGCATGGAAAGTTCCTATGCCGAGACCGCAACCACTGCCGACGAAGAGGAACTGACCGGCAACGAATGCGTGGGGACTGACCTGGGCACCATTGAGAAAGTAGAGTTGTCGGCCTACGGCTACCGTGCCGATGCGGACGACATCTGCATCGTGACGCCGGTGTTCGGCGGGTCAGATCACGGCGACGACCACAACATGCTGGTGTACAGCAGCCCGGCGTGGAATGACTGGGTGGACGTCACAGTTGATACGAATGCACCTGCTAGTGCATTAGTTGGTCAGCAAACGTCAGATAATACGTGGGATAACATTGACAGCACAAGTATTTATCTTGCACAGACGTTTACCACAGGAGTTTCTGCCCTCTCTGTCATTCGGGTTAGGTTGAATATAAGCAAAACGGGTAGCCCCGGTGATTTGACTGTTTCTGTCAAAGCCGTAGACGGTTCCAGCAAGCCCACGGGAGCCGCATTAGGGTCTACAACTATCGCCGAAGCGGATATACCCGGCGTACAAGCGGATTGCAATTGTTATATCGCAGTCAGTTTGAGCGCAAGCACTGAGTACGCCATTGTCATAAATGTTCCTGGTGCCAGTACGGGCAATTCTGTTACTTGGTATCGTAATAGCTCAAGCAATGATTACGCGGATGGCGTGGCATGGCTCTCGATAGATTCTGGCAGTGGCTGGCTCGCCAACAACCATGACTATCACTTTGGCGTGTTTGAAGGGTGGTCTTGGTCCGACGTCCAGAACCTCGACTGCGACGTGGAATACGTCAAGTCGGCCAAGGCCAACACCATGTACTGCGGGATGGTCAAAATCCGCATCACGTACACGCCGGCTGGCGCGGCTATCGTCAAGATTCTAGCCTCCACCGTCGCGTTGTCTGAGGCGGCGCTCCGACGGGGTTATGCGCTCCACCTGCTCACCGAGACGGAAGCCTTGACCGAGGCGTTGCTGCGCCGGATGTGGTCTAATCGGCTTATTGGCGAGACGGTTGCAGTACCCGAAACCAAGGTGAGGAAGGGAAGCAGTGTTCGGGTATTTGGCACGACGATACAGATAACAGAAGCCCTCCTGCGGACTGCGGGGTTCGTCAAGATTGAGGCAGCCACGGTTGTCATAACCGAAGCGTTGCTCAGAAGGGGATGGGCATTCCAGTTCGCTGCGGACAACGTTACTATCCCAGAAATGAGCGTGCGCCGGCAATGGGCCAACCGTCTCATAGCCGAAACGGAAGCCATCACAGAAGCGCTGTTGCGGCGCGGTTGGGCGGTGCGTCTGGTGACTTCCACAGTCCAAATCATGGAGGGATTGCTGCGCCGGCTGCGCTCTATCCGGCTCATGACCTCGACAGAGGCCATTACGGAAGCGATTGTGCGTAGGATGTGGGCGGTACGACTGAAAGCCGAGACGGTGAGCATACAAGAGGCATTGCTCCGGCGGGGCTTTGCGGTTCGCATCCTAAGCTCGACGGTACAAGTCACGGAGGCACTGCTACACCTTATCCGATCAGTCCGCCTTATGGCCGAGACGGTCACGATCCAGGAGGCGTTACTCAGACGGTTGTGGTCCATACGCCTTGCGGCGGAGACCGTGGCGATCCAGGCGGCGGCGGTTCGCCGGCAGTGGTCGGTGCGATTGAAGGCGGAGACGGTAGCGATTCAGGAAGCCGTGTTGCGCAGAGCTCGGTCAGTGAGAATTAAGGCGTCAACGGTGCAGGTTCTTGATTCGCTGCTGCGAAGCGCGGGGTTCGTCAAGGTCGAAGGTGAAACCGTGACCATTTCCGAAGCCCTCATGCGGAGCGCGGGCTTTGTGAAAATCCTGGCTTCCACAATCTCCTTGGTATCGGCGGCGGTACGTCGGGCATATTCTATCCGGCCAGCAGCGGAAACAGTGGAAGTGGGGGAAACGAAAGTTCGACGGGCCTGGTCAGTGCGGTTGAAAGCCGAAACCGTAGCTATCACCGAAGCGGTAATCCGGCGGCTTTGGTCTACCCGGTTGGTCACTGAAACGGTAGCCATTGCCGACATCCTTCTCCGGCGCCTGCGTTCCGTGCGGATGATTGCGGAGACCGTCAATATCCAGGAAGCACTGCTGAACCGTTGGTATGCTATCCGGCTCATGGCCGAGACAGTGGGTATCCCAGAAGCACTGTTGCGGCGTGGCTGGTCGGTGCGATTGATTGCTGAAACAGTAACCATTTCCGATGCCATGCTGCGGGTGCTGGCAGGAATTGGCGCAATTGTCAAGATCATGACCGAGACCGTCGCACTCCCCGAGACTTTGGTTCGGCGGGCATGGGCCGTGAGGTTGAAAGCAGAGACAGTCGGCGTCCAGGAGGCCTTGCTGCGGCGGCAGTGGGCAGTCCGGCTCATGGCAGAGACAGAAGCCCTGCAAGAGGCGATGCTCCGACGCGCCCGCTCGGTTCGCTCGGCGGCTTCGACGGTCCAAATCACCGAAACGCTTCTGCGTATCCCGACGTTGCTCAAAGCAATGGCCGAGACCATTTCACTCACGGCGGCGGCCATACGGCGAGCCTATTCCATCCGGCTCAAAGCCGAGACAGAAGCCATTACTGACGCAGGTGTGCGCCGGCAGTGGGCGGTCTGGCTTATGGCGGAGACAGAATCCTTGCAAGAGGCGTTGCTCCGACGCGCCCGCTCGGTTCGCTCGGTAGCTTCGACAATCCAGATCACCGAAACGCTTCTGCGCATCTCAGCGTTGCTCAAAGCAATGGCCGAGACTGTTTCAATCACGGCGGCGGCCATACGGCGGGCCTATTCCATCCGGCTCAAAGCTGAGACAGAAGCCATTACTGACGCAGGCGTGCGCCGGCAGTGGGCGGTGCGGATAAAGGCAGAAACCCTCAATATCCAGGAGGCGGTGATCCGGCGGCTCCGATCTGTGCGAGTCATCGGTGAGGTCTTGGGGATCCTCGAAAGCTGGGTGCGCAAGTTGCGGATGTACCTGGGCTTGGAGGAGATCCGGCTGAACTCTTACATCACGCTGTCGGTCACGAAGGCCAGCGCGATTGCCCTGGCGATAACGGCAGATTCGGCCATCACCAAGCAGGTGGCAGCTGCTAGTGCAATCAACCCGACGATACGGATGGATTCCGGGATCACCAAAGAGGTGCGCTTGAGGAGTTATATCGACACATGAAGTTTCCAGTTTTGCGTAAAAATGTGGCTTTATGTCACAGCAACGGTGACAAGAAAGTATGAAATTGCTTTGGTTAAGAGAATTGCTGCAGCGGTTGCAAGCCGACTGGCGGCGAATGCAACAAGAGGAAAAGCTGGGAGTGGGGGATCAAATGTTAGTGGTCCTCAAGAGAGAATCAGAAGAATCAAGAACAAAAAAGGAGGAACTCCAATGAGTTTCGAGGTACTGAAACAACTGTTCAGAGAAATGCTGGGGATTGAGGCGGATGCCTTTGTGGTGCTGACCAACCACAGGACGGGCAAGGTGCGGGTCATTCCGGGCCGCAATATCGTCACGGACGAAGGCGACAAGTGGTATGCCCAGAGCGCATGTGGCGAATCGCCCACGTACACCTTTGCCAACCTGTACCTGGCTACAGCAGGGCCGGCAACGCCAGCGAAGGATGACGATTACAGCGATTACACCGTCCATGCCGGGTCGGAGAAGGCCAAGTCCGCAGGGTATCCCAAGACCAACGATGCCGACAGTGATAACACCGGGGCGGGTGTGGATGTCGTGTCGTGGAAGTTTGAATACACGACCGGCGATGGGCCATTCACGGCCGTTACTCACTCGTTTATCGCGGAAGCAAGTGCATCAGGTACGGATCCTCTCCTGAACAGCTACAAGTGGGGGGCGTCTTGGGACAAGGACGGCTCCACATCGGCCAAGGTGTTTGCCAACCACACCATGAACGGCACATAAGCCGCCCAGGGGGTGAGCCATGTCCACCCTATCCAAGGTATTCACTACCGACGTAGGGACCAAGATCATACTAGACACCGGCCAAGACTTGTCCACGGTTTCGGCGAAATCGATCAAAGCCAAGAACCCGGTCACAGGTATATGGGAGACGTTGACCGCCACGGTGGTCGAAACGACCAAGCTCCAGCACGACAAGACGGCCAGCACGCTCAACGTGGCCGGCAATTGGCGATTGAGCGCCTACGTGGAGTTCAGCGCGGACAAGTACCATGGGGATCCGGTGATCCTCACGGTGTTCGAGATCAGTTAGTTTTTTGCCCAGATGCGTGGTGCGGTGTCACGAAGGAGGTGACGAAGCGATATGAGGCTGCTTTGCATCGGCTTTGACGGCCTGGGGTACAAGAATTGGAAGACACACCTGGCCTCCGAACCGTTGGGCTACGTGGAGATGCACTCGCCCATCCCGGTGAGTGGGCCGGCGTGGGTTTCGCTCTACACCGGGCTCCCTCTCCTGGATCACGGCGTTCGGGACGTGTGGGGCAGGCCGATCCACAGCAAGACCTACACCGACATCGTGGAGGAATGCGTGTGGACGACGCTGCAGAGGCATGGCGTGGGATGCGAATTGTGCGTTTTGCCTTGCACCTGGCCGCCATCTGCGGTATCGCCCTACATGGTGGCAGGCTTCCAGCAGCAGGGGCCTGTCCGCTGGACGTATCCCCTATCGCTACAACTCCCCCCCGGATTTGACCATTGGACGGACCTGTGCTGGTGGGGCGGGTTCATGGAGCCGGGCAACTGGCACCATGCGCCTCACCAGATGGGCTATGCGGCTTGCCTCGCCAAGGCCGAAGCTGGCGCGGAGAACCTGACGCAGTGGTGCATCGACCACCACGACAAGTCCGCCGACTTCGGCTGGATCGCCTACACCTTCCCTGACCGCCTCTTCCACATCTGGTGGGACAAGCCGGAGGTTTGGCCCCGAGTGGCAGGCCGCGTGAAGTGGGTGATTGACACGCTGCGAGAAGCACTGCAGCCACAGGCGATTCTCATCGTGAGCGATCACGGCTGGTCTGTGGACAAGGGTCATAACCACGGCGCGATCCTGGCCTTTGAGGGGGCGG
>Ga0209427_10010135_pt1 | contig 10468 bp, 5 predicted proteins | sample DeeMarSWOR136_30_FD_187465 | JGI IMG/M metagenome (GOLD analysis project Ga0209427, IMG submission 187465) | Marine sediment microbial communities from White Oak River estuary, North Carolina - WOR-1-36_30 (SPAdes) (version 2) | ecosystem: Environmental > Aquatic > Marine > Intertidal zone >...
AAAACGTTGAACATTCACCAGAAATTGTTCCCTGGGGGATTAATGAATTTGCCGATCGAGCGGTCAAATTCGCTGTGTTTGAATATATTGAGAATCACACTGGTAAAGCCAACTCCACCGATCCAGAATTAATCAAAAATGTCAAAAGATTCATGTCCGCCATGCACATGAAGAATTTCACCGCTTTTGTACAATATGTATCTGGAAAGGTGAAAGGACAATGGGTTTTGCAAGATTTTGATCCAAAATCTAAACATCCTAAATCGACATCAGATAAACGTCCCAAAAGACTTGCCAGGGAAAATCTGTTTTATTTATCGCTTGAGTTTTTACACTATTTGCGTAAAGAGGAAAATATCCCTTTTTCTAAGGGTCAACTGGCGCAACAGCAGTTATTGGAATATTTTGATCAGCGCTTTAAAGGAGAGTTGTTCGAAGATGTGGGTTTCTTAGAAAAGATAACGTCTCCCGGGAAAAACAAGCCCAAAAAACAGCCGGCTCCTGAACATATTCTTTGCCCGGATGCTGCCACTTTAAATGTATTTTTAGCCAGATTCCTTAATTTCATCAAACCGGAACATTACAAGTTAGCCGCTACAATTGAGCTAATCCCAGCCTGGTTGAGATTCCTGGAAACAAGGCAGTTGATTGAAAAAGATATGCATGAAAAAGCTATCAAAGAGATTAAAGGGATTTTGATCGGGATGATTTTAAATATTTATGATCATGCTGTTACCGATCCATTTTTGCGGCAGAATTTGGTGAGGATCTGGCAGGTTTAACAGTGATTAACGATGGGAGAGATTTCTTTGTAAAATAGGATGAAATTTGATTTCGAAGTTAAATTTCAGAATTCAACAACATGAACCCTTTTTCATTTTAAAACATATATACTCGACACGAAAAGGTTTTTGGATTTTGAGCTTGATCGAATGTCATTCCTGCGGATGCAGGAATCTCTATAATTACAGAGAGTTAGGAGATGCCTGTATTCACAGGCATGACATACATCCAATACGAAAACCACTCTGCTTTTAATATAATTAAAAAGTGATTTTTATTTAACAATTTCATCCCAAACCAAATTATAGGAGGAAAATTAAATGGGAGAAGTAGAAACCTATACCAACAAAGCGGTTGGAATGATAATGGAGTACGGACCAAAGTTGTTGTTAGCAATCGCTGTACTGATTATCGGTCTCTGGGTTATCAAAATGGTTTTGAGAGGCGTTCGCAAAGCCATGGAAAAAGGCCGCACAGATATCTCTCTTCAACGATTTTTGCTAAGCCTGGTAAGTATTTTGCTGAAAGCGTTGCTTTTCATTAGTGTCGCTTCAATGGTTGGCATTGCAACGACTTCCTTTGTTGCAATTTTAGGCGCCGCTGGTCTGGCTGTTGGTTTAGCTTTACAAGGCAGCTTAGCTAATTTTGCAGGCGGCGTCTTAATTTTATTATTTAAACCTTTTAAAGTTGGGGACTTCATCGACGCCCAGGGCCACGCTGGTTCTGTTCATTCCATCCAGGTTTTTCATACAATTCTTAAAACCCCGGATAATAAAACAATTATCATACCCAATGGTGCTCTTTCCAACGGTAGTATCGTTAATTTTTCAACAGAATCCCAACGAAGGGTGGATATGTCTTTTGGTATTGGCTACACAGATGATATTGCCAAAGCAAAAAGTATTATAAAAAGGCTTGTAGACAGCGACCAGAGAATTCTGCAAGACCCAGCGCCAGCAATTGTGCTTTCTGAACTGGCAGACAGTTCTGTAAATTTTGCAGTTCGCGTCTGGTGTAATGCCTCAGATTATTGGGGAATTTTCTTCGATATGCAGGAAAAGGTTAAATTAGAGTTTGATAAAGAAGGCGTTTCGATTCCATTCCCGCAACAAGATGTTCATGTTTTTCAACACTAATTTCAATATAATCTGAAATAAATTGGATAAGTTTTAAACAGATTAAAAAATTGTGACTATTTAGCTCTACTTAGTCAGGTTAGAATGACACGTATTTGCTGATTAATTTTAATAATCTGATTAAAGAGCTTTAGTTGTTCATGTCTAATAATTTAGATGAGTTATGATGAACCTTAATAGTGAAAAAAAGCAAGAATTAAAATTTTTGTTGCAAGTTAAATTTTAGTAAGTTAAATTTGACTTTAATTCAACTAACTAATTTAATCCTAACGGGAGGAAAAATTTATGTTAAAAGAATTCAAAGAATTTGCTATGCGGGGCAACGTTGTCGACATGGCGGTTGGCATAATTATCGGTGCAGCCTTTGGCACCATTGTAAAATCCCTTGTCGCCGACATTATTATGCCACCAATCGGGTTGCTACTCGGCAATGTAGATTTCACAAATCTTTTTATCGTTTTAAAACAGGGGGCTGTGGCTGGACCTTACGCCAATTTAGCTGCTGCGCAAGAAGCCGGTGCGGTAACCATTAATTACGGGGTATTCATTAACACCGTCATTAGTTTCTTAATTGTTGCATTCGCGATCTTTCTGTTGATTCGCAGCATCAATCAATTAAAGAAAAAAGAAGCGCCACCGGCTGAGCCAACAACAAAGGAATGCCCAGAATGCCTTTCCGTTATTCCAATTAAAGCGGTACGTTGTGCACATTGTGGAATTGAGCTAAAAGCATAGTAGTAATTTTTTGACTGGAGAGGTAAAACAGTATTCATTCAAATCTATTGCCAGGCATTTGCTTGAATGCCTGGCTTCTCTTTTTGTTGAACCATTAACCTATTAATGATTTTTTTATTTCAAGGAGGACAAGATGAAATTAAAAGTTTTTGTTTCGTTGTTATTCGTTGCAATGCCTTTTTTCATCCTTGCTCAGGATAAACCGAACGAAGAGCCAAAATATGGCTGGCAAAATGAGGTAATCGGCGGAATAAACTTAAACCAAACCAGTTTTGACAATTGGTCCCAGGGAGGTGAAAATAACTTTGCCTGGCAATTAAACATAAATTTCAAATTTATTAACGATCAAGCCAAGACAAACTGGGCGACCTCAGGAAAACTAAGTTACGGTGAATCCAAAACCGGCGACCTGGAATCCCGAAAATCTGTTGATGAAATTAAGTTAGAGAGTGTTTTAACTTATAAAAGCGGGCAATTCCTTAATCCTTTTGTTGCTGTGACAGGAGAAACACAATTTATTGCCGGTTATACTTATGATCCTAAGGTCCAGATTTCTAACTTTTTAGATCCTGGATTTTTTAGGGAGAGCATTGGTGTCGGTTATAAACCAAACGATATTATCCAGACAAGATTGGGCGCTGCAATGAAACAGACTGTTACGGATAAATTTACTGCAAGATACACAGGTCAAACCGACAATAAAATTATCAATAAAGTTGGTGCCGAGTCTGTAACTGATGTGAATTTGAAAATTTCTGAATCCTCGATTTTCACCTCGAAATTGGAGCTTTTTTCGGAACTAAAGTCAATTGAAACCACCGATGTTTACTGGGATAACATTTTGACGGCAAAAATCAACAAATATTTCAACATGAATTTTAATGTGAAGCTTCTTTACGACAGGAATATTTCAACGAAGCGCCAGTTAAAACAGGCGATTGCGTTGGGTCTAACTTATACTTTTCTATAATCTTGATGCTTATTTTATCATTTCAAAAATTCTTATTGACCAATATACCATTCCAAATGCTTTTGGACGGCTTTTGGAATGGTTTCCTCATTGTTATTTGATTTAAAAATAATAGCTTTTTCAAAAACTTCTTTATATTTTCACAAATTTATCTTACATTAATCCATACTATTATGATGCCAATAATTTAAAGTTGTTTAAATCAATTTTTCAATAAATTTTATTGTAATAAAAACAACACGGAATCGCGGAACAAGTCCAAAGCTTTAAAAGTTAGTCTATCGATAAATGTTGCAGTTAAACTCTATTAATTTAAAACAATAGTCAAACCGTGAAACTATTTTCACAAAAGTATTTTCAAATTTTAATTTATTTATCCCATGTCTTTTTTTTCATTTTCCAATCTTCACTTCTCGCGCAAGAAGACTATCAGGTGAAAAGTTTGGAATTTGTCGGTAATCATTCTTTTCCATCACATAAAATTCAAGAACAAATTTCAATTCACGGTACATCTGCTTTTCGTAAAACGATATTACGAAAAAAAGCATTTTTATATCATAAAGAAATTGTAGAAAGTGATATAAAAAGAATAACCGAATTTTACCAGCGTGAAGGATTTTTAAATGTCCAAATTGAAGAACCAGAACTTGAAATAAATCATAACAAGAAAAGCGTTGATATAAAAATAAAAATTAACGAGGGCGTCCCAGTTCTGGTCGAGAATGTCAGCTATCAATTTTCAGCAGATTCCAGCAGCGACGACCAACTGAATACTCGAATTGATAAAACTTTATCCAGGTTGCATTTAGTCAAAAACGAGCGGTTTCGTGATAGTTATCTTTTAGAAGATGAAAAAAAACTTCTAAATGAAATAAATAATATAGGTCATCCCTATGTAGAAATAACTCCTCAAATCAAGGTAAAAAAAGTCGAACATAAAGTTGATATAACCTGGAATATTGATACCGGTCCAAAATGTTTTTTTGGTGATGTCAATGTGGTTGGAACTGAAAAAATAGAATCAGATTTAATTTTAAAACAAGTAACATTTTCAAAAGGTGAACTTTTTCAGAAAAAACGAATTGATGAAACACAGAATCGAATATTTGCTTTAGGTTTGTTTCATATTGCAACTGTAAAGGCACTATTAAATCCACAGAAAAATAAAGTGGTTCCGGTTCAAATTCAAATCAAGGAAGCACCATTTTTTACAACAAAATTTGGCTTTGGATATGGAAAAGAGGATGAGTTCAGGGTTTTTAGCAATATGCAATTGTTGAGTTTTCTGGGTGGTTCACGGAGGTTAGATTTATTACTAAAACATTCAAGCCTGGAACCTTATAATATTGATTTAAAATACATTCAACCGCTATTCTTCTCATACAAAACAGCATTAACTCTAAATCCCTTTTTAAGGAAAGAAGATGAACCTGGGTACCGTGTGACTCGTACCGGTATTAAAACATCTATATTGTATAAAATATCCTCTACTCTAAAAAGTTCTATTACATATATTTATGAGCAGGTTAACGAGGATACCGCCAGCGGGCCCATTGAAATGACTACACCAAATAGAGAAGATGATTTGTATAATAAGGCTGGTCCAATTTACGGCTTGACTTATGAGACATCTTCCCCATTGTTCTCACCAAACAGCGGCATGTTTATTTTATTCAGCTATAAATCAAATGGACTGCTCGTTAGCAGCGATTTCCATTACTCACGAGTTCTGGTTGATTTTCGTCGTTACCAGCTACTCATGGGACCTGTTCTTGCTTACAGATTGAAAATTGGTGCAATTAATTCCAGGGATACTCACGGTTTCATTCCGGTTGAAGATCGCTTTTATGCCGGAGGAAGCACCTCTGTAAGGGGATGGGAACGCCAACAGCTTGGTCCTAAGGATCAAAATGGTATACCCCTCGGCGGCAATAGCCTCTTGGAAGGAAGTATTGAACTGAGATATCCATTCATCAGTATTGTCGCAGGGGTGATTTTTCTTGATTTTGGGAATGTATGGCTTGAATCTAATAATTATAATTTAAATGAACTCAGATATTCCCTTGGGGGCGGTATAGGCATCGATACTCCTATTGGACCGATTCGTTTGGACGTCGCAAGACCGATTTTTGATAAAGAAAAAGGTTTTCGAATTCACTTAAATGTTGGACATGCGTTTTAATTGCTTTTACATTTCGAATTTATAGCTAAATTATAAACAAACAAATGCATCGAATATTAAAATATATCTTGTTTTTAATTATTGGCCTAATTTTTATAATCATGCTAATAATTGCGTCCACCCAAACACGTCTATTTAAAAATTGGCTGCGGGACTTTGCAATCAATAAAGTCAATGAATTAATCGATGGCAAGATACAGGTAAAGCGAGTTGGAGGGAATTTATTTAAGCATGTGGATTTGTCTGGTGTTTTACTGAGAAGTGAACAAGACACAGTACTTTATTTGCCCAAAATTAGCGTACGGTACTCGCCACTATCATTACTTCATAACGAAATTTATATTGAAAATATTATAATTGAATCGCCTCAGATCAATTTATATCAATTGGCTGATAGTTCGTGGAATATTACCCACATTTTAAAAAGTGACTCAACGTCTTTGCCCGATACAACTAAATCTTCATCACCTTTTAACCTTAAAATTACATTAATTGATTTTTATCTTAAGAATTCTCAAATAAAAATTTCTACATTTGATTCATCAATTCCCAAACAGATTAAAAATTTCACAACTCGGTTTTCTGGAACATACAGTAGCAAGCTTCAAAAAATACAGTTAGAAGAGTTTCGTTTTCAATCTGAACAACCTGATTTAAATCTTAAAAATTTATCCTTTGTTGCATATAGAGATACTACTGAAATTTCTCTCCAAAATTTCGTTTTAAAGACTGCCCAAAACCAGGTTGACGTGGGTGGCAAATATTTTATTTCCGACACATCATTATTAAAAATGGAATTAAAAACAAACCCAATTAACTTAAAGGAGTTCCAGTATATTCTTCCATCATTCAAATTTAAAATAAATCCAAAATTATCCCTGAAAGCGAATTACAGACAAAATTTCTTAAGACTTGACTTGGACATCAATGAAAAAAATCAACGCATATCATTACAAGCAGATGTCTTTCACATTGATCAACTATTTAAAAATTCCAATAACCGAGATGTCAACTATGTGCTAAAGGGAAATATTCAAAATGTTAATGTTGCCAAGTGGTTGGATAATCCTCAATTAGAATTTTTAATTAATAGTGATTTTTATTTGAAAGGCAGCGGTATATCGTCGCGCACCGCCCAGGTTACATTCGTTGGCAATTTTTCAGATTGTGTCTTTTTCCAGGAGTATGTTCCCAAAATAGATATAAGTGCAGATTATTTCAAAGGTGATTTAGATTGTAAATTGCAATTCATTACCAGAGAAAGTGAAGTAAAATTAAAAGTCGATGTTATTGATATTATTAATTTACAAAAGTTCCAAGCTTTCGTGAGTTTGAAAAATTTGAACCTTGCCAATTTTATTCAAGGTGAAAATCTGCAAAGTGATCTAACATTAAACCTGTTTGCCCATGGAAACGGTATTAATCCTAATCGGATGTTGAGTGCTTTGGCGCTAAATTTATCTCCTTCATCTTTCATGGATATCCCAATTGATACACTTTTTTCATCAATTCGAATCGATAGTAACTGTTTTTATATCGATACACTGGTTTTAAAAAGCACTCCAATTCAATTTGAAATGTCTGGTAATGCCAGTTTTGAAGCAGAAAATGACCTGCGTTTTAATGCCAGATTGGGGGATTTGATGGCAGTCAATTATGTCATTAAAGCAGACACTATTAATGCGACTGGAACGATTTGGGGCAATTTGACTGGAATGATCGATTCTTTATTTGCCGATGTCGAATTTCAATTCAACAATGTTATCTTTGATTCGAATAAAGCCGATTCACTTGCAGGACACGTATCAGCTTCTATCGATAGTGCTGGCATTACTGGAAAAGGGAAAATTTTTGTCAATAAAATAGGAATATCAGGTTTAGCAATTGATCAACTTAATCTCGAAACTGAGCTGTCTGAAAAATGTATCGAAGTTTTTGCTGACATGTTAAAACAGGATTTATTGGATGTAAAATTGAATACTCAGATTTTTCCAGACTCAACACTTCGAATAGTCATTCCAATGATAGGGCTGAACATAAAGGACAGACAATGGACGGGCGGCAATGACAATATGCAGGTTGTGTTTGGGAATAACACCTTTCAAATAAACGATTTCCGATTAACTGCGCCTCCCGACTCGTTAGTTGAAGAAAGAGTTTTTAGCATCTCTGGTGATTTTAGTCTTAACGACCAAGAAAATTTAGAGGTAGAAATTTCAGCTTTTGATATTGGAATATTATCATCGATTATTGGACTTCCAACAGAGTTGGATGGAGATCTCTATTTACATTTGAATATGGAAGGTACCGCTGAAAGACCGATAATTTCAGGTCATTCTTCAATTATGAACGGGCTTGTGTATGATTACACCTATGATAAAATGGCAGGAGATTTTCATTACGATAACGAACGGCTGATATGGAATTTTTCATTAAATATTACTGAAACAGATAGTTTGACGGTTAATGGTTTTCTACCGATCAATCTATCCCTTTGCCCGAAAAACAGATTTCTCGTAAACAACAAAGAAATGGAGGTCACTATTAAGTCGAGTAAAATTCCCCTGGGTTTGCCGCTGGCTGATATTAATCGATTAAAAGATGTGAAGGGGAATATCTTTGTAGATTTAAATATCCAAAACACAATAAAGGATCCGCGTCCAAATGGATTTATTCGTATTCAAGATGGCGCATTTAAAATACCTGAACTTGGTATCGATTACAACGATCTTCAGATGGAAATTGTTGCTGAAAGCACTCATTTAAAAATTACGAAACTGGAAGCGAAACGAGGGACAGGGCTATTAAGCGCCAAGGGCTTTATTGATTTGGATTCCAGTTTAGTCTCCGGGAAATTTAGCGCTGCAGAATTACAACTTGTCGCTGATAAATTCTATGTTATTCAACATAAAGATTATGAAATACAGCTATCAGCAAATACTCAACTTGGCGGAGATCCGAATAACCCAAAATTTGGTGGAAAAGTAGAAATCCACCGATCAAGCTTCTATTTGCCTGCATTAATGGAAGGGGATGATAGGGATGAAATTAAAGAGGATAAATCAATACCAATACTTATTGAGGCAACTCAGTCATTAGACGTACAATCGGATTCATCCGCTCATGATTTTAAAATTAAATCTTCCAAAAAAGATGATCAATTTTCAAAGTTTTTGAAAAAACTCGAAGGAACAATGAAAATATCCATTCCCAGGAATACCTGGATAAAAAGTCCCAACATGAGAATTGAAATTAGCGGTAACATAGATTTAGTGAAAAACGGTTCCGATTTTGAATTATTTGGTGCAATAAAGGTTGAGCGTGGTTATTACAATTTATTTGGTAGAAAGTTTGATATAAAAGAAGGAAGTTTAACTTTTCGGGGAGGAAGAGAATTTAATCCCCATGTCATCCTCGAAACAGATTATTCTTTTAGAACCTCCGCTCGTGAAAAGAAAACATTGAAGTTAACAGTTGGTGGAGAATTTCTAAAACCATCCTTTCAATTCAAGCTTGATGGAAAAGATATTAGTGAAACAGATGCGGTTTCTTATCTTGTATTTGGTCAAAGCGTTGACGAATTAACTTATGGACAGCAATCAGAGATATCAGGCAGTTCGGGCAGTCAAGTTAACATATTGAACATAGCGACCAGCTTGATTTCCACAGAACTAGCTAAAACTGTTGGGCGCGATTTAAATCTTGATTATCTGGAAATTAAAGGGAAAAGCAATTGGCAACGAGCCACCTTTGTCGTAGGAAAATATATTACAGATGACCTTTTCGTTAGCTACCAGCGCGAATTTGGTGATAGCGACGAAGAGGATATTGCACCAGAAACAATTACTGTTGAATATGAGGTTACCCAAAACATATTTCTTCAACTGATAGAGGGAAATTCGAAAGCCAAGGGATTTGATATTATTATTAAGTTTGAGCGTTAAATATTGGAAGAATAAAATTCACTTTTATTGTATTTAGTAAATTAGATTTTAGATTGTTTTAGAATTATATCTAACTTTATAAAATAGAACATGTTAATAAGCCACTAATACGGATGAAATTATAATTTATCTTGAAAAAACGCTAATAGGCAAAAACCGTTTTACGGTTTCATAGATAATTTTAGTTTTTAAAAGGATTAAATAGCACTACTTAGTTACATTAAGATTAACGTGTCATTCCTGCAATCTTTTATGCAGGAATCTCCTTAGTTTGCGAAAGAGATTCCCGAAAAAAACATACGAGAATGACAGTTTCATGACAGGAACAGGAGAAGCCATCAGCACAAATATTAATCTGACTAAGCAGTAATAGCTAACAACTATTAAATATCATCTGAATAACGAAATCCATTTTAAAATTTTAGGATGCAATTTTAAGTCATGCTAGAAAGGGAGAAAAATGAGATACTCATTCAAACTTAACTATTTGATTGTCTGTCTTGTTATTTTTGGCGCTTTATTGGTGAATTGTCAGCAAGATGAACAAGAAAAATTATCGATTAAATCATTGCGAAATGCGCTGTACAAATCTGAATGGACACAATCGGGCGAGGTAAAGCTTACGAATGGAGAATATCGAGAGAAAGTAGTGCCTGGATCAGCGACGGAAATTGTAATCAAGCTAACTGATCAAGTCGCGTTTGGTGAGCTGGATGGT
>Ga0209427_10010136_pt1 | contig 10467 bp, 5 predicted proteins | sample DeeMarSWOR136_30_FD_187465 | JGI IMG/M metagenome (GOLD analysis project Ga0209427, IMG submission 187465) | Marine sediment microbial communities from White Oak River estuary, North Carolina - WOR-1-36_30 (SPAdes) (version 2) | ecosystem: Environmental > Aquatic > Marine > Intertidal zone >...
GTCGAGCATAACGGCACAACACGTACTGCTAAGCGGACATTTAAATTGACCGGTTAATTCACAGGAGGGTTGAAATAAGTGATTAAAGGAGCGATGAGGTCTGAGAACTGAAAGGAATAACTATGATAAGACAAACTGTAAAACGGCCATTTAAGCTACTATTGATGACTTTGTTGTTTATCTGCGTTTATCCGATTCCACCGCAAAGCATCGCTTTAGCAGTCGCCGAAGAAGTTGACCAAGTCCGGATAAAAGACATAACGGAGATGCTTGCCGAAAAGCCGGCTGGTTTCGGTTCACCAATCACCGATAGAAACGCCTGGAAAAAACTGTCTAAAAATGATTCGTTCAAAAGAGTCATTTCCGAAGCGGAAGGACTCCTGAAAGAGGCCATTCCGGAACAGCCGGACGATTTGTATCTGGACTTTTCACGTACGGGTAACCGTACACGCTGGCAGAGAGTAGCCGGTCGTCGCCGTGGGAGGATTAGTACGCTTGTTCTGGCCGAATGTATAGAAAACAAAGGTCGTTTCATACCAGCGTTTGAAAAGATTGTACAGGCGATTTGCTCTGAACGAACGTGGGTGATGCCGGCCCACGACAGAGGACTGAGTAACTTTAAAGGAACAAGTATTGATATTGACTTAGGTTCTTCTATGCTCGCCTGGTCCCTTGCTACGGCTGATTACCTGCTGGCCGATAAGTTAAGTCCCGACACGCGCCGTCTGATTCGTGATAATTTAGAGAAGCGTATTTTTAAATCCTACGAAGACATGGTGTATGGCAAACGCAATAAAAACTGGTGGATGACCGGCACCAACAACTGGAATGCAGTCTGTCTTGGCAGTGTGACCGGGCCGGCGCTGGCTGTGATTGAATCACCTCACAGGCGTGCGTTATATATCGCTGCTGCGGAAAAGTACTCAAAAAACTTTCTCAAAGGATTCACAGATGACGGCTATTGTTCCGAGGGCCTTGGCTATTGGAACTACGGATTCGGTTACTATATCATGCTTTGTGAAAGTATATATCAGGCAACCAAGGGTAAAGTGGATTTGCTTCGAGATCCCAAGGTAAAACAAATCGCAAGCTTTGGCTCGAATATTGAAATTCTAAACGGCGTTTATCCTGCATTTGCGGATTGCTCCGTGAGGGCGAAGCCAAGTTCACATATTATGTATTTTGTAAGCCGCCGATTCGGTTTGGGCTTGCGCTCCTGGGAGCAAATCGATACAGTTTCAACCGGCTCACTGTATCACAGTATGATGTACTCATTTCCTAATTCGGCTTCGCGCACCGCACCGTCCCGGACTGCTTCCAAAGGTCCCGGTATCCGGTCATGGTTTGATGATGCCGGCGTTCTGATATGTAGACCGAGTCCAGGTTCTTCCTGCCGGTTGGCAGTAGCTTTAAAGGGCGGCCACAACGCAGAACATCATAACCACAATGACGTAGGCTCCTTTATAGTGGTGCTGGGAGACAAGCCTTTGCTGCTTGATCCCGGTGGAGAAGTATATACCGCCCGTACATTCAGCAGCCGCCGTTATGAAAGCAACGTACTTAACTCCTACGGTCACCCTGTGCCGATTGTTACAGGTAAACTCCAAAGAACGGGCAGCCGGGCGAGAGGGCGTGTGGTTAGTAAGACTTTTACTGATAATACCGACACGCTGGTTCTTGATATATCTTCAGCATATAATGTGCCGGAACTGGAAAAGCTCGAACGCAAATTTGTATATTCTCGGCTTGTGGCCGGTTCATTGTATGTGACCGACGAAGTTGAATTCTCAAAACCTTGTGAATTTGGTACTGCCCTTATCACTTTTAGCAATTGGAAACAAACCTCTCCTTCGACGCTGATGGTCTATGATTCAGAAGAAGCTTTACGCGTTGAAATAAAAGTATCCGGCGCCGACTTCGAGATCCAGCCCGAAACTATCGAAGAGGATGTCAGCGCCCGAAAAAAACCCACACGATTGGGCATCAATCTGAAAAAGGCGGTAACGAACGCTGTTGTTTCGCTTACAATAAAACCGACAAAACCAACCAGCCAAGAATAAAGGAATCTTACACAGGCTTCGACACTATTAATGATATACATTTTTGCTACTCGTATTTAAAGGGAGTATACTCAAAAGTAACGGGATGATAGAAAGCACAACAATACGCAGTAAAAGATGTGTGACTTTTAGCATTCTGGCTTTGGTGTTGCTTGCAGCCGTTGCCAGTGGGAAATCCTATTACATCGATCCCATAAACGGCAGTGATACAGAAAACGGAAGCAAAAAAGCTCCCTGGAAGTCATTCAAAAATATCATTTCCTACTACAATCCAAGCTACAGACCTTCCGACTGGATTGAATTAGCACCGGGAGATTGTATCTACCTTATGAATGGGGTATACAGTGCAATTTTACATCCGGGTGAATGGAAGAAAGGACCGAGCGGCGGCGGTTCCTTCGTTGCATATTTCAGGGGAAAACGGGGAGACAAGAGCAATAAATTCCAAATCAAGGCCTATCCCGGACATAAGCCAATCATAGATACTCAGGGTAAAGGTACAGGAATATCAATCTTTCAGTCCGGCAACTGGGAAATAGAAGGAATCGAGGTCAGAAATGCTTATGGCCGGGGAATCAGCCTGACGGAATCCAAAGACATTAAGCTGCATAATGTGCACATTCATGATACAGACGGCGTAGACAACAACAATATCGCAGGGCTTTATATTACCGACTGCCGGGACGTGGAAATTCATTCCTGTATTTTTAATGATAATTACGACCGCACCTGCGCCGATACAGGCGGAAAAGCTACCGAAAACAGTACAAACGTGGTAATATTCGGCGGGATGGAGGGAGGAAACATCGAGATTCACGATTGTCTTATCTACCAGTCTCTACCCATATCGCACAAACTTTCCGGTGGAGGAATCAAATACAAACATGCCTCGCGGATACCAGAAGCCACTTTTAATGTCCACCATAATACTTTTAAGAACTGCAAATTTTTTGCATTCGGAACAGGGACAGCCAATACGCATTTTCATCACAATCTGATTGTGGGTGGGGGCGGCATAAGCAGCCGGGACTTTGGGGGAGTTACGCACCAGGTGAACCAGGTCTTTGAATATAATACCCTCTATGATACTTCAGGCTTTCAGGTGAATCCAACAATCAGGTGGAGAAACACAGCATTTCCGGATGATCCTAAAAATATCGTGTTCAAAAACAATATCGTATACGACACGCACGACACTTATTCACAAGAGCGAGGAACAGTGACGATCGGCACTTATATTTCAGATGAGCTTTACAATATCATCCTTCGTGAATTGAGTTTTGAAAATAATTGTTATTATAATCCCAAGAAGGCAATCCAGTTCAATATCGCGGCAGGCTTCAATTACAAAAAAGGATATGGAGAAGGAGGTTCGTACTCTCTGAAACAATGGCAAAAAAAATACGGATATGACCTGAATTCCTTCGAGGCAGATCCTCTGTTTATAGATGCGATGGGTGGTGATTTCAGGTTACAGACAGGTTCAGCCTGCAAAAACATGGGTAATCAAGTAATCGATCGAAGATAAAACAGACGTATCAATTAAATGCAAGAAATAGTATCTTCTGGAGAGCTAATTATGAAAAGGAAACAAATCACCCTTTATATTAATTCATTTTTCATCTTCCTGCTGATAGCAATCACTGCTTTTTCTGCTGAAAGTCAGGTAAGTGAGCTTAAAGTCCGACATAATCAAGGTCAGACATTTATCACCTGGAAGGAAGTCGAACCGCCGGACATCGAGGAAGAGATCTCTGATGCAATGCTTAGAAAAATTGTTCAGGAATTAACCAGAAATAATAAAGTCCGTTATCGAATCTATCGCAGTGAAAAACCGATCACCTCAGTTGAGGGGACAAAACCAATTGCAGAGGTTTGGCCTTTGAGCTGCTGGAATGTTGACTACTACGGATCATCTCAGGAAAACAAGCCGGCAATTCGTTACGTTATAAAAGACGGGGAAAAACCTCTCGACCATGGAACCGGATTGTATGTTCATAATCCACAGTATCCATCCAGGACCGGCAAAAAGCCGATGAAATCCTACTATGCAGTCACATATTCCAAAAACGACAGGGAAAATAAGAGCATCAATAGAGACAATTCTACCGAAAAAGCTGTCTTGGAAGTTCAAGGTCAGGGTGTACCGGTCCTCCAACGAGTCGTTAAGCCGAAAGAATTTTCTTATATTCAGAATCCGGAACTGCACTATTATGTACGGTGGGAAGCACCGCCTAATGCATCCATCGAGAACAAGCCCTTCGACTATCTGGTAGCCATTCCCCCTCACATCGAAAACAAACCAACACCAGTAGGTCTACACCTGCATTGCTGGGGTGGAAGTTTGAACGGAGGTTACGGCTGGTGGTATAGTCAACAAAAGCTCGGGACCACATATCTTATTTCGACAAACCAGATACCTTACGACTGGTGGACCGGGTATCATGAATTTTACTATATGTCGGAACCATCTGAAGAAAAATGGAAAGAAGGTGTTGTCAGGCCCTATACAACAACACGAATCCTTTCTTTTTTAGACTGGGCTGCTGAGAAGTATAACCTCGATCCAACACGAGTCTTCACGGCCGGTTCTTCCATGGGCGGCAGCGGTGCGCCGATGTTCGGAATTCGTTACCCGGATAGAATAGCATGGTCTTTGGGTTGGGTCGGCGTCCATGATCCGGGAAACACACCTCAATTCACAGGTTCATACGAAAGGGTTTTTGGAAAGAAGGATTGGGGTATTAAATACGAGAATGGTACGCCGGTATTCGAATACTACAAAGATGCGGACTACTTACGTAAACATCCCAGCAAAGAAATCGGTTTTATCACATGGTCCAACGGGAAAAATGACGGGGCAATAGGCTGGCCTCAAGCCGTGGAATTTTGCCAGGCAATGCAGGAGACCCGTCGGCCACATCTGTTCGTATGGGGACTGAGCGGTCATGGTCAGCGTGCAACAATGCCGGCCGACGGCGGCGAGCGGATTATGCCTTTGGATATTAGGCTCGACCAGAGTCTTCCCGCCTTTACCAAATGCTCCCTCGACGATGATGTAGGCTCAGGCAGGAAATTAACAACGCCGAAGGAAATTACGATTGGCAAGGAAACCCGGAAGGACTTTTATGACGGTGATTCGTCCGGACAGATAAACCTTTATCTGTATTGGGACACAGAGACAATAACCGATTTACGTGAAAGGTGGGAAACAACCGTAGCATTGACCAAAAAAGCACCAGAGAACCAGTGTACCGTCGATATAACCCCAAGAAGGCTCCAGGCATTCAGAAGCCGGCCTAATCAAAAATTCAAATGGACTAATTCCTCGGGAGGAAAGAAAATCCAATCCGGTGAAGTTACAGCCGACAAGTGGGGACTAATTACCCTTAATAGTGTCATCGTCACAAAAGCCGGCAACAGGATTGTGATTTTTTCTCGTTAATAGTGATAGCAAACAACATATCATCAATCATAATTTAATCTATATTGGTAAAGGGGCTTCCATTTGCACTAAAATTCTGGTATGTATACAACAACAATATAAGGAGAATAAATCATGAGTAAAAGAATGATTGTAATTATTACGTTTACTATGCCGTTTATCCTTTTTGGCTGTGCATATAACGCACAGGAAAAACAATTAGACAAGTTTATTACAGCTCATGTAAAAAAAGTCGAACCTCTAACGACTCAGGCTAATCTTACTTACTGGGATGCATCGACTACCGGCAAATCAGAATATTACGATAAGCTCAGCCGGCTACAACTTAAGATTAGCCGAATCTACAATAATCCGAAGGAGTATGGCTTCATTAAAGGCATTAAAGAATCCGGACAAGTCAGGGACGCCAGACTGGTTCGACAACTGGATAAACTCTACTACTCCTATCTTCGGAATCAAATAGAGCCGGAACTTCTGGAAAAACTCGTTGATGCGGATACGAAAATCCAGGAAAAGTACAACACGTTTCGCGGCACCATAGACGGCAAAAAAGTTACAATGAGCGACATCTACACAATAATGACAAATGAGACAGATTGTCGTAAAAGAGAACTGGCCTGGCGAGCCAGCAAGCAGGTTGGCGATGCGATCGCAGATGATCTAATACAACTTGTCAAACTGCGAAACCAAGCGGCCCGGAAGGTAGGCTTCGACAATTACCATAAGATGTCGATAGTCACAGGCGAACAGGACGTAGAGGAACTGAACCGCATTTTCGACGAGCTTCGTGAATTGACCGATAAGCCCTTTGCCCGAATGAAAGCGGAATTAGACCTTATCCTGGCAGATAGTTATGGCATTGCCGTCAAAGACCTGATGCCCTGGCACTACCATGACCCATTTTTCCAAAGAACCCCTCTTGTATATGAGCTGGATTTAGACGTCTACTATAAGAAACACGATGTCAAACAACTATCAGAAGTGTATTACGCAGGAGTCGGCCTGCCTGTGGATGATATCCTTGCCCGGAGCGATTTATATGACCGCGAAGGCAAGTATCCGCATGCTTTTAGCGAAGACGTGGACCGCAGTGGAAATGTTCGTATTTTGTGCAATCTCCAAAATACCGAGCGGTGGATGGAGACTATATTGCACGAATTGGGCCACGCGGTTTACAGTAAGTATCATAATCGGAAAGAGCCATGGCTGCTGAGGGAGCCGGCGCACAGTTTCACTACAGAAGCGATTGCGATGTTCTTCGGCCGAATGAGTCGCAACGCCGCCTGGATGCAGGAGATGCTGGGCTTGACCGATAAAGAACGAGAGGAAATTGCGAAGGTAAGCGAAAAATACCTTGCGTTTCAGCAGGTTCTTTTTACACGCTGGGCGTTGGTCATGTTTAATTTTGAAAAGCAGCTTTATGCCAATCCCGACCAGGATTTGAATAACCTATGGTGGGATTTGGTCGAGAAATATCAACTCGTTAAAAGACCGCCGGGACCTGTTGACGCCGGCTGGGCTTCAAAGCTCCATTTCACGACCGCACCATGCTATTACCATAATTATATGATGGGCGAATTGCTGGCCTCTCAACTGCATAACCATATAGTTCACGACGTTTTTAAGCTGGAATCAGATGAAGGTGTCAGTTATGTCGGTCAAAGAAAACTGGGTGATTATCTGCGAAGCAAGGTCCTTGGACCGGGGGCTCTGTATCATTGGAACGATATGATTGAACGCGCTACGGGACAACCTCTAACACCGAAATACTTTGTCGAACAGTTTATTAAGTAACGAGGGATTAATGATTTACTTAATTGCCATATTTGTCTATTTGTTTATCCTGACAGGTATTGGGATTTACAAATCCCGACAAGTCAAGACCCAAGAGGATTTTACGGTAGCCGGAAGAACGCTTTCGCCCTGGATTATGGTTTGCACGATGCTGGCAGTGTGGATCGGTACGGGTTCGATCGTGGGCAATGCCGGCAAAACCTATGAAGTCGGTATGGCGGCCCTTTTCCTGCCACTGGGCACTTTTGTAGGCATGATTTTGCTGTCCCTAATCGCTACACGGGCGCGGAATATTGAGGCCCTTTCGGTGCCTGAAATCATAGGCAGAAGATTTGGTAATACTGCCCGTTTGCTGGCAGTGGTAGCATTGGTAATTGCCTACATGGTAATAGTAAGTTATCAGTTTAACGCGGGCGGCATGGTGCTGGAAGTGATAACGGGCAAAAAAGAAAAAGTGGCCCTTGACGTTGGAAACAACCTCACAAAAAATCAGGTCCGTAAAGGATATTTCCATTATGAGCCTCCACAGGATTGGACAGGAACTGCAGAAATCAAATTTCATGTAAAAAAGAAAGGTTCCGACGAATGGTCCGAGAGTCCTGAAACTTTTACTGTTCATGTAGTACGCGCCACCGAGATCGCTTCCGCAAAATCTCTGGCCGAAATGTTGAAAAACACAAGTGTGATTAAAGAAAACACTTTTACCCGAATGATAGTGAAAGGGTACGACAGCAGCTTCAAGAAACATGAAGAAATATATCGAATAGCAGCAAAACCGAATGAAGGTGCAATATACCTGCATGAACCAAAGCTTACCGCTGAAAGGGCAACGATTATAGCCGCCATTTTCATTGTAGCTTACACTATGCTTGCTGGTCTGTTGAGTTTGGCGTTTGCAGATATTGTAACGGGAATAATCATAACAGTCACTTTGTTGATTGCGTTTCCTGTACTTTTGATTAAGGCGGGAGGTTTTAGCGGTATGTTAACTTCGTTCGCCGCAATGGGAGATCGGCCCGACCACATGAAACTGATCGGTGTCTTTAGTGCCGCAGATTATATTAATTTCCTGCTGCCTGTTTTTCTGTTGGTGCTGGGTGACGCCAACCAGTACCAGCGGATTTTCGCCAGCAAAAACGCCAAAGGCGCACGCACCGCCGTGATAGTTATGATTTTCCTGGCACTTCTGATAGAAGAATTAATCATAGCCGAAGCATGGTTCGCCGGGAGTATGACTCCCGATCCGGAAAACGGACGCTATATTCTGATTTATGCAGCCCGGCACTTTATGCCCCTTGCGATGGGGATAATTTTTATGATTACGGTAGTAGGTATCATCATCTCTACGGCGGATTCATTTTTATTGGTTCCCTCGACAACATTTATCAAGGACATCTACCTGAATTACATTAATCCCAAAGCCTCTGAAAAACGAATCGTTTTCATGAGCCGTTTAATGGTGCTGACATTTGGAATCATCGCCTGGTTGGTATCGCGAGTGTTCTCGGAATCCACGACGGTTTTCGAAAAAGCACTCTATGCCTTTACCGTTTACGGCTCAGCGATTACTCCCTGCCTTGTCGCGGCCCTGTTCTGGAAAAGAGCCACTAAAGCGGGCGCAATTGCTTCTATCCTGGCAGGAACAGTGACAACGCTTCTTTGGGAGGAAGTAATCAAGGCCCATATACCGGCAGAGATAGCAAAGCTGGACGCGGTATTACCGGCTATAACACTGTCTGTGATTTGTCTGATAGTGGTCAGCCTGTGTACCAAAAACAAGGATAAAACGGCCGAAGGATAATGTCATTTATAAGGCAACAAAATGTTTGCAGAAAAAATATATGTTGAAAGACAGAAACGCTTAAAAGACCAAATAGGTTCCGGAATAATCTTGCTTCTCGGCAATGAAGAGTCTCCAATGAATTATCCCGACAATCCCTATCCCTTTCGGCAGGACAGCACCTTTTTGTATTTCTTCGGACTTGATTATCCCGGCCTTGCCTCCGTTATTGATGTCGATGAAGACAAAGAGTGCGTCTTCGGTGATGATTTGACAGTCGATGATATTATCTGGATGGGTCCCCAGCCATCTCTAAAAGATAAATGCCAAAAGGCGGGCATCTCGGATACTTCAACGCGGGACCGGTTACAAGCCCTTTTAAAAAAAGCCGCAGAACAAAATAGAAAAGTCCATTATCTTCCCCAATACCGGGCGGAAAATACTTTAAAAATCGAAAGTTTGCTGGGGACACATCCGACAGCAATAAAAGACGGAGCGTCGGAGGTCCTGATAAGAGCAGTCGTTGCCCAAAGGTCAATAAAAACCGAAGGTGAAATCGCCGAGATTGAATCTGCCCTCGACATCTCCCATGAAATGCAGACGCTGGCGATGAAAATGTCCAAACCGGGTATGTATGAAAGAGAGATTGTCGGCGCGATGGAAGGGCTTGTTCTTTCCCGCGGCTCTCGCCTTTCTTTCCCAACAATTTTCACAGTTCATGGAGAAACGCTCCACAACCACTATTACGGCAATCAAATGAAGGAAGACGATATAGCTGTAAATGATTCCGGTGCCGAATCTTTACTTCATTATGCCAGTGATATCACGAGGACAATTCCCATCAGTGGTAAATTTTCACAGAGACAAAAGGAAATCTATACAATTGTCCTTAATGCACAAGAGGAAGCGATTGAAGCAGTACGGCCGGGTGTTGAATTTCGCAATATCCATCAACTGGCTTATAGGATTCTGGGAGCAGGATTGAAGGACCTTGGATTAATGAAAGGCAATATCGACGAGGCTGTTGACGCCGGTGCTGTTACGCTGTTCTTTCAATGCGGATTAGGGCATATGATGGGGCTTGATACCCACGATATGGAAGACTTAGGTGAGGACTATGTCGGCTATACAGATACAATCAAAAGAATTCCTGAGTTTGGCTGGAGATCACTGAGGCTGGGAAAGGAACTTGAGGCTGGTTTTGTAATAACCGTGGAGCCCGGATTATATTTTATCCCCGAACTAATTGACCGGTGGAAGGCAGAGAACAAATGCAGCGATTTTATCAACTACGATATGGTTGAAGAATATAAGGATTTCGGGGGTATCAGAATAGAAGATGATATTCTGGTTACAGAAAACGGTCATCGGGTGCTGGGCAAAAAGAT
>Ga0209427_10010137_pt1 | contig 10466 bp, 13 predicted proteins | sample DeeMarSWOR136_30_FD_187465 | JGI IMG/M metagenome (GOLD analysis project Ga0209427, IMG submission 187465) | Marine sediment microbial communities from White Oak River estuary, North Carolina - WOR-1-36_30 (SPAdes) (version 2) | ecosystem: Environmental > Aquatic > Marine > Intertidal zone >...
AAACTGCTGCTGTGTAAACAAAGGGTCAGAGATAGTCGAAATAGACATCTATGGATAAGGTGTCACTGGTTTCGTCGCTGGTCATTGCCGACCTCCTTCTTAACCCTTAGGCGGTATAATGTTCTTATCAGTTATGTACTCTTTTACCAACCAGAATAACATTTCGCCATGCAGATTAGCCCTGGTATTCTGACAGTTGACTGGAAACCTGGTCTGGTGTAATTCCTCTGACGGCGATGACCTTTCTCCGGCTGGTCTGGCCTTTTTCGATGGTTATGTTGCCCCTGGCTGTCCCCAGTATATCACTGAGGAACTTAACCAGCTCCTTATTGGCCTTTCCCCTGGTCGGGGGTGCTGCAATCTTCAGTTGCCAGACGTCATCAGTAAAGCTGACCACCCTGTTTTGACCGGCACCGGGTTGGACCTGGACCATGATTAGTGTTCTTTCTTGCATCATAAGGGTGCCCTTCTGGAATCGGGTTTTTATATATCAGTCCTGGGGTATAGCAAACAGCTGGCAGGCATTACGCGTTGTTTCTCTGGCTATTGTTTCCCACGTTTCTCCCCTGAACCCGGCTATCGTGTCTACTGTATATGTAATGTAGGCCGGTTCATTACGCTGGCCGCGGTATGTCTGTGGTGGCAGGAAGGGGCAATCGGTTTCCACCATCAGACGGTTAATGGGGATGTAACGGATGGCGTCATGAAGGTACTGCGAAGAGGGATAACCGGTGTAGGCGCCAAGGGAAATATAGAAGTCCATGTTCAGATACTGTCTGGCCATATCAACTACATTGTTGAAGCAGTGGATGACCCCCCTGGGTGTTCCCCCTGACCGGTGATGGCGGGAAGTCCAGTCATGGAGTATGGGCAGTATGTCTTTCTCACCCTGGCGGCAGTGAATTACTACCGGAAGGTCGAGTTTCACCGCCAGTTCCAGCTGCCATTCGAGCACCCTTAGCTGTGCCACCCTGGGTGAGTAATTGCGGTAGAAGTCCAGACCCGTCTCACCGATGGCCACCACTTTGGGGTGGTCAGACAGGCTGGCCAGGCGGTCGATATCCTCCTCCTTTACCTGGCTGGCCTGGTGAGGATGAAAGCCAACGACGGCCAGAATACCCGGGTTGTCTTCGGCCAGTTTAATTGCTCCGTTGCCGGACTCCAGGCCCATCCCGATAGTTATAATCGTATTGACTCCTTTGTCCTGTGCCCTGGAGATGACCTCGGCACGGTCGGCGTTGAAGGCTTCCATATCCAGGTGGGCATGGGTGTCAATAATTGCCGGTTTTATCCCGGGTTCGTTTTCTCCGCTGGCGGAAATGCTGTCGGTCATGAATTTACCCCCGTTGTCTGGTCTGTAACCCCTGTAAAAACACGGTATTATGCGCTAGAATAGGGGTGTCAATACCACTATAGTCAATTGAGCCCGACAATTGCAAACAGGGGTGAATGATGGCCGATAGAGTTGACAGGGCTGCTGATGGAAGCAGCATCACCATGTTTACCGGGAAAGGCGGGGTCGGTAAAACGACCTGTGCGGCCGCTACGGCGTTGCATTATTCATCGCTGGGGGAGCGGACACTGGCCATTTCAACCGACGCCACGCCTTCATTATCGCACATATTTTCCATAACGAATGGTGATAAACCCGCCCGTGTCAACGAGACTCTATATATCAACGAACTCGGTGTTGCTGAAATAAAGGAAATGTGGGACAGGAAGTTCGGCCGCGAGGTGTACGAGGTATTCTCCTCTCTGGTCGATATTGAATATCCCGAGTTCGTTGAGTTCATGACGTCGGTGCTGCCGGGGCTGGGCGATGAATTCATGGTTGACTACATCAGGGAGCTGGCCTCTGCCGGGGAATACCGGGCACTTATCTGGGACACGGCCCCGCTGGGACAGACACTGGCCCTGCTGAAGACCCCGGCCCTGCTGGGGCAGCATTTGAAGATGGCGCCGCGTATCTACTCGAAGCTGAAGCTGGGGCAGAGGAGCCACGAGCCGGTGATAGATATCCTGAAGCGGTGGGAGCAGCTTTCCGCGGCAAACATGAATTTTCTGCGCAATAAAGTAAAATTCGTGGTGGTTACCATACCGGAAGCGCTGGCCGTGGAACAGCTTCAGGGTGTCTTCAGCGAGATGAACGGGTACGGCCTGCCGGTGCAGCAGCTGGTGATAAACAACGTGGTCAGTGATGACGGCTCTGAATTTTTAACCACCAAGGCACGGCAGCAGAGGAGTTACCTTGACCATATCTACGACAGATATTCGGAGATGGAAATCATTGAGCTGCCCATGTTCGCCTACGAACTAAAAGGCGTGGACAGGTTGAAGGAGCTGGAGAAAAGCCTGTTCCGGTAGTGTGCGGCGGATATGGTAATTACGGTTTATCTGCCTTTTTCAGATAATCTCCAGACCGGCCAGTGGTGATTGCATACCGGAGATTAGCTTCCAACCGTTCTCTGTCCTTAGCCATGTATGGGTAGCTCTCTCGTGCTCGATGAATTCGCTACCGTCCTCTTTTATTGCCCTGGTATGCAGTTCAAAATAGGTGATTGCGGTGTCACCGTAGACGCGGACTGATAGTGGGTTCGGCTTGAAGCTAAGGGTATCTGACCGGAGCCTGGCAAGTGCATCAGCCACATGTTGGCGGAAGCCGGCTTTATTCAGGGGAATTGATTGGCTGCTGTACCAGGCGATACCGTCTTCGTGCCAGAAGGAAAGGAAGCTGTCCAGGTTGGCAGATTCGGCATATCCCCAGTAGGCTGCTTCGTGGCGCCATACTTCATCTTCAGAATCCGGCTTTCCCGTCATCTTATTACCCCTGTTTTTATTGTAATCTATTATTGCTTAACGGTTCACCTGTCTACCGCCAGTTTCTGCGTTTCAGGCCCCGCTGCACGCCGCGCAGGTAGTCTATCTGCCCCACATGCATGGCTATCTCGGTGATAAGGTGGGCGAACAGGGTGCCTACTGTCATCTGGACACGGCCTGGCTGGCGTGTCTCAAGCAACTCTTCGGGAGTAATAGAGTCTAGAAAGATCAGCGTTCTCTTATGTACAGCCCGCGAATATGCCCGGAGGCCTTTTAATGGTGGTGTCGGCCAGGACTGTATTTGCTCCTCGGTGTAGGTATTGCCACCGGTCGCGGGCGTACCCAGCCGCTCCCGCCAGCCCTCTGTATCGTATATAGCACTGCCACGCCCGATGACAGCGTTTACATACCAGTCTTCTCCGCGGGTGACATGCCAGAGCAGGAATGCTATGGTGTTACTGTGTGGCGCTGGTCTCCAGGTAATCTCCTCCTGCGTCAGCCCGTTCAGGGCACGGTTCAGGTAACCCCAGCTTTCATTCAGGGACGCCAGGATGATCTCCTTAGTCGCCATTTCAGCCATCTCCTCCACCGGGTCTATCGAAGGCTCTAAGCCGGCAGCTTATTCCCCCCTGAATACCGGCTCCCTCTTTTCCACAAAGGCCTTGGCCCCTTCTTTGTGGTCCTCCGACTGGTGGATTTCCCTGGTCAGTGAGCTGACGTGTTTCAGTGTTGATTCCAGGTCCATATCCAGGCCGTCGTATATCGCCCGTTTGGATTTTTGAATTGCCCGGGCAGGGCCCCTGGCCAGCTTCTCGGCCAGTTCCAGGGTGGCGCTTTCAAGGTCATCATGGGGGACAACCATGGTTACCAGCCCGATACGCTCGGCTTCCCTGGCGTCAATCATGTCCCCGGTCCAGATAAGCTGGCAGGCTTTATCGATACCCACCAGCCTGGGCAGGAAATAGGTGCCACCGGCAGCCGGGACTATTCCCCTCCTGATATAGAGTTCGGCGAAGCGGGCTTTCTCCGAGGCAATCCTGATGTCACAGGCCATGGCCAGGTCAAGCCCGCCGCCAACGGCGTCTCCGTTGAGGGCGGCGATTATCGGTTTTTCGCATTTCTGCATCAGCACGTGAAGCGAGATACGCCCGGAGGTCGCTTCACGGGGTCTCTCCTGGCGGGCGGCGGGGCGGTTAAAACCTTCGGCCATGGCTTTAACGTCGGCACCGGCGCAGAATGCCCGGCCGGCACCGGTAATAACCAGTACTCTCACTTCATCGTTGACGGCAACATTTTCCACTACCCGGTACATGCTGTCTGACATGGCCGGGCTGAAGGAATTCATCCTGTCAGGCCGGTTCAGGGTCATGGTGGCGATGCCGTTCTCTTCCTTATAGATAATGTCCTCATAATCCATTTTTAAGCTCCTTTTCATTTCGGGGTAATTTATGCCCGGCCGGCCTGGTTACGGGTGGTTGTTTACCCGGGTATTTTCTTCGGGGAAGGCGATTCGGTTCTCATAGTCCATAAAGGCAGCTCGTAGACCTGCCAGTCCAATCCGGTCCATCTGGATATACACCGGCCTGCGGCCGATCTCCGCGGGGGCATGGGCATCTGAACCCTGGATACAGGCGTATTTCTTGGGGTAGCCGCGTACCTCGCCTTCATTCCACAGTTTCCTGTTCTGGGGTATGGTAATCTCCAGGGCGCTGAGATACTGGCTGTCATGGATCTTCATCTTCACCTGGCGTGGCTGGTTTGTTTCCAGAAACCCGCTGGGCCACCTCTCGATATGGGCGGCGATGGCAATTCCTCCGTAACGGTCAATTCTCTGGAAGACCTCTTCGGCGGTGTCTTCGGTCATTACGGTGCCATCACCCCGGCCTTCCGGCGTAATACCGGCGCTATCCAGGAACTCATCAAGTTGCTTCACCGGGGTGTCAAGCTCGAAAAGGGCGATGACATGACCCCCTCGGGAGGATAGCTCGATCCCGGGAAAGACGGCCAGGCCGTTCCTGGTGGCAACCTCTCTGATACCGTCTATTGCTGCTGCCGTGTTGTGGTCGGTGACGGCAATTGCTTCCAGACCGGCGGCGATAACGGCAAAGACAATCTCCTCCGCGGTGGCCGATTTTTCACTGTAGCACATCGATGCCGGGGTGTGTATGTGCATATCTACCTTCTTGAAGCCTGGTTTGTTGAGGTTGATCATCTGACTCCTATCTAATCTGGAAGAGATTATATATCATACCGGGCTATATCACCAACCCCGCCGTTATCAGCAGCGGATGCGCCGTGGTATCTTGACGTTTGTCATTGCAGAAGATAGTATTGAACCGGTAAAAACGCGGTTAGCAGGTTGCCCCGGTCTCATTGAAAAGCGACGATGTACTACTTTGCTTACGGTATCCATCTCAGCAAGAAGAAGATGCTGGAAATCTGCCCGGAAAGTAAACCCGGCTTTATTGCCACCCTGCCCAATTACCGGCTGGTTTTTCTGGGGTGGTCCCGGCAGTGGCGGGGCGGCACCGTCAGCATAAGGCCTTTCCGGGGCGAGAAGGTGCTGGGGGCTGTCTATGATATCTCCGACAGAGATCTAAAGCTGCTCGATAACTACGAGGGTTATCCCAGGAATGCCAGCAGGTTGAATGTTACCGTGTTTAATGAAGATAGCGAGCAGGTCCCGGCGGTAACCCATATCAGGGCCGGTAATGTAGAAGAAACGGCACCCTCGGCGGAGTACCTGTCCATTATTCAGCAGGGTTACCGGGACTGGGGGCTTTTCTGATTGTAATTTTCGCCTGAAAGGGGCTTTTTTTACGCTATTCAGGCTTGACTAAAATGCCACTGGTGATGTAAAATAATTAGCAATCGAGGGGTGAGACTGCTAATTATTTCTTGATGTACTGGTCAGGTCAATATTTAGCTCTTATCTTGATTAAGCACTGGCTGAGTGGTGGCCAGTGTTAAATTGTGTTAGTTGGTTCGCAGCGATTAGGAATCCCGGTGTTTTAGAAACAGGGGATATGCTGAGGAGGTTTACAGGGTGCCTATCTACGAATACAAATGTACCGGCTGTTCATCGCGGTTCGAATTGAAGCAGAGCTTTAATGACGAGCCAAGGGCTTCCTGTCCTCAGTGTGGGGGCAGGGCAATACGCGTCTTCTTTCCCGTACCCATACATTTCAAGGGGTCCGGATTCTACGTTACCGATAACGGGGGGTACCACAGCAGCTCATCCTATAATAATAGTGATAGCGAAAATAATGGTAAAAAGGTTGTCGGTACTTCCTATGAACTTGGTGAAGCCAAAAAAGACAGTACCAGGGATAATACCGACGAAAGCAGTTAATATCCAGGATAATATTCTGGCGTAATTACCGCCAAGGTATTGGTGGGGGTAAATTGGCTTTTACCGTTCTGTACCGCCAGGAGCTAGAGGAATACGATTTCGGCCCAGGGCACCCCTTTCGCGGTAATCGCTATCAAACCTTTCACCATTTCATGAAGCAGCACCTGTCTGATGATGATTACCGGGTGCTTGCCGCAGAACCGGCCACAGATGCCGATTTACTGCTCATCTGCGAGCAGAACTACATCGATTTCAGCCGGGGATATTTCCGGGCGGCCAGTGCCGGGTTGAGCTATCCCGGCCAGTTCTTTCAGTTCCACAGCGCGGATAACAGGCCTCTCGGCAAACCGGGGAAGGTGGAGGAGGCGGCCCGGCTGATTATAGGGCAGGCCAAACTGGCCTGCGATCTGGTTCAGGAGGGTGAGCACCGTAAAGTAATATCCATCGGCGGCGGCATGCACCATGCCAAGCCTGCTTACGGAGAGGGGTTCTGCATCTATAACGATGTTGCCTTCTGCGGCCGGTATCTTATGAGAGAATACGGGCTGGAGAGAATCCTGATTCTGGATACCGATGCTCATGCCGGAAACGGAACGAGCCAGTATTTCTATGAAGACCCGAGGGTGTTACTGATAGACCTGCACCAGGACCCCTGGAGCCTCTACCCCGGGACCGGTTTCGCCCAACAGATTGGTGACGGTGAGGGTAGGGGTTACACCATCAATATACCCCTGCCGGTCTATGCCGGCTATGATTCTTACCGCCTGGCCTTTGAATCGATAGTCCAGCCGGTATGCCGGGAATTCAATCCCCAGATTATCGTCCGCAACGGCGGTTCAGACCCCTATTTCGCTGACGGGTTGACACGCCTGGGGCTGCCCGTTAAGGGCTTCAGGATGATCGGGGAAAAAGTAAGGGAAATGGCCGAGATCTGTGAGGGCAGGGTGATTGACCTGACGGCCTCCGGCTATAACGAAGAAATCTTACCGTGGGCATGGCTGGCCCAGATTACGGGTCTGGCTGGCGTTGAAATTGAAGTAAAAGAGCCATTACCGGTTCCCGGCGAATTTGAAACCGACCAATCCTTCTCCGAGACCGAAGGGGTAATAGGCGAGGTAAAAGGGCTTCTCAAAGACCACTGGAAATGTCTGGTATAGTTCCCTTGCTGTCGTCAGGGCATTCGGCTTGACAGAGGGCAATAAATAGACATATCATCGGTGGCGTAAGTGGTGGGGCTGAGAAATTCTCTTCTGAAATGCAAAGTCTTGCCCGTTTTTATTTTATGTGTGGGTATCTCTACATATTTTTACGGCGTTAAGTTAGCGGTCTAAATAAAACATTGGAGGTGTGCCATGGTTTCCGGGAAAGGGACTCTGGAGGGGAAAGTAGCCATTGTTACCGGCGGCGGTACCGGGCTGGGTAAGGCGATGGCTCTGGCCCTGGCCAAGGAGGGCGCAGATGTAGTGGTCGGCGCCCGTCGTCTGGAGCCCATTGAGCAGACGGCTAAAGAGGTGCGGGATATGGGTAGAAGGGGGCTGGCCGTATCTACAGACGTCACCGATTCCAAACAGGTCAACAATCTGGTCGAGCAGACCCTGTCGCAGATGGGAGGGCTTGATATCCTGGTGAACAATGCCGGCATAGTCCGGGGGCAGCAGAGACGGGAGTTCTGGGATATTACTGACGAGGAGTGGCATCTGGGTATCGATACCAACCTTACCGGCTCCTTTTTCGGCTGCCGGGCGGCTTCAAAGCACATGGTTGAGCAGAAAAGCGGCAAGATAATCAATATTGCCTCGGGGGAGGGATTAAGGGGTGTCAAGGGTAATTTGATGTACTCCGTGGCCAAGGGCGGCGTCGTCCAGCTTACACGTACTCTGGCACTGACCTGGGCTGATGTTAATATCCAGGTAAATGCCATTGCCCCCGGTTTTATTGATGTCAGCGCGTTGCAGCCGGTGGTAAGGCAGGGTTTCGGGGGAAGGATGGCGGAATTTAACCCTTCGGGGCGTATCGGCGTTCCTTATGACATCAGTTCGATGTGCCTTTTCCTGGCTTCCAGTGCGTCTGATTATGTAACCGGCGGGCTTTTCGTTGTTGATGGTGCCGGGCTGGCCGGGGGATATACGCCTACCGGTTATGCACCCATTAAAAATCTGGAGGAGGAATAATATGGTCTCCGCAGAGTTTGGTTTAAACGGTAAGAGTGCTCTGGTGGCCGGGGATAGCCGGTTCTGGAGCAAGTATGTATCAGTTGCCCTGGCCGAGGCGGGGGCGGACATCGCCGTAGCCGGTAAGGACTCCAAAAAGCTGGATGAGGCAGTTACCGAGGTGCAGCGCCTGGGTAAAAAGGCGGTGGCTATCACAACGGATACAACCCAGTCTACTCAGGTACAAAAAATGGTGGAGCAGGCTGTAGCCGGGCTGGGAAAGATTGACATCCTGGTCAACGCCGCTGACCTTGAGTATGCCAAACCGTTTGTCGATATTACCGAAAAAGAGTGGAACCGGGTCATGGCCAGTAACCTGACATCTGTCTTCCTGACCTGTCAGGCGGTGGGCAAGCATATGCTCAAGCAGGAGAAGGGGAGAATCATTAATATCATTTCCTGTCTGGCCGAGAGGGGTATGATTAACGGTGCTGCCTACTGTGCATCTATGGGTGGTGTGCTTGAGATAACCCGTACCCTGGCCCTTGAGTGGGGCCGGAATGGTATCAGGGTTAATGCCATCGGTGCCGGCTGGCCTTCGGAGACAGAAACAACCGGGGCAGAGGGGGAAGAGAAGCTGTTACGCTACCTGCCCTTAAAGCGCTACGGCCACCCCGGTGAGATTGGTTCCATGGTGATCTACCTGGCGTCGGATGCCTCAGATTATGTCAGCGGGCAGTTTATGTACGTTGACGGCGGGATAATGGCCCATCTGTAAAGGCCGGTTATCAGCGGGAAAGATAAGATTCAAAGGCAGGCAGTGGTCACATACCAGAGGTCAGACGTACTACCAGCCGTACCGGTAGCCCCTGTGCCATCATCTTGTTCTGAGTGGCACGGATGTCGTAGGTGACACGGCGGAGGGTGATGATCCCGTTATCGCTGTCATATGTGGCATAACTGGCCCGGGGGTCACCGTCCCGGGGTTGTCCGACACCACCGGGGTTGATGATTAACCGGTGCCGACCCAGGGTGAGCTTGATATCGGGCAGAAACTGGCTTGAAGAAGGTGTGCCACTATCATCGTGGCTGAAAACCAGCGGTATATGGGAATGCCCCACCAGGCAGAACGGTGTCTTGAAATAGGCAAAATTTTCTTTAGCTATACTGGTTGATATCAGATATTCCCAGATTGGGTCCCTGGGGCTGCCGTGTACCAGGGTGAAGTCTCCCTCTTCGATTGCCAGCGGCAGTTTTTCCAGATAGTCTATATCCGTTCTGTTCAGCTGAGCGGAGGTCCAGCGGCAGGCGGCAGCGGCATCGGGGTTAAATTCGGTGGTGTCAACCCGGCCGATGGCTGCCCAGTCGTGATTACCGGCAATGCAGATATGCTCTGTCTGGTTCAGCAGTTCGATGCACTGGTGAGGGTCCGGGCCGTAACCGACAACGTCACCCAGACACCATATTTTCTCCACCCCTCCCTGGCTAATCATGTCATCCAGCACGGCGTTAAAAGCAGCCAGGTTGGCATGAATATCGGCAAGTATTGCGTAACGCATATTTATTACCCCCGGGTTAGCCCCGATATCCCGTATTAATATATATAAATATGGTTTCGATATAAAGCTATTTCAGCTTTCCCTGAAGCTGGTCCAGGGGGATGGTCTCCTGGCGGGCATTGGCCATGTCGCGCAGTATAACGGTACCAGTCTCCAGTTCCTGCTCACCGATGATTACCGCGTGACGTACACTGGAGCTGTTCGCCTGCCTTAACTGGGCTTTCAGGCTGCGGCTGCCGGTAGCCTGGATTACTCCGATACCATCCTGCCTTAATCTGGATGCCAGTTTGACTGCCTCATCCTTAGCTTCACTACCTACATGGGCAATAAGTACCTGTGGCTTATCCAGGGGAGGTACAGCAACATTATATTTTTTTAAATTAAGAATTATCCGCTCAATGCCAGCAGCAAAGCCAACAGCCGGGGTAGGCTTACCGCCGAGTTCTTCAATCAGGCCATCATAGCGTCCTCCACCGCCGAGACTGCTTTGCGATCCCTCCGCTTCAGGCTGTATTTCAAATACTGTTCTGGTATAATAATCGAAGCCACGAACCAGACGGTGATTCACCCCATAAGTGATTTCAAGTA
>Ga0209427_10010139_pt1 | contig 10464 bp, 15 predicted proteins | sample DeeMarSWOR136_30_FD_187465 | JGI IMG/M metagenome (GOLD analysis project Ga0209427, IMG submission 187465) | Marine sediment microbial communities from White Oak River estuary, North Carolina - WOR-1-36_30 (SPAdes) (version 2) | ecosystem: Environmental > Aquatic > Marine > Intertidal zone >...
AGATTACCTGGTCTTGGGCTGATGTTGCGACCAGCAGACAATTCACAATAATTGTAAACAATACTGGAACCAAAGACCTGACAATAAATCAAATACAAGTAAACTATGCCGGAGTGACCACATCAATATCTCCAGCGTTGCCACACATTCTCAAGGCAACAGGAGCGTTAACAGATACATCGCAAGAGTTCACCGTATACTATGCTTACACGAATGGGACAAGCTATGACGTTTCAGTAGTATCAACCAGTGGCTATAAGTTCACGAACACCTTTAGTGGCGGTCAACCCTCAGGATAATCTCCCATTTCTTTGTTGAGATTGGGGGTAGGGTGAAGAAAAACTTTCCACACTCCCTCTATTTCCTATTTGGAGGTGCAATAAATGGTCGTAGAGATAAAAGAGTATACTTCAGCAGAAGAGATAGCTGAGATCCTGGATAACCAGATATCGGATACGAAGAGCACGTTAGGCGAGTATTTACGACGGTTGGATGATATCAGGTCTTTGGCTGAGAAATCTAAGAAAGTCCGAGAAGTTGTCATGAAATTGGCTGGAAAGAAGGCTGTAACTGAAAGTCTAGGAGAAATATCGATAGGTAACCTGAGCATAGTGCTGGATGCAAATCCCTTTCACGAATTAACAGCCATAGAAGAAGTCGTGAGAAGCCATCAAGAAAAACTTCTGACTTTGCAAAAAGCAAGAGAAGCACTCAAATGGATGGATCAACTCGGAGATACCGAAGGTCTCAAATACATTGTTGTGGAGAACGATGGTGTTCCAGATCGCATACTCTTCAAACTATTCTAGAAGACACAGATGGAACTGAACACCCATGAATGACGAAGTCTACTCCTTTGCGCTGAAAAGCACTTTAAACGAGATTCGAAACATATGCCCAGGCGTAAAAAACTCCTTCATGTTCAAGGAAGACGGCGAAATTATAACCGGAGAAGACGAAAGCCCTAAAAAAGTCATTGCGCGTGTTATTGATACCTTTGGCGGCATACTCGAAAAGGCTGACGCCATAGGTGGTGTTGACTGCGTAACCTTTGAGTGCAGTAAGGGTAGAATGGATGTTTCTCGCATGGACGACTTCTACCTCGTCACAGTTACTTCCCGAAAAGCAGATGTGGACCACGTGAACACCGTGACCCGTGTCTTGATTCCAACGGTTCTTAAGTTGCTAAAGAAAATTCACCCTGCCTCCCTCAAAAGCATTTCATCTACACCTGAAATAAAGCGTGAAGATCAAACAGTGGAAGAAGGAGTAGAGCCAGCAGAGGAGTTTACTGAGGAACCAGAGACAGAAGAGCTTGAAGAATCCTTGGAACCTGAACCTGTGCTTCCAGAACCTCCGATAAACCAGCTTATAGTTGAAAACCTTGCAGGATTATTTGTTTCATCCGACACTGTACGCATTGACAGCAAAATACTAGCAGAATGGGAAAAACTATACGATGGCAGAAGAATCTATGAGGCTGAAATAGAGACCTTTGATGGAAAAGCAATGCAATGCAAGGTCAAGCCAATAAAAGATTTGAAATATGAAGGTAAGGGAATAATACGGATGCCCGAAAAGATGCAGCTCACGTTGGAGATTAAAAAAGGCGAACTTGTAAGGATTAAGCCGATAATTGAATAATGGCGGCTATGTGCATGGTCAAGAAAAAGAAGAGCGCCCAAGAGACTGCAGCAACTGATGAACCTGTTACAATTGACGCAACCTCTATAAACGATTTACGTGAATGCCTCGAAGAAATCAAATCATATAAAGGTGTCATAGGCTACATCTTGAGAAATTCAACCTCAGCAGCAATAGACCTTAAAGATCCAACAAAATTAATCGACTATGCTATTCTTTCCTCATCCGCACTGGATGCAAGCGAAGAATTTTCAGAGCTCTTCAACCTAGGTAAAATCAAAAGCATTATTGTTGAGGGCAAAGATGTCAAAAAACTATCTCTGACTGTTGATGAAAATAGGATAAGCATTTTCATGGAGAAAAATACTGACTGCGAAAAAATTTTAAAAAGGTTGCATAAACTAGGGCGAAATCGATAATTCCCACTTTATTTTTGCCTTTTCAACTTCTCAACATTCATATATCTCATTTTCAGAATGTTTAAATTAGTGTTTTCCATTATTACCTTGAGGGAGAGGAGAACCCAACAGTCCTTATAAGGGCTTGTTTGGTGAGTTTGTTGATTCAAGTAGAGAAGCGTGTTAGTGGTACCCATCGTGGACGTTTGGATATCATTGCAGATATGTTGGATGCCTCCCATGGCGGGGTCAAAAAAACATATTTGATGTATCGGTGTAATTTGAGTTTCAAACAGCTGAAAAGTTATTTGAATTTTATGCTCAAAAAGAATCTTCTACGCTTGGTTTTTAAGGGTGGTGATTATAACCCTGGGTTGTTTGAGGTTACGGATAAAGGCAGGAAGTTTTTGAAGGCTTATAAGAACTTGAAGGCTCTTATGAAGTAGTTGTTTAAGTCAAAAATTTTCGGACAATTTTGTCAAGCCTTACTTTTTTTCCCACATCATCCGCCACTATGAAACTGTATTCCTTTAAAAATTCCGTTATTCGATAGATCTGGTCTTTGTCCACCTTTGTCCTTTGTTGTATTTCCTGTAACGTGTGCCATTCTCCGTCTTTGAGCAGCTCCAGAATTTTTGCGATAATCTCCGTCGTCAATGCGTCCTCCTTTCAGATATTACTGTTCTGTCTGTCTGTTTAAATGTCTTCTGAGGTTGTTTTTCAGAAGTTTTTTCTAGAAGATTTTTATGCAGTTAACTTTCTAGCGATCTATTACTATCTGTCACTATCCTGTTATTGTGGTTTTATTTCGATCTAGAACGTGGGGTGTTAAATCTAGCGATAAATCGTATATCAACATGAACCCATAATTTTGCCTAACAGTCTGTTTTAGCAAAGTCTTTATCAAAAACTGAAGTAGTATAGGAAAATGGAGAAAACATTGATGACGCAACAATCCCGTTGGCAACAGATTCTCATCCAATGCAAAAATAACATTCAGAAACACATCTCTCCACTTCTAAAAACATTAAACCAGCCACAACCAAACTTAGGCATAGGGGCAGGCGGCGACCCAATAAAACAAATTGACATCACAGCAGAAGACTCCATAATAAACACAATAAAGAGGCATGAAATCTCCTTTACGCTGGTAAGCGAAGAATCCGGCGTAAAAGAATACGGCGAAACTCCCCATAAACATTATGTGACAGTAGACCCAATTGACGGCACAACAAATCTCATTAGAGGCATACCTTTCTACGCAACCTCAATCGCAGTCTCAACAAAACCCGTCTTAAACACTGTACACTCAGCCCTAGTGGCAGACCTAATCCACGGCACAACCTACACTGCACAAAAAGGAGGAGGCGCCTACCGCAACAACCAAAAAATAACTCCCTCAACAAACACATCACTAGAAAGAGCAGTAGTAGGCATGGACTTGAACACCTATAAAATCCAAGAAATAGCCCCACAACTAACAGGATTAATACAAAAAACAAAGCATATACGCCATCTAGGCGCCAATGCTCTGGAACTATGCTACGTGGCAGACGGCACAACAGACGCCTTCATAGACATACGTAGAAAACTCCGCACAACAGACATGGCAGCCGCATGGCTAATAATCAAGGAAGCAGGCGCAAACATAACGACACTGGAAGGAAAACCGCTAAACGTTAAGCTAGACCCAAAACAAAAAGTAGCCTTCATAGCAACCTCAAACCAAAAAATCCACAAAACTATATTAAAAAATTTGAAGAGATAGCTCCAAATGGAAAAACTAATCCCAGTGATTGTGGAAGGCAAAGCAAAATCCATTGAAAAGGCAAATAAAATAGCCGAGTCATATCAAAATTGTCCTTATGTTACATTTATGGCTGCCGTAGAAAATCAAGTTCACATAATATACTTCTTGCCTCAAAAGCAACGATGGTGGGTAGAGTATATAGAGAGCAAACCACAGGACACATTAGGACTGGAAAAGGTCAAGCTAATCTTCCTCCAAAAATTGTTTTATCCTCCAAAGATGAAAATGCGCTTATCGAAAAAGAAAGCAAGCATCTCACCGTGCAACTCAGATTGCTCCAAATGCCCTGCTTACACTCGATGTTTAGGCTGTCCTTCAACAATTCATTACAAAGGAAAATAGGACCAGGATGATGGCTTCAATTCCGAATCAGCCAGCGTTGCTAATGAAGCATGCAAAACGAAAAACATTGGTAATTGTTGATTTGCACATAGGCTGGGAAATAGCTCTCTCGCAAAAAGGCATACACGTTCCAACCCAGACGCCCAAACTTCTACAAAGGCTGAAAGGTATCATATCTGCATACAAACCAGAAGAACTGCTGATTTTGGGTGACGTAAAACACACTATTGCAACTGCAGAAACAGCCGAATGGCGCGACATCCCCGAATTCTTTAATGAACTTAAAAAGCAAGTACAAAATATACAGATAATCCGCGGCAACCATGACGGAAGTCTTGAACCTCTATTACCTGAAAACATAAAAATTCTGCCTGCAACCGGCATAACACTTGGCGAGGTTGGTTTTTTCCATGGCCATCGTTGGCCATCACCAGCCCTCCTAAAATGCAAAACACTGGTAATGGGACATGTACACCCTGTTATAGCATTCCGCGACCCAGCTGGGTTTAGAATAACAAGACAAGTTTGGGTGAAAGCAAACTGCAACGAAACACAACTGACTGAAACACTGCTTCTGAAACATAAAACAAAAGTCGAAAAAAGCCCCAAAGATACTCTGTGGAGACATTACAAAATCAAGCCGCGAACTTCACAGCTTTTCATAATGCCTTCCTTCAACGAGTTTCTGGGAGGAAGACCGTTAAACAAGGGAAAAACAGTGAGAAACGCAGAACCTAAAAGAATAGCGGGGCCAGTTCTCCGCTCAGAGGCTGTTGACATGGAAAACGCAGAAGCTTATCTTCTGGATCGAACCTATCTTGGAACCTTAAACCAGCTCAGAAGCTTAAGCTAGTGCTGGTTCAGCATAAGATTTATAGACATTTCCTTCCTTCACTCTAAAAAGGGTGAGAACATGTCAGAAGATTATCCAGAATGGTTTAGAAGAAGAAAGCGCTACCCGTTCTTTGGAAGCTGGTTCTTCGAAGACATCGACAAGATGTTCCGTGAAATGGAAAAGATGATGGAAGAAGAGTTGAAGATGTTCACTTCGCGAGTTCCCAAAGATTATGTTAGGGAACGCAAACTTCCAGACGGCACAAAAGTACAGGAATGGGGACCCTTCGTATATGGTCACAGCGTGAAGATAGGTCCAGATGGAAAACCCGAAATTCGCGAATTCGGAAATGTTAAGCCAAGTCGTTTTGGGCCTCGAGTGAGAGAAGAACGTGAGCCACTCGTAGACATTTTAGAAACAGACGGAGAGGTCCATATCGTGGCAGAACTGCCCGGCGTTGAGAAGAAAAACATAAAACTGCGTGGAACAGAGAACACGCTAACGATATCAGTGGATACTCCGCAACATAAATACTACAAAGAAGTTACATTACCAGTAAAAGTGAACGCTAAAAAGGCAAAAACAGAGTACAAAAACGGTGTCTTAGAGATCAAGTTACCAAAAACTGAAAAAGAAAAGGAACCTAAAGGCGAACCAATAAATATAGAGTAACCCTTTCTCTTCTTCTCCAGCGTTGCCAACACTACATCGAATAGCCCGTGCGTACATGGATGAAAGCTCAGAAGTTGATGTGCTGAATGCCATATGCAGAGAAGCCAAAGCCGAAGGCAAATTAACAGGTAAAAACTTGACAAAACTTTACGAGATTTTTGGTCAGCGGTTTACAAAGGCCTTCGAAGCCTTAAAAGAAGACCGTGTGAAAAAATATGTTTTCAAGCCAAACGGTAGAGTTGTATGGATTGTTGTTGGAAAAGAACGGGATTATTTACTGATGCCTGAAGCCGAGTTTTGTTCGTGTGACGACTTCTACTTTCGAGTCTTAGATAAGCAAGTACATTTGTGCTACCATCTCATAGCACAAAAAATAGCAAATATTCTGAAATGGTATGAGACCATAGAAGAACGTGATGAACTTTATACCTCGTTGATGGATGAGTGGAAGGAACCTGCTACTTAAATGTTAATAATTCAGAGCGTGCGCCTGATTCTTTCATTGTTTTATGTGGGGAGACGGTTCAGTTCAAGTCTACTTAAATGACTGCTTGAAATAGAATGTATATCATTATCAGAATTATGCCACCGACTTGTGACACGCCTCCTCTTGTGAGGAAACGCCAGAAAATTATGGTCGTTATCACCAAAAAGGGGAGAAGTTCTGTGAAAATGGTCATGTTAACTGCGAAGGGTGAAGTCAGGAGAACTAGTCCCAGCACAAGAGTCAAATTCGTGAGGTTGGAGCCAATGATGTCTCCAATTGCTAGTTGAACACGTCCCCGTCTGACCGCTGTAAGATCCAGCGTTAACTCTGGCAAAGAAGTGCCTATTGCAACTATTTTTGCTCCAATCAGAATTAGCGGAGCACCAAGAATGTCAGCAATGTTAATTGCAGACAAAACCACCAGATATGCCGCCACTGTTACCCCAGTAATGCTGAGAATCAATTTTGTCGCAAACATTGTCTTGCTTCCCTTGCTAACCGTTACAGACTCGTTTGTCCTGACTATCGGTGTTCTCTTTTTTGCCATAACATAAGTGTTGACTGAAAAAGTTGCCAAAAGAATGAGCCCGATGATGGGGCTCACTTGTGCGAAGCCTGCTATAGGCAGATAATTGAATATTACAAGGAGCAGCGGGATCAAGGAGGTGATAAAGAGCATGTCTGTCAGCTCTAACAAAAGGTCTGTGGAGCATGTCTTGAGATAGCCAAGCATTCCCAGTATGCCTAAAACTGCCCCCACGTTAAATATGTTTGAGCCAAGAATATCTCCTACGCTGATTCCAGGTGTTCCTTGAAGAACCGAAAAAAGGGCTACAATTATCTCCGGTGTTGAAGTCATCACCGCAAGAATTACAAAACCCGCAGAGGCTTCGCTTAGACCCGTGAGTTCAATTAGCTTCTCTATAGACTTTATAGTGAAATGGCTAGCCGAACCCAAAACAACTAGGGAGGTAGCAAAGATCAGTAGCGGGAATATTAGCTCAATCATATCTCTGTTTTGCTTCCTTTAATCCGCCTTATGTTTGGATATGTTCTGGGATGTAGAATAAGAACTATTCCCTTTACGAAAAACTGGAAGGTTTTCTGCATAAAACTGTCAAGAAGCTTATGCTGTCCAACTAGGAGAATTTAGTGACGAATAATAAATCTGTACGCGATTTTATAGGTAAAAATTTAAAGAAGAAAGATAATAACTTAAACCCTAGAATAAAGGTAAAGGGAAGACAATTCCATGGATATAGGAGTATACTTTGAAACACTCAAATTCATCCTCATGGCAGCAACATTCATCACGTTAGTTTTAATATTCCTGTATGTGCTCTACGGTAAAGAGGAAAAAACAAGCTGAAAACGGCTCAAGTATTGGCTTTTCCCATCTCTCTCCGTAATATCAGAAACGTTATGATGCTCAAAACGGCGAGAATTATGGCAAATAAGACCATCCAAGTGGCTTCAGGCCCAGCGCCCACAACTATTGGGAAAGGACCTATGAATATCAAGGCACCGAAATCTACTGAGCCGCCTGAAAGCGTTGCGGCTATGATTATAGTTATGATGCCAGTAAAGATTATGAAAAATCCTATGATGAACAAGATAAGGAATTGTCTGAACTTGCTTGACGCGTGATTTACATATTCTGCGGTTCTTCCATGCGTCACCATCGCGTGTACTTTCTCCTTTATCTGAAGAGTAAATAAGACACGACGATTATTATTATGAGAAGTATTGTGAGCGTTATAGAGAGCAGTAAAACCGTTTTGATCGATTCTTTATCTGTTCCAAAGACTATAGGGAGAGGTCCGATTATTATGGCTCCTCCACCCTTGACTTTACCTTTTCTTTTAACGCTTGAGATGAAGAGGAGAATGATTGCAACTAGAACGACAAGGATTCCGGCAAATATTAAGGCGATACCTAGACCGTAAAGTGTCTCAGCATCCATCGCCTATTCAACTTCCTTTCCTAATCTGTTACGCGTTCTCTCCTGACCACTTCTAATAACACTCTTACTGCGTTAATAAGCATAGATTAATCTTCAAACCAGTCTGAGATTTTCTTTTCCAGTTTTCTCTCCAGTCTTATGCCCATTGGCGCAAAAGTCTGGTCCAGAGCGGTTTTCAGGTTCCTGACGTAGTCTTCTAAATTGATCTCTTTCACACTTTTAACATATTCGACTGGTTTCACTGTGAAGGTTTTGCCTTTGTAGTTGAATGGTTTAACCTTAATGAATCGCACTGTGTCTCCTCTGTCAACTTTTTTGCCCTTATCCAACAACTGCACGGCACACTGGTATTGTTGAGGTGTTACTTTCACGTTTGTTGTTAGACGCTCGTTGGGGTCAAAGTAGAGTTTCACCGAATATATCAAATCTTCAAGTTGGACTCGGCGATTTCTTAAGTCAGTAACTGCTTGCTGAACAACTTTGACCATCCTTTTTTTCGCTGACTCATATTCTTCAAGATTCTTTACATTCCTTAATTCTTTAACGCAGTCTTGGAAGACCGTTTGAATGAATTTGGGTGAGTTGGATTTTATGGCAGTCAGCCCTTTAACATCGGATTTTCCGTTGGGTGATATGCCAAAGTAGGCTTTTTTCGCTGCTGGAAGAACACAAAGCGAATATTGTTTTTCCACGGCTAGGTCTAGTCTGAGTTTTTCCTTAACCGTCTCCATTAGCCATTTCACTTGAGCTGGTTGTGGGTTGTCGAGGAAGATGGAGTCTGTGTCGCCGTAAGTGGGATGAAGCCCGTTTGCTTCCGCCATGTCCCACGTGGTTTGCAGCGCCCAACGTCCATAACCAGTGATGCATTCGGCTAGTGGTGGACAAGCTAGTCCGTGAATTCTCACGGTGACTCCGTAGCTGGAAACGCAGATCAGTTTCAAAAGCTCTGCTAAGGTTTTAGCGGTTTTTCTTTCTTTTTCAGTGGCTGTCATGTTCTTGGAGAGAGGCTTAAACCAGTGTATGCGGAGGTCTTTCAAGGCGCCGACAAGCATGGAGTAGAAGCCTCTTCTCTTTGTGCAGACCCAGTGTTGTTTGCACTCTTCAATTCTGTTTGCTCTACATTCTTCGTGTGGACAATTTACGGTTTCATATGAGAGATTGTAATTGTCAATGCAGCTTGCGTACAGGCTTTCAAAATCGCAGACAACTGTGTTGAAGTACACTCCTGCCTTTGGCGTGACTGTTAAAGCGCCTGGAACCCTGTGTGTTTCTAAGCCTCTTCGCAGTTCTGTTGATGTAGGGATTATAACGTTGTTTTTTCTCAGATAATTGTAAATCATGGATTTCAGCCAGTCGCTTACTCTCCTGCTTTGATAAGCCTCAGAAACTGGAATGTTTGCTACTCTCGCCAACGTGAATGCGTGCAGGAGGCGTTCAGAACTGGCTTCTTTCACACCCAACTGTTCCGGCTTAACTTTGGGTATGGGTTGATGGAGAAGGTTAAACCAGTTTTTAATCTGGGCATATTTCTGATGGTCAGTTGTATTTATATCCTCGAATATGTTTTCAAACCTGTTTTCAAGCTCTTGAGATATGTTGTCAACCAAGGCGAACTGGTTATTGCTAATCGTGTAGGGTGCACCGAAGATTAGGTTATGGTCGTAGATGTAACTTTGTCTGTATTCTATTTCGGTTTCCCAAGCAGTTTCAAATGTTTTACCAGCTTTTCGAAGAGCTTCTGGAGTGTGCACCGTGACCTTTGTTAATTCTTTCAATTCGTCTGTGAATAGGTCGCGTTTCTTTACCATCTCTACTTCTCCGTAGAGGTTGCGAACTCCGTTTTCGTCTGTTTTGGACAGCGGATGTGGGAGGAAGAAGTATGGTTTGTAGTCTGAGTCTCTTATTTCCGCTGTTTCGCCTTTTTGCGCATCATAGAATCTAAGTATAACGATTCTGCCTTCGGTTCTCGCATCTAAGAGATAGTGAAAATCCAACGTTGTTCTTCACTAAGGTTAAAATTCAAATTTTCTAGATAACTGTTTCTAATAGGAAAGGAACAGTGGCAAATAGTCATAGATGATGTTGTTTGCACCTTTGAGCTTTTTTAAAATGGGAAGAATTGTAATCTATGGTGGATCTTCATTTTTCAGCTAATAAAATTTATAGCATTCATTCTTCCTCATCTTCAGCGGTATCGGGGCTAATATGACTGTTGAAGAGATTGTTGAGCAGATTCTTTCGAGGAATCCAGAGGTTTCAAGGGAACAGATATTGGAGAGGTTGGAGAAGGAGAAGAAAAAAACGGGTGGTCTT
>Ga0209427_10010140_pt1 | contig 10464 bp, 8 predicted proteins | sample DeeMarSWOR136_30_FD_187465 | JGI IMG/M metagenome (GOLD analysis project Ga0209427, IMG submission 187465) | Marine sediment microbial communities from White Oak River estuary, North Carolina - WOR-1-36_30 (SPAdes) (version 2) | ecosystem: Environmental > Aquatic > Marine > Intertidal zone >...
TCTCGAATTTCTTATAGGTGGGGCTTTTCTCGTTGTGGCAGGTCACACAAAGCTCTTTGGAAAGCTCTTCTGTGGGTATGATCAGTCCTGCCTCTATTGCCTCTTTCTTCTTCTCTTTCTTAATGTGAGTCAGAAGATAATCGCCTGCGGGTCCGTGGCAAGCTTCACAAGTTACCCCCTCCTCCATACTATATGTCTTCTTCTTAAGCTCAGCACTGACTCCGTATCCGGTCACATGGCAAACCAAACACTTCTCGCTTTTCTGGGGGTCTTTAATCTTCATCTCCTTGGCTATAGCCTGTGACTGTTTGTTTGCCAGTGTGGTATAGGCGGTGGCGTGTTTGGTTGCTGCCCACTTGTCGTAAATCATCCCCCATTTTTTTTGATTGTGACACATCTTGCATTTGGTTGCGCCCACATAAGCATGCTCTTTCACCTTTTTGGCAGTATCGGCCTTGGCTTTCTCAGTTACCTTTTCAACTTTAACAGATGGGGTGGTTTCAGGCTTTTCCTGCGAAATGGCAAATCCCCATATGAAAAGGGAAGCGGCAAATACTGCAATCAGAATCCATGTGAATTTTTTCACTTTGTTCACCTCCTCCTTCTGTTTTACGAAGTCAAACTTCATTTTTCTTAATTTAATTTCCAGCGCCAGGTCTGTCAAGAAAAAAGACTAATTTTTTTGTGGAGCCCAAATACAAATCATGCACTTTTTGAGAAAGAGATCAGACAACATCCGGGAGAGGATGTCTTTTTGGAAGACTCGAAATCTTTCCCCCAGAGGCGCCCGCCCCGCCTTTGGCGGGGGATCTGCCTTTAGCTGAAAACTCTCAAGGAGCTTGACTATGTTTTTTTGATCCTTGAGTGATAAAGATAACAAAAAGCCAGCTGAAAATCCCCTCGAATGCGGAGATGAGATACGACCGAAACGTAGAGATTGCCAAGAAAGTGATTTTATTCTACCTTGAAAAAATCCCTCTTGCGTGTCCGATATGTTTCCGGTCATCCATATTTTGGGCTTTAGCTCATCTATCTCTTCGTGCTTGGCTTTTAAGCCAGAGGCACACAGTTGTTCTTCGAGGTCGAGCCTCCTAATTACAAAGGACGGTTCGCCATTATTTGGCAACCAAGGGACGGACGGGGTCTGCTCGACCGATTGATTCTTATTTTTCTTGGTGTATAATCTCGTTCTTGGGTCAAAAGCTAACAGACTATATTGACCAGCTTTTGGGCTGCCGCACAAACCGCTGTGTCACGGATTCACCGTGAAGGGACAGCCTCCAGACGGATCTTCGATGTCCGGAAGTCATTGTGATAATGGACGGTCTTGGCACTTCCAAGTTTAAGTCAAATTAAACCTATTTGGGTTTTTTGTAGTATTGCATGGCTTCCGGTATTAATGCTTTGATCTCTTTGATTCTTGTCTCATCCGACGGGTGAGTGCTCAGAAACTCAGGTGGTGCCTCTCCACCCTTCATCTGTGCCATTCTTTCCCAGAATTCCACTGCTTTGTTGGGGTCATAGCCGGCCATGGCCATAAATATCAGACCAAGATGGTCAGCCTCTTTCTCATGAAGACGGCTGTATGGAAGAATAGCTCCAAATTGAGCACCAAGACCATAGGCTGTCATCCAGAGTTGTTGAGTCTTCTCAGGTTTTTCTTCCAGTGCTTTAGAAAGCGCCACGCCGCCCAATTGAGCCACTAAGAACTGGCTCATTCGCTCATTGCCGTGTTCGGCGATAGCATGAGCTATCTCGTGTCCCATCACCACTGCCAAGCCAGCTTCATCTTTGGTAATTGGCAAAATCCCAGTGTAGATCACAACTTTTCCCCCGGGCATGCACCATGCATTCACATCCGGACTTTCCACCAGATTGAATTCCCACTGGTAATCTCTCAACTCATCAGACATATTCCGTTCGGCAAAATACTGTTCCACCGACTTTTGAATCTTTGAGCCAACTTCTTTGACCATGCGAGTTTGTTCCTGATCGTCGCTGAGTTTATGGGTTTTCAGGAAATCATCATACTGTTGATAGCTCGTGGAGAGCATGGTGGAACGCGGAACCAGATTTAATTGTTTTCTTCCGGTTATTGCAACGGTGCTGCAGGATAGCAAAGCAAAAGTTAGGATCAGGACGACCACAATAAAGGTTTTCAAAATTTTCATAAGGTCTTCTCCTTATCTATTATGTTCTTTTCGCCCCTTCGTCGCGGATTCACCGTGACCGAACAGCCTCCAGACGGATATTCGATGTCCCTGGCGTATTATGGTAAATACCTCTTTTATAAAGGGGTATTATTTGGAATTCGTCCTTTTGTAAAGGCGGACACCCGGTAGATGACGTCATTACGGTTACGGAGAAGGCGTCCGTTACCCCGGGCAAGGAATTTTCAGGAGTACAAAAACTTCTTTTTTGCATTTCCCTCACCGGCAACAATGAATTGCTGCACTCCAGACAAAGCCGTTCTAAAATAGCTCCTGTCTTCTTTTTTCTTCTCTTATAACCCGATAAAAATTTTTGGCTTCCTCTTTTTTCACGCTTTTGAATGGAATCTCGAAGATTTCCACTTCCAAGGTTCTGTTGGTGAAATTTATGGTGATAATCTGTCCTACCTTCACCTCCTTGCTTGGTTTCGCCACCACCCCATCCACCAAAACGATTTTGTTTTCACAAGCTTTTTTAGCCTGAGTTCGCCTTTTTATAAGACGGGTATCGGAAAGGAAGCTATCTAATCGCATGATAAGGAAGATGTGGGGTAGCTCCCCATACGGGTCGCAACCCGACCTACGCCTCTTGGCTCCCCCTCACCCCCGCCTGTGGCGGGATTTTCAACTTAATCCTGCTATGCATTTCGCTTCGCTTAATCTCCCCCAAGGGATGGGAGAACCCTTTTCCTCCCGCCTTCCCCATCCTAGAATGTGTCAGGTAGCTATCTTTTTTTCACCGGTGAACAGCGGACTTGTCCCAAGCGAGGTCGAAGGATGGTGGTCGGCGGATGTCTTACAATCTTATCTCCACATAGGTTTCCTGGCGCATCTTTCCCACCCATTTTTCCACTTGCTGATTGGTCTTTTTGCGACGCGCCATATCTTTTATGACGTCCCAATCATCTTCCAGAGTTAATTCTCTTTGATCTTTTTTATCGAGAACCTTTAAGACATGAATTCCGAACTGGCTTTGAATTGGTCCACTTATTTCGCCTGGCTTTAAGTCCGTCACACCCTCTTTGAACTCCGGAGTCATCTGAGCCACTGGATACCAGCCCAATTCCCCTCCCATTTTTCTGGTGTCCTCATCAGTGGAATACTCTTTCGCCAGTTCTCCGAAATCCGCTCCCTCCAAAAGTCTATGGTAAAGAGTATCAGCCAAATTCTGCACTCTGGCAGTGTCTTCTTTGGAAGATCTGACCAAGATGAGAATGTGTCTGGCATGAACCGCATCCTCTTTTTTCTCTTCCACTTTTATTATATGATAACCGAACTCGGTTTCCACCAGATCACTTATTTCTCCTGGGTTTAAAGCAAAGGCAACTTTTTCGAACTTTTCGATCATATCCCCCTTTTTGAAAAATCCTAAATCCCCTCCATTTTTCCCGGTAGGATCATCTGAGTAATTAAAAGCCAGAGAAACGAAGTCCTCTCCCTTTTTGGCCTTATCCAACACCATCTCTGCTCTTTTCTTTAAGGAATCCAAGGTGCTCTGGCTCGGCTTTATCTCCAGAAGGATGTGGCTTAGTTTTACCGATTCGGGCTGATCGGGGATACTGTCCTCATAGGTTTGGTAGAAATCCTTCACCTCTTTAGTGGTCACCGTGACCTTAGAAAGCTTTTTGGAGACCAACCTGTCGATAAACATTTGCCTTCTTATCTGCTCTCGATATTTTTTCTTCAGCTCTTTTTCGGTCAAGCCTTCCGCCTTAAGCTGATCCTGGAATGCTTGCTCTGAAGAGAACTGGGATTTCACCTTTTCCATCTGTTCATTGACAGCACTTTCGACTTCCTTGGAGGTTACCTGAATGGTGGTATCTTTTTGCGCCTGGATCAAAAGCAAATTGTCATTGATCATCTGCTCCAAAAGCTCTGCCTCTATCTGCTTTTTTTTCCGTTCATCTGTTAGATCCATTCCGAACTGGGTGGCATACAAAGCCAACTGGGCTTTAAGTTCAGACTCCAAGATGATCTGATTTCCTACCACAGCTACGATTCGATCCAAAACCTTCTGGGCAAAAGATGAGTCTGTGAAAAGGGAAAAACACCAGATGAGTAGAAAAACCAGCCTTGTCGATCGGAACGGAAATTCTAATCCATTGCCCCGCATTTTCATTTATTATTCCCCTCTGTTTCAGAAAGGATCTGCAATATTTTTTGTCTCAGTTCTGGAATCTTATTTTCAACAACGTCCCACACAATGTCGGCATCAATTCCAAAATATCCGTGGATTAGTATATCTCTAAGCCCAGCGATCTTCTTCCATTCTACCTGGGATTTACTACTCTTGATATCCTCCGGAAGGTTCTTTACGGCTTCCCCTATGATTTCCAAATTTCTTACAACGCCGTCCTGTATCAGTTCATCCTTCACAAAATCGTCCACGGATATGTTTTCTGTGTATTTTTTAATTTTTCTGACAGCCTCCAGGATATCCTTAAGATAAGCTTTATACTCCCGAGGCATATTTAGCACTCCTCATAATGTAGGATTTTAGATCTGGTTTTATAGCATCGGTAACCACAAGATCAACTTTATGGTTGAATAACCCTTCTAAGAAGAATTTGAGATCCATGTAGTTATCAAATGTTTTTTTGCCCTTTTCAAATTCTACCAAAATATCTACATCACTCTCAGCTTTTTGTTCATTTCTGGTATAGGATCCAAATAGTCCTATTTTTTTCACACCATATACCTTTATCTTCTCCACACTATTCTCGATCTTTTCCATTATTGTTTCATGGGTTAACATTTTTATTACTCCTACTACTTACCTAAGTATAATGGAGACCCGACTCACACTTTCTAATAGATGAATAGCAAGATCATAACTATTTTTTGCTCCCCCTTTGTTCCCATCAGCGTGAAGTCTCACCTATACGAAAAAAGACCACTCTCTCACCAGTAACTGACAGGAAAATCCCTTTTAAATACCATCTAAATTAACGAATCCTCTGTAAAAGAAATACCGGGCTGGAAAAAGGCTAAAAATAGCCGCAAAAGGATAGAAATGGCGATTTGATTTATCAACAGGAAAGGATTCTGCTCCAGCTTTGGGAAGACATTATTTTAGCTAAGGTTCTTCTGGAAATACCCCGGTGGCCCAGTCGAAGGTTTCAACCTCAGCCTCCTTTTTAAGATGCTCGAACAAATTTTCCAGCTCCCTTCTCCTTTTGTCTACACTCAAGGAATTGGTGATCTGTCCTTTCATCAGCTCATATTCTCTTATGCTCCCTTTGGCTTTTCTATCAGTAACCATTAAGAGGGCAAATCCATATTCGGTCTGGATGGGGCTGGAGACCTCTCCTATGCTCAGCCATATGGCCGCTTCCTGAAACTCAGGAGGAAGACTGGAGAGGGGAATAATTCCCACATCTCCTCCCCTTTCTCTGGTGGATTCATCCAGGCTCATCTGTTTGGCGATCATATCGAAACTCTCGCCCTCCTCTATTCTCAGCGCAACCAATGCCGCCTCGGCGATGCTCCTCACCAGAATACGGCTGAGCCTTACCTCATCATCCTCCCGTTTAAACATGGTCCTGTTTTCTTGATAATATTGCCTTGCCTCTTCTTCCGTAACTCCTACTCTACCACCCAGCTCCCTTTCCAAAAACGCCTCTATGACCGTGTTGCGGACCGCTTGATCTATTAGCCATTTGACAGTTTCGTCTTGGTCTACTTTTTTCCTTATGGCTTCCTGATACACAATCTGGCTTTGAATCCATCTTCTGACATAATCCCTTTTTTCCTCAAGAGTGATAGAACCCCGTTGTGCCTCAGGCATGCTCAGCTCCAGATCCCTCTCGGTCAGGCGCACTTCATTAACCTGAGCTATGACATCTTTTTGAGACTTTTGGAGCTGCTTCTTCTTCTCGCACCCCCCAAAGCCCAAAAGCAATGTGCAAACTAAAAGAGTGAAAAAAGCAAGCTTCTTATCCATTGCGAAAACAACCTAAAGCTTCTGGGTTAACCTTTTTCTTCGGTCTTCATCTCTTCCTCTGCCTCTTCCTTCACCGTGGACTTCAAAACCTCCTCATCGATTTCTATGGTAAGCCGGGCTTTCTGTGTTTCTATCCACTGGTCGACGATCTTGTTATCTTTCTCCCTTCTTGCCTGCAGTGTAACCTGATCTTTAATCTCCTCCAGAGGGGTTTTTTCCGCCTCCTTTTTTTCTATGAATTTTATCACTGCATGGCTTTCCCCAAATTGCCGATCATTGATTTTTACGGGTCCTTTGAGCTCCCCCTTTTTCATCTGAAAGGCGGCATCAAAGAGTTGAGGATATCTGGTTCGGGGAAAAGATCCCAAATCCCCACCCTTATTTTTCACGTAGGTTCTGATGGTCTTCTCCTCGGCCAGCTTATCAAAATTAGCCCCTTTCTTCAATTGCTCCAAAATATCGGCGGCCTCCTCTTCGGTTGTGACCAAAATCTCCTTTATATGAACCTCGGCTGGCTTCTCATACCGTTCTGGGTGATTCTCATAAAAGCTCTTTATCTCCTCGTCTGTTATTCCCACCCCCTTCAGGATCACATCAGACCTCATCCTCTTGGCCATCTCCTGCTCCATAAAATTACGCCAACTTTCCTTGAAGCTCTTGGTGTTTTCCAATCTTTGATCGTAGGCCACCTCTACAAGAACGTCTTTGACTATGCTTTGGAAGGCTATTTTTTCTATTTCCCCTGTGTCACTCAATTTGGGTCGGTACATGGGCGGCATATTATTGAACTGTTCCGCAAAATCCTCAATGGTAATTTGTCCCCCCTTGTAAGTGAACAGGCTCAAATCTTTTTCCTCATCCGTTAATTTATCTATCTCCAGTTGATCCCCCATTCTTTGTGGGCCCAAGGTATCCGGAGGAATCTCTGTCTTTTTGGACAGCAAAAGAGCTAAAGCCTCCTCATTTGACTTAAAGTTTATCTTCTTTTCCAACTCATCAAAATACTCCCTCATCCTTGCGTCCCTTCTATCACGCCCCAGTCTGGCCTGGATAATGTCCTTGACTTGCTCAAATGGCTGCTGCTCGACCTCCCTTCGTTCAATCAGTTTTATGACATGCCAGCCAAACCTGGTCTTCACCGGTCGGGATATTTCCCCTTCCTTCAGTTTGAACGCCACCTCCTGAAATTCGGGAACCATCTTTCCCCAGCCAAAAAAACCCAAATCGCCAGCATTATTTTTAGCGGAGGGATCAATGCTTTTCTCCTTAGCCAACTCGGCAAAATCCGCCCCCTCCTTCAGCTGTTGGTATACGCCCTCTGCTTGTTCCTCAGTCTCCAACAGAATGTGCCAGACATGGATCTCCTCTTTCAATTTTTCGTAATGATCCTTCAGCTCCGATTCGGAGACTTTAGATTTTTCAACGATCTCCTTTTGGTACAGCACATTCAATAACACCTGTTCTTTTTGTTGCTGTATGGCGGTATCTTTTTCCACCTCCTTGTCCAGTCCCTCACTATAAGCACCTATGACCATCACCTGGTCGCGAATAAGCTTTTCTAACATATCCTTTCTGCGGTCCAAATCGGATATGCCTTTGATGATCAATCTGGACTGTCTTTGGTACTCATTCTCCAGGTCCTCCACAGTGATCTCTCTGTCCTCTACCCTGGCTACCACCCTCTTCTCCTTTTTCGCACAGCCCCAAATCAAAGCGAAAGTTAAGAACCCCAAACACAAAAGCAGGTTAACCTTTCTCATTATTCTACTCCTCCTTGCGGTTAAAAGATCATCATTTTTTCCAAACTCTCAATTTTCAAACCATTCCTAAGATTTTTTCCAATATAACCCCCTCTTACAATTTAAGCAAGAGATTTTTGACGAACTTAGCTTTTTTCTCCGAAGCCATTCCGCCGAGTTTCACATGCAGCTTAAGTCCTTGACCGACTTTAAACTCCAGAGGAAGCTTGATCTTTTGTGATAGGTTTTCTATCTCTTTTTTTCTCATCTTTTTATCCGTTAGAAACTCAAGCATCAAGATATCCTTTTTTAAAGCTACTCGGGAAATTCCTTTCAAGGAGGAAATGATTTTAGCACCGGTGAACTCCAAAAGGTCTTTGACTTCCTTTCTGGGTTTCCCAAACCTGTCGGAGAGTTCCGCCTCAATTGTATCTATCTCTTCTACAGATTTAGCCTCAGAAAGTTTCCTGTAAATCTCCACCCTTTGCTGGCTATCCTGGATATAAGACTGTGGGATATAAATGTCTAAGTCAAACTCCATCTTCACCTCCGGTTGCTTCTGGATCTTTTCCCCTTTCAGCTCTCGAACCGCTTCATCCAAAAGCTTGCAGTAAAGATCAAAGCCCACCTCCTCAATGAATCCATGTTGTTGGGGACCCAAAAGATTGCCTGCTCCTCTGATTTCCAAATCTCTTAAAGCCAGATGGAAGCCGGAACCAAGCTGGGTGAACTGCTCCAAAGCTTTCAGTCTTTTTCGGGCAGTTGGATTCAATAATTTCACCTGGGGTATCAAAAGATAGGCATAGGCTTTGGTGCCGGATCTTCCCACCCGACCCCTTAATTGGTAAAGCTGGGCCAGTCCAAATTTATCGGCCCTGTTTATGATAATGGTATTGACCGTGGGAATATCGATGCCCGACTCTATGATGGAGGTGACCAACAAGCAATCATGCTGGTGGTCCAAAAATTCCAACATCACCCTTTCCAGATTACGTTCCTCCATCTGACCGTGGGCGATGGCGATTCTCACCTGGGGAATCAGATTTTTTAAAAATCTATACATGGCCTCTATACTTTGCACTCGATTATGGACAAAATAGATTTGTCCCCCTCGGTCAACTTCCCTCAAGATGGCTTCGGCAATAAGCTCCCTGTCAAATTTCACGATCTCGGTATGGATGGGAAGGCGATCTTTGGGAGGGGTGTTGATGATAGACATGTCCCTTGCGCCGAAAAGTGAAAACTGCAAGGTCCGGGGAATTGGGGTGGCGGTCAGAGTCAGCACGTCCACCAATATACGTAATTTTTTTAATCTCTCCTTATGTGCCACACCGAACCTCTGTTCCTCATCGATTATCACCAGGCCTAGATCCTTAAACCTAATGTCACCGGAGAGCATGCGATGAGTGCCTATAACCACATCCACCTGTCCCTTTTTTAGACCTTCAACTATCTCCTTTTGTTGCTTTCTGCTTTTGAATCGGGAAAGCATCTCAATGTTAACCGGATATTCCCTCAATCTTTCGGAAAAGGTAACGAAATGTTGTTGAGCCAGAATGGTGGTGGGAACTAAAACCGCCACCTGTTTTCCATCCATCATACATTTGAAGGCAGCTCTTATGGCTACCTCGGTTTTTCCATATCCAACATCTCCACAGATTAATCGGTCAACAGGAATTTCCTTCTCCATATCCTGTTTTACGGCCTCTATGGCGGAGAGCTGATCCGGGGTCTCCTCATAGATAAAGGAAGCTTCCAATTCTTTCTGCCAAACAGAATCTGTGGAAAAAGCAAAACCGGGCTTGGCTTTTCTCTCCGCGTAAATTTCGATCAACTCTTGCGCCATATCCTGAATGGCTTTTTTCGTCCTTCTCTTCAGTTTTTCCCATGAAGTCCCCCCCAACCTGGAGAGGGTGGGAGCTCCCTCCTTCCCCACGAATTTGTGCACTCGATTGAACTCCTCGATGGGAACGTACAATTTATCTCCCCCTTGGTAAAGGAGTCTGAGGCACTCCCGTCTTCTCTGGTCCACCAAAAGGCTTTCCAAACCAGCATATTTTCCGATTCCAAAATCTATATGTACCACGAAATCGCCCAGGGATAAAGCCGAATAGGAGGATAAGGCTATTCCCTCATTGAATCTTCGGGTGCGTCTGCGCCTGAAATATCTGGAAAAGATTTGATGGTCGGTCAAAGTTACCAAATCGATCTCAGGAAAGGAAAAGCCGGAGTTGATAATTCCCACCTCCAGATTTACTCCCACAGCGTCATGATCCAGAAGTTCAGAAAGTCTGTCCCGCTGACCCAGGTTATCACAAAAGATATAGACTTTTCGTTTTTCGGTTTTGTAATTTCGAATCGAGCCTCTTAAAAGCTCCAAGTTTCCCCCAAACACCTCCGGCTCCAGCATTCCAAGATTTATGATCTCTTTCCTTTTTCCTAAAACGAGATTTTCGACCACCTGAAATTGATGGATTCGGTGCAAGAAAGAATCAATATTATCAAATAGAAATTCTGGTTCAGGCACTACCTCTCCCCTTCTTCCCGCTTCCAAAAAGAGACGTCGGGTCTC
>Ga0209427_10010141_pt1 | contig 10464 bp, 7 predicted proteins | sample DeeMarSWOR136_30_FD_187465 | JGI IMG/M metagenome (GOLD analysis project Ga0209427, IMG submission 187465) | Marine sediment microbial communities from White Oak River estuary, North Carolina - WOR-1-36_30 (SPAdes) (version 2) | ecosystem: Environmental > Aquatic > Marine > Intertidal zone >...
CCTCTTTTACGACATAATGGATCACTGGTCTATCAATCAGCGGAAGCATCTCCTTAGGCATAGACTTTGTCACAGGTAGGAATCTTGTCCCCAATCCTGCAGCTGGAATTACTGCTTTCATAACATTCATTTACCAACACTCACCTTTCTAAAATCAGTTGTATATCTAATCATCTAGATTCTTCCATCCGATAGCACGGTAAGTTACACCGTTTTTAATTAAATATTCTGGGTCATAAGATCTTCTTCCATCAATAACAACCGGAGTTCTAAGTAATCTTTTGAAATCTTGAGGTTTAATATCTCTTATCTCTTGCCAATCTGATTGAATAACAGAAAAATCCGCATTTTTCAAAGCATCTTCCCATGTATCCATGTATTCTATTGGCAAATCTGTTGAAAGTTTGAATTTGTTATATGCCTTTGGATCATAAGCTTTAACATGAGCACCTTCTTGGTATAATTTCTTTATTATTGGCAGAGCTCTCGTTTCTCTTGTGTCGTCTGTATCAGGTTTGAAAGAAAGACCCAAAAAAGCTACTGTTTTCCCCTTTAGATTTCCTACCGTATGTTTGATTAAATCAACCAAATGCATTGGTTGAAGTTCATTAGTGTAAAGGACTGCATCCAACAACGGTGTTTCGACGCCAATTTTTTTTGATAATGCTACGATTGCTTTAACATCCTTTGGAAAACAGGACCCCCCAAAACCACAACCAGCATTTAAAAACATTGGATTTATTCTGAAATCAAGCCCGACTCCTTTCATAACCTCGTAGACATCAATATTAAACTTTTCAGAAATCCTAGAAAATTCGTTAGCAAATGATATTTTAATTGCAAGCAAAGAGTTTGCCGCATATTTTATTAGTTCTGCAGCTTTGATTTCACATCTCATTTTTTGGCAATCATAACTGCCGTAAATATGTTGTAGAACATCGCCACTCCTTTTATCAAATTGACCAATTACGATTCTATCAGGATTTAGACTGTCATGAACAGCTTGACCTTGTCTCAAAAATTCAGGATTCATGCATAAACCAAAATCCTTTCCAACTCTTTTACCAGAATATTTCTCTACAATTGGTAATACCAAATTTTCTGTAGTACCCGGAACTATTGTGCTTTTTGTGACTACAACATGATAATCATTCTTATCTTTTAATATTGTTCCGACATCCTTAGCCGAAGATTCTACAGCAGATAAATCTGCTGAACCATCGGGTAATGATGGTGTACCAACACAAATAAATGTAACATCACTTTTTTTTATTGCTTCTGTATTATTTATGCTTCCCGAAAGCATACCTTTTTCAACCATTTCTTTCACAAGTCCCTCCAATTCCGGCTCGAAAAATGGAGGAATTCCTTTGTTTAGGTTCTCAGCTTTGCTGGGTGTAGTTGTTGTACAAATTGTCTTAAAACCATGTTTTGCAAATGCCATTCCACTTGCAAGGCCAACATAACCCATTCCAATTACAGCTATTCTTATTTTTTCCATGACATCACGTGGGGTTTTAGGAATATTGATTTTATTTAATTTATTTTTGGACCTGTAGAAGATGTCTTTATCAATGTCCCCGCAAAGCGGATAACGTCATGATCATATATTTCCATTTACTTGGCAATGATATTTAGACCGATGTAACCAATTATGACGCTGAGGTTTTTAATATATATAATTAAAACTGATTTACGAGCAATCATCTGGGTTTCACTAAAGAGGTGATAGAATAATGTTTTTTAAGATATATGGTAAGACGCTGACAAGACAAATCTTAAAATCATCTAAATATTTTTACTCTATGAAATTATTTCCTCCCTAAAGAAAACCTTTTTTGAAATATATTAGCAAATATATTTCTACAGTTTGTATTGATTTTTTTCAAAATTATTTGGTATTATATTTTTGTAATATGTGTAAGAAAGTTTTTTATAATGACATCTGTTTATTTCTCCAAGTTGGATGTGGATGTGATGCCTTCGAATAATTTATTAGTTTTGGCTCTGATTCTTTTGCTTGTATGCCCTGTATTTTTCGCTGAAACAACTGTTGCAGAGGATGAAAGAGAAAGCAACGTAGATGCTAGTTTAAATATCGAGTTTAAAACCGCCACTGATTTGAAAATCAGTGTAAACATGAATGTCAAAGAGATAACCGTGTTTGAATCAACCTATACCAGCAGCGAAATATACAACATTGCATCTAGTACAAATACTAGTGATCTTGAAACTATGGGGGCGATAAAACTTAAGCTACGTACCTTACTAAAAAATCAAATAAAAAAATCGTTTGAAAATGCAACCATAACCGCTTTATACGATAAACCCTCCTATAAAAATTCACAATTCTATGATTATTACAATGTTAACCTAACTGCTGCTTTTTTTGGTTTAAACGAAACAGTAAAAGTATACGATTTTGTAAACGGTGTCTTAGATATGGATGCTATTGTATACTACACTTTTCGTTTCCAAGCAGAAAAGGGATGGAATAATACCTTTGCAATAATTCTGCCTGATTCTATGAAATACCGATATACAACTGGAACAATAGATACAAATAAAATTCAATGGGTGGTAAAAAACTGGGAGGGAAACAGCCCTGGAACCCTGGCAGAACTGTCAATACAGCTTATTGAACCAACAACACCGTCAACATCTGTTGATGACATCAGTTTAGATTTTTTACTAGATGCAAGTAACGTTGATCTTATTGGGTTAAAAACCACAATAATAGCAGAAACCATAAACATAAAAAGTTACGATATACTACCAAGTTTTGTCACAGAACTAGCTTTTATCCCATCAGATGGACTAAGATTATTTATCGACAACGGCCTACTTACTTTAGATGAAGTTTACAACAAAACAATTAAACCGATTGAACAGCTCAGTATACAAACCATTGAAAACTCGTCATTTAATCAAACATTAGAAACAACATTTAATTGGAACCGCGAAACAACAACAAATTCTTCAAATCCATACAATATTACTAATATGGACAATGACCCACCAATAAAAGCAGAAATAATCGACCAAGACATTAGTCTTACTTTTTATGGTATGTCCTCTCGAGCCTTTTTTGGTCTAATTAACTCAGGTGGAAATGCAAACCTTTCTGCAGAAGATATAAACTTTGGAGACGATCTAAACACCATTGGATTACCATACACTGTTTGTTTACACCCTCCTAAAAACATCACAATAAATAAAAATAACACCCAGAGTTGGGATCAAAGCAACCCTATCTCCGGTGAATTCATCTCAGAGACTTCACCAAAATATTCAAATGAAGATATTCAAACATATGTTGAGATAGATATAACTAAAATGGATTTAGACTTACCTAGTTTCTTCACAGGAAAAACCAAATTAACAACAACGTCCAATATAAAAGAAGAAACATCAATTAAAGTAATGCATTTCCCTCCAGAATTCAGCTTATCAGAAAAAATAAATCTAACATACATGAATTCAGATGCCTTCAGGTTATGCACTGAAGAAAACGTATTTACACCTGAAGAAACAGAAGGATATCTAACAAATAAAAAAATCATCTTTAACACAAGACTATCAAATTTATTAAACAACATTGAAATACAAGGCGTTGTTGATAAAGCCATATTCTATGACTCCTTAAAATGGGACGGAGATATTGCCAACATGGACGCCGCCAATCCAGTTAAAACCTCAATATCATCCCACAACATATACCCTGTAGCTTTTAACATCTCATTTTGGCCTCCTAACATCAGCATAGTCAACCAAATATTTGCCCTAACTGGAATAGAAGAAAAAGCTGTAACCTACAAAATAATATTTCCAAAAGGCATAACCGTAAAAGTAAAAGAAACAATAAACAAAACAGTTTTACAAGGACAAACAAAAGACGAAAGAGCATATGTTGAAGTATCTTTTGCAAACAACGAAATAGAAACAGAAAAGGTTGAATGTGTACTCAGCGCATCATCGCTTTATCTACTAGGACTGTTTGTACCATGCCTACTAAGTCTAATACTCGTAATAATCTTGATTATTATCGTATTTTTTATTCGAAAAAAGAGAAAAGGCAAAAAAGTCAAAAAAGAACCAGAACCAACAGGATATGAAGACCAAGAATACTACGTTCCACCGCCGCCATCATCAAAATAAAAACTACTTTTTCTAAATTTAAAAACCGAAGGTAAAAACTTCAAAAGAGAAGGACAAGCCTTAAGCAATGGAAAAACAAGTTTTGAAGGATAATCAATATCCCCATATTCACCAATAACTTCAACAGATTTTTCATTACCTAACACATACAATATCTTATCTATCTGCTCATCGTCCAAGTTTCTAAAGAAACCCCTAAACCGCATACCTAAAGACAACTCTTTTCCAATCTCTTTCGACCACAACCGATGATACCTACTTAAGAATCGACCACCAAGGTCTTCTTCATCTAAAGCTTCAATCGCAACAGAAGCACAACAACGCGCACAAACCAACCCAGGATACACTCCCCCACCTGACGTAGGTTTAACCTGAGCAGCAGCATCCCCCACCAACATAACATTTGACTGAGTAGTTTTTTTAAGTGGACCCAGGGGTATCGACCCTCCTATATACCTCAATATCCCTGCATTTTGTAACTGCCTGGTTTTTAACAAATTTAAAAAACATTGTTTTAACAAATGCTTTGATTTATTCTCAACACACAAACCAATCCTTGCCTCAGAACCATGTTTATTCAAAGGAATAATCCATGCAAAAAAACCTGGTGCAATACTTCTACCAAGGAATATTTCAACAAATCTAGGATCCAAATCAACGTTAGCCACCTCTGCCCCAATACTTCGTAACATCTCATTTGGTTGAGGAAAACCAAACAAGTCTCTAACAGGTGATCCTGAACCATCTGCACCAATTAAAAGCAAACACTCTGTCTGATTAACCCTTTTATCTTTTATAACATCTAATTCAATAAAGTCTTCTTTTTTTCTACCGTAAGATATTCTACTTCCCAAAAAAACCTCAACGCCTTTTTCCCTAGCGCTGTTGACTAAACTTTCATCTAATGTAGAACGATTTACAACTAAAGCATGTACCCTATCACCACCAATTGTTAAAACATTGCCGGAGGGAGAATAGATGTTTGCACCATATATTTTATTCTGAACAATATTTGTTTGCCCTACATCAACCAAATCAAATATTCTTGGTGAAACCAACCCCGCACATCTAAGAGGCTCTCCAATCTTATTATGCTCCTCAAAAATCGCTGTTCTATAGCCGCTGCTAGCTATCTTTCCAGCAACATAACCACCAACCGGTCCACCGCCAACAACAGCAACATCAAATCTATTCATTTGCAACCCCAAATACCACCAAAGATTTATAACAAAAACGGTGATTCAGAAGCATTATGCATTCTACAAATACTCTCCTAATACAGACAATTATTGCTAAATTTGGAATATTTTTTTTCACCAAAAGAAAAAATAAGGAAAAGGAAGACGAAAACGAACAAATGAACAACACCTTATTATGCAGATTCGTAACAGATCACTCTGGTAAAAAAATAGGAGAAAGCGTATCTATCGACGAAGACATAATGATTATCAAATCAGGTAGTCGGTTTCTAGGTGTTCCACTAAAACACATAGAAGAACAAGAAAAAACCATTATGGTAAAAGCAATTATTGATTTTGAAAAAGCATACGAAATGGGAGAAAAATGGCGAAAAGCCTCACTAAGTGAACTAGAACACAAGTCTGAAGGAAAATAAGATGGACTTTGAATACAAAATGGTTATTGTTACTAGAAAAGATCTAAAGCTTTCTCCCGGGAAACTTGCAGCACAAGTTGCCCATGCCGCAGTTGAATGTACATTACAAACCAAGAAAAATAATCCTAAATGGTTTAACAACTGGCAACGCGAGGGTGGTAAAAAAGTAATTGTTACAGTTGAGAAACTTGATGATTTTTATCCTCTAAAAGAAAAAGCAGAACATTTAGAAATTGAATCAGCAATAATTGAGGATGCAGGCCATACAGAAATTCCACAAGGAACAAAAACGGTTCTTGGAATCGGCCCAGCACCTACTAATCTAATCGACCAAATAACAAGCAACCTGCCCCTATTATAATAAATAAAGACCGGTAAAAATTCTTATTCAGTGTTAATTAAAAGTTTAATTTTGTTTGACATTTAATATTATGATTTGTTAGTCCCTTAAACATATCCTCTTCTTCTAATACATTGCTTAAATCTTTTGGAGGAGAAGACATTCTGATTTCCCGTGTTCTACCATGTCTGCCCTTTGAAATAACACGCGCAGTAATTATACCCAGCATATCTAGCTCAGAAATCAAATCTGCGGTTCTTCTCTGAGTTAAACAATTATAACGTGTTTTTTTACATATTTCTTTATAAACTTCATAAACTTCTCCAGTAGTCATTGCCTGAGCTGCTCCTAATTTTTTACTCTGCTTATCAATTAATAACATGGAAAATAAAATTAACTTTGACTGAGTTGGTAACGTTCTAACAACCTCTATTATACGATCCAGTTCAATTTTATTTTGAGCTATTTTTACATGATGTTTGGTAATTTTCAAGGAGTTATTCCTCTCAGCCAACTCAGCCGATACTCTCAATAAATCCAAAGCACGTCTAGCATCACCATGTTCCTGAGCAGACAACGCAGCACACAGTGGAATAACATCATCATCTATCATATTCGGTTTTAATGCCATTTCCACACGATCGCGAAGTATATCCTGTAACTGTTCAGCATCATATGGATAAAAAACCATATTTTCTTCACCAAGACTTGACTTAACGCGAGGGTCTAAAAATTCAGTAAATTTTAAATCATTAGAAATACCAACAACTGAGACTTTTGCGTTTTCAAGTTCACTGTTAATCCTTGATAAGCTGTATAATGCCTCGTCGCCTTTAAGTTTATCAATTTCGTCTAATACGATTACAGAAACACATTGTTCTTTGTCCATCATAGTTTTTACTTTAGAATACACTTCGTCGGTAGGCCAACCGGTAAATGGGATGTGGTCATTCCATTCATTAATAAAATGGTTGGCAATGTTTTGAAGAAGGCGATATTGGGTATCAACAACTTCACAGTTAATATAGATGAATTTTACTTTTTTCTTAGTTTCTTCCCCTTTTTTTAAAAGTTCTTTTCCCACAAATTTTACAACAGCAGTTTTCCCAGTTCCAGTTTTTCCATATATGAAAAGATTTGAAGGGGTTTCGCCTCTAAGAGCTGAAACTAATATCGTGGCAATATCGTTAATTTCTTTTTCTCTATGTGGCAATATTTCGGGCATATATGAATGTCTCATTACTTCTCTATCGATAAACAATCGTTCTGATTGAAGTAGATTACCAAAGAGATCTTTGTTTGATTGGTATTCGAACGTAAAAAATGCCTCCTCGTTTTGTGGGTAAATGGTTAAGACATAATAAAGTTTTTTATAAAATTTCAACAGATATTTACTCCTGTTAAAATTGTGTATATGGGAGGGGGTAGTTTCGTGTGGAAATCTCCATTTTGAAATTTAAATTTTAAAATTTTTCTATATTTATATTTTTAAAAATCGTAATATTCAAATACTCTAAAATATATAACAAAACGACTATACTTCGTCAAATGTTTTCCAAAAATAAACGACATGTAGCAATTAGTTTTCCACACGAAATAAAGGGGTCCGCCTACAAATAAAAATTTTAAAGAAAAATAGGTTATAAAAAAAGATAAAAAAGATATATTTTAAGAATAAAACAATTTTTTTAAAAATCAGCCACTTCCAACTATTATGACATCCTTTACAGACTTTATACTCTCAAAAGGAAAAACAAGATGTCCCATTTCATCTAAATTATAAAGTCTCGGATCTACTTCTTCTGAAGGCTCAATTAAGATATTTGTTAAAGAACCTGTTTTCTCCTCAAACATAGAATTCCTTAAAATACCTAGATATACACCCTCCTCGCTCATAACAGTTTTTCCTCTTAACTCATCCTCAAATATTTTCAATAGCGATCCCTCCTTTTTTTATAAATTCAATAATATGTATGTATATGCCTTTTTTATCCTTTTTGGCTAAGCAACATCAGTGTCTCTTCTATCATACTTGACAATATCTGCTGTTCTTGTTTGCTTTACCTTCTCATAATGTTTAATTAATTCTTTTGTGATACTAGGAGGAATATTCTTCATCGCTTGTACAAAATGAGACCTATCAACCTTCGTTGCCTTAATATCCTCTCTTAATGCAAGCATCCCTGCCTCTCTGCAAACCCCTTCGATATCCGCACCGGAAAATCCTTCAGTTTCATCAGCTAATTTCTCTAAAGACACATTTTTCGCCAAAGACATCCCCTTGGTATGGATTTCAAAAATCTTAAGCCGAGACTCTCGATCTGGTGCAGGAGTCAACAACAATCGGTCAAACCTCCCCGGGCGAAGTAACGCAGGGTCCAACATATCAGGTTTATTAGTTGCTCCTATAACAACTACTCCCTCCATGCTTTCAAGACCATCAATACTTGTCAGTAGCTGATTTACAACACTCTCAGTGACATGTGAACCAGCATAAACGCCTCTTCTTGGCGCAATAGAATCAATTTCATCTAGAAAAACAATAGTTGGTGCTACTGTTCGGGCTTTTTTAAATAACTCACGAACCGCTTTTTCGCTTTCTCCAACCCATTTGCTAAGCACCTCAGGTCCTTTTATAGAAATAAAGTTAGCATTTGATTCATTTGCAACAGCCTTTGCAAGTAACGTTTTTCCAGTTCCAGGAGGACCATATAGTAAAATCCCTCTAGGTGCTTCTATTCCCATGCGTTTAAAAACATGAGGTTGAGATAACGGCCATTCTACAGATTCCCTGAGATTCTGTTTTACTTCTTCTAATCCACCAATATCATTCCAGGTAACCTTAGGAACTTCTATTAAAAATTCTCTCATAGCCGAGGGCTCAATACCACGATGGGCAGTTTTAAAGTCAGTCATCGTAACCTCCATTTTCTCTAAAATCTCTGGAGGAATAGGTTGTTCAAGATCTATCTCAGGTAAATATCTTCTTAACGCATTCATTGCCGCCTCTCTTGCAAGCGCTGCAAGATCTGCACCGACAAAACCATAAGTCAAATCAGCTGTTTCATCTAAAATATATTCCTTTAATACCCTTTTTATAAAATCTTCTGAGTTTTCTTGTATTGTTTCTAATCTATCCGTAATCTGTTGTTCTGCCCGTATTTCTCTTTCAGAATCCTCAACATCATAAGGTACTAAATTGGCGATTTCATCGCTTAATATTTTTACAATTTCTTCATAAAATTTAGTAGGTAATTCCTCTTTAAATTTGTTACAAATAACGTCTAAATATTCACTTATTGCAGTCTTTCTATTTTTGTCCTTTTGCTTAGACAAATTTCCAACAAGATCTGACACATGTATCTTTTTGAAACATTGGTTAATTATTTCTTCTATTTTTGTTCTATCAACCTTTTTCCCAGTTAACTCTTCTAATTTAGAATTGATAGGCATGCCTCTTGTATGTATCTGTAAAATTTCCTTCCTTCCATCTCTATCCGGGACATCTATTCTAATTTCTCTATCAAATCTTCCCGGTCTTCTTAGAGCAGGATCTAAAGTATCAGGAATATTGGTAGCCCCTATAACTATCACTTTACCTCTACCTTTTAATCCATCCATTAAAGCAAGAAGTTGAGATACAACCCGTCGTTCAACTTCTCCATGTACTTCACTTCTTTTTGGTGCTATGGCATCTATTTCATCAAGAAATACAATAGATGGTGCGTTTTTTTGCGCTTCCTCAAAAATTTTCCTAAGATTTTCCTCACTTTGTCCATAAAACTTACTCATTATCTCAGGTCCATTTATTGTATAAAAGTTCGCCCCTGATTCATTTGCTACGGCCTTTGCAATCAAAGTCTTCCCTGTACCTGGTGGACCATGAAGCAAGACTCCTTTAGGTGGATCTATTCCAAGTCGGTCAAATAACTCAGGGTGTTTTATTGGAAGTTGAATCATCTCCTTCACTTTCTCAAGTTCATCATGAAGTCCACCTATATCTTCATAACTGACTCTAGGTCGTTCTTCTTCTGCAATTTTTGCAGCTTCTTCTTTCACCCTGAGACTAGTTCTCTCTGTAATTGAGACGATTCCTTGTGGACTAGTATTCATAATAATAAATGGAAGAGCATTACCAAAGAATGCAATACCAGGTATTGTGATTTCATCCCCTTTGGTAATGGGACGTCGCAACAAATTTTTTCTTATAATAGCGTCTATACCCATTCCAAATTCAACTCTTTGCCCCTCTGGCATGAGGGGGGCTAAAACAACTTCCTCTGCTTCCCTAACATCAGCTCGTTTTATTTTTACTCGATCTCCTAAACCCGTTCCTGTATTTTTTCTTGTT
>Ga0209427_10010142_pt1 | contig 10463 bp, 10 predicted proteins | sample DeeMarSWOR136_30_FD_187465 | JGI IMG/M metagenome (GOLD analysis project Ga0209427, IMG submission 187465) | Marine sediment microbial communities from White Oak River estuary, North Carolina - WOR-1-36_30 (SPAdes) (version 2) | ecosystem: Environmental > Aquatic > Marine > Intertidal zone >...
ATGCATGCAGTATGAGCGGTGGATACGGAGAAACCTTCATATGTTGAGCTCTCCTAGAAACAGAAAAAAAGGGAACGTGCGGGAAAATGGGACGTTGGGAAGGTTTGCGTTACTACCGAGATGACGACACATTCTGCGAAATCGATGATACGTTTGCCGAAACCTACCATCTCATTGTTATATCACATTCTATTCTGGGCTAGTTCCCTTTTTCTTTTGGCTTACACCTGAGCGCGTGTCCAGTTTTCCAATTAACTCTTCCTTCTTCAGTTCTCCTGAAGCTAGACTCTTCTTTATTGCATGCATGCCGAATTACTGGAAAATTAACCGTAATCCTTAGTTCCGCCAAGGAGTGGCGATATCTCCCGAAGTAGCCCTATCTATGGTGTGACTTCCACTAGTGACTATGTACTTCGCAGATATAAGATTCTATGGAAGATAGTTCTAGACGAACTGTAAGCCGTTCATAGAGTTTGCATTTAGATTCTGAATTCATAGTTCTTAATTAGTTCTTGGATACAGATTTTCGATTGTTAGCCGAAGGCCAGCGATTGCTATGCTGGGACATATACCTAATCCTAGGGTTGCTTCTCGAGGTGTTTTGCTAGTGGTTTCTATACTCCTCTTGCTTGGCTCAATAGTGACCTCAGAAGCTTCCGCTTACTATTCTTTGACCAAGGAATCTCAGACAACCGTTAGTTCACCTCCAGTTGAGCTTCAGGAGGGTACGACTGGAAACAGCACCATCTATACAAATGGCACGAGTGCAAAGGTCAGTGTTGAAACCTCAGGAGCTGGCGTAACCGATGTGGAAGACTACGTTGACAACAACATAAGCGATATAGATAACAGTACAGACATAGGCACGCACAGTAATTTTACTGCGCAGAAATATGGCCCAGATTTGATTAATGACACTTTAACAGAAGGAAACATTACCGCTAACTACGAATATTTATGGATTTCTGGTGGTGATGACTATGTCCGTAAACTTGACAAGTCTGATCCTGGTGGAACCGAGATTCTAGGTTGGGATACGGGGACAAGTTACCCTTTTGGATGCGAATTCCGAATTGAAAATGGGAATGAATACATCTATATAGTTGACTATGGTTCCGGGGTTGATGCCCTAATCAAGTTTCATGCTAACAACGGGACAGAAGTAACCAGATGGGACATTTCAGGTTATTCTGGTGACGTCCGTGGCTTGGCTTGGAATGGCTCAAGATGGTTTATCGCTGATTCGGCGGATGACTTAATTTATCAGGTTGACCCAGACAACGCAACAAATTATGAAAGATCTTTTTCCTACAGTGGTATTGGTATTTGTGAAGGCTTGGCTTGGGATGGATCATATCTTTGGGCGGCTGACACAGGAACCGATACGGTTTATCAGATAGATATTTATGGAAATATTTCAACAAGCTGGAGTCTCACCAATCCTACGGGAATAGCTTACGATACTACTTCAGGGCATTTATGGATTGTCGGTGCCGGGGCTGAGGGGTATCTCTATGAATATTACATTAATGGTACAGAAATAGACAATTGGGACCCAAGCGGAACATATCCGGAAGGAGTTGCCTATTCGTCCATTGATTACACTAATTATCAGCTTGATTTAGAAGTTCAATGGACAAACGTAGACCATGACGAGACCAATGAAGAATTGGCCATATTCGCCTACGAAGGGAACAACACACATTCTTTAGATGCCACAGGCGGATACATGATAGTCGGCGATGGAACGCCAGATTGGGGGTCTACAACTGGCACCATCTCTTTCTGGATCAAGTGGAATACAATGGCTATGCCCGATTCTGCTTGGGGCCAGCACGACAATATGGAAGCAAGAGTAGCGACCTGGTCCAATGGAACTCACATGTTTCAGAACCTGCGTCTTGACTGGGGAGCTGAAAACTCTCTTACCAGCGAAACCAACTTCACCATTGGTAAATGGTATTTTGTAGCCATAGTATGGGATGAAAATTCGAATAATCTGTATTTGTACGTTGGAGACCAAGACAATCCTCCAGTTCTAGATGACTACGATGATGCCTGGGCATCAACTGTGTCAACTGTAGGTGTTACAGGGAACAATTTCATAGCATCTCAAGGTGGTGTAAATCCAACTGATGGACATGGAGATGATTTAAGGTACTGGAACACTAATAGAACCTTGGCAGATATACAGAACGACTACAATGCCGACCTATCTGGGTTTGAAACTAGCCTTAAGTCCTACTTCAAGCTGAACAATAATTTTTACGATCTGGGACCTGACGGTAGCGATGGTTCGGGCTCCGGGAGTTATTCATTCTCTTCAGATGTAGCTTTTGATGCAGCACCATCTGAAGACATTGGAGTCGATGTTTGGAATGGTTCTTCTTGGCAAAACCTTGCGACTGATCTCATATACGGGTGGAATAATATTTCTGTTTCTTCTTACCTGGACTCATCGAATTTTACAATTAGATTCAGAGGAGGTACAGAAACAGGCGATACAACGCAGGATACGTGGCAAGTAGACGTTACTCTCTTGCATTTATGGTTTGATACTGGAGTCTTGGGCAATGCGACTACAGTTACGACAAATGCAACTTCCAGATCAGTCTCTTACGGGAAAGACCGTGCGGTACTGAGAACTACAGACGCAAGCAACACTCTCCATGTATTCCAGATAGACAGTAATAATAATCTGCAGTGGTGGAAGAGCACCAATAATGGCACGACTTGGAGTAAGCAGATCAGCTCTGGATTCGGAGCAGTTGATCATTTCAGCGTGAAAAAAGACAGCAGCAACTACATCCACGTCGCATATGCAAGCGGAAGCGGATCCGTTTACTACCGTAAACAACTTTACAACGCAACCAGTTGGGGTGGATCGGTCACCATAAGTTCAGACGGGGAGTCGTATCAACCAGATGTGGCAATAGCACCTTATAACAAAAGCTGGGTCTACGTAGTCTATGATAACCACGCAGGTGCACCAGCACACAACGAGGTCTGGGTGAGGACTTCGACAGACTGTGGCACTTCTTTTGGCAGCGCAGTGGAACTAACCTACAATGAGTTCAGCTATACTGGAACGTTTCCGAGCATAGTCATAGACAATACCTTAGGCACCTATGGTCACGTCTATGCTACTTGGTACCGAGGGTCTGCATATCTTTACCTACGAAGAGGAAGGATAACTAGCATTGGAACGGTCAACTGGGACGGTGATTCGAACGTTCAAACCATCTCTAGCGGCATGAGCACAAATCTCACTGAGAATACCAACATGATGCACTCAGCCATGTACGCCAACGGAAAGTATCGTGTAGTTTACTGTGAGTCGGGAACCGCCAAATACAGAGACTGGGATGAATCTTCTTGGAGCTCACCAATATCCCTAGCAACCGTCTCCCACTATCCTTCAATAACCTACGACTGGAACAACTACATATACGTGTTCTACCACACCGATGACTCCAACCCTAACTATGACATAAGATACCAAAGATCATCAGACAAAATACCCACTGACTTTGACCCTGCCCAGAACGTGACAGACGACAACAACGGCAACAATTACGTGAGCACCAAACTGGGCGGAGACAACAACCGGGTAGAGTTCGCATGGACAAATGGCACATCTCCATATGGCGTCAGATACAACTACATTACCGAAGGCGAAGGAGCTGGTCCTGGACAAACCGACTTCAACTACATCTCAAAATTCCTTGAGAAAGACAACTCTAACTGGACAGTCAGGCTTACAGCTTACGACAATTCCAGCCTCAGTCGGCTCAGCAACTGCTCCATCTACATTTACAATGGTTCAAACTCAACCCAAATCGTCATCTTGAATGGAGATTATGAAAACCAGACTGGACCATGGGTTGACCTTAACGCCTCAGACACTGAATACATTTGGATGCATGTCGAAACATCGAGTGCCGGAACCTCCTATATCTACGTCCATCTCGAGATACGCATCCCAGACACTACAACATATCTTCAATACAAAATAACATTTGAAATTACTTAGTACTGAGAAAATGCTTCGATCTAGGATGCTCATACCTTCCATCTCAGGACTACTCTCCACACCTCTCATGCAAAACAAAGACCTTCGGTTCTCCGTATCGGAAGGTTGGAAAAGTGGAAGGTCTCAGCGTGGAGGAGTAGTGGATCGCCAAACGGATTCGTAGTTGAAGGATAATCGAGAGTAGGAGTAAGAAAAGAGAAAGGGGGAATTTCACGGTCGATAGATGTTTAATCTTTACTTTTATATGAGTTCCACGCTTCTGCAATCATAAACATCGATGCAATGAAAAATATCGTAGCGTCTATAGTTATCTGTCCATCTGGGAGTCGGCTGTTTCCGGCTGCAATCAAGTCCCATTGAAAAAATAGCATGAAATGAGTTATTGCAACACCATACATAGTCCAACCTGCAAATCTTGCATGCATGCTTCGAAGATGGGCTTCAGATTGGACTTTTCCATCAGCCGGCTAGGTGTCAGGAGAGTTTCGTCCGGGAGCTGCGCGTGAACCGTATCTATGAGAGGCTCCTCCAGGAGCTCTTGAAGGGTTCCGTCCAACGTTTGCTCTATGGCTCGTAGGAAGGTCATTAGTTGCTTCGGCAGCTTCAACGTAACCTCTGCATGCATGCATGGGGAAAGGGCAGACAATACAAGCGCCGCAGCGTCGACAAGGACTTTAAGAAATTCTCGGGCTTCGAAACGCTCAGGCGGATTGTGGACGCAGCACCCAACCCTCTGGTACGGGCTTTCATAGCCTTCTTGTGGGCTACTGGTGGAAGAGTAACTGAAACTCTCAATCTGAGAAATAGCATGTTTGAACTGCACTCAGACACGGATCCGCCCACGCTGTTTGTCAGCGACGCTCCTCTTGAGAAACGGTACAGGAAAGTTGCGGAGTACTATAAGTGCCAGCTCTGCGGTGAATTCAACCCGAAGAGACGAGAGTGCCTAAACTGCGGAGCAGACTTGATGGCCCACGGAGAACGATGATGCATGCATTTCTTCGCCACTGAACTGTATCTCCAAACAAGAGACATCCGTTATGTTCAGAAGAAGCTAGGCCACAGGAGCATAACAAGCACAACAGTGTACGAAAACAGCGACGCCAACGCAGAGGTTGAGCAATACACGATCAACGCAGTAGCTTCAAAAGAAGAAGCTATAAAGCTTGGCGAGTTAGGATATGAACCATTCGATGAAATCGACGGTGTTAGGCTCTATAGAAAGAGGTGTATAGGACTTGACTGAAGACCTGAATCAATACTTGGTTAAGACAGGCAAGGAACCTGAATTCTTCACGCTACGTTTCCCAACACATTCAGTAGAGATTCAGAACACATTCGCCGAGATGTTCGGTATGTGGGTGGGGCGTGTTTTGATCACGGCGGATAACCTGAAATGGGCTGAGACCGCCGCAAGAACGGCTACTGGTTTTGCTTCTTCGATAATTATGTCTCCAGCGGAGGCTGGAATAGAGGGATCCGTTCCGGCTGAGAAAACGCCCGATAAACGACCAGGAATGCTGATCCAAATATACCACAGAGCGCGGAGGGATTTGAAGGCTCAGATGATTCTCAGAATTGGACAGTGTGTGATGACTTGCCCGACTACCCGCGCCTTCGATGCTTTGCCCGACGCGAAGAGGAGACTGAAAATCGGTCGCAGTCTTCGTCTCTTTGGTGATGGCTTCCAAAAGAAGGATGTCGTGGCAGACAGAAATGTTTGGCGAATCCCAGTTATGGAAGGTGAATTTATGGTGGAGGACAACTTTGGAGCCGCAAAGGCCATTGCCGGTGGAAACCTCATAATTATGGCGAGGGACTTGAAGACTGGCCTCCACGCCGCTGAGAAAGCAGTAGAAGCAATAAACAGCAATGCTAAGAAGATCATAATGCCCTTTCCAGGAGCCATCTGCAGGTCTGGCTCAAAAGCAGGTTCGAACAAGTATAAGCTCAAAGCCTCCACTAACGACCCCTTCTGTCCAAGACTCAAGGGGCTGGTCGCGAATTCTCAAGTCCCTGAAGGAGTTGGATGCGTCTACGAGATTGTCATGAACGGGCTCAGTTTGGACGCCGTGAAACAAGCTATGGCCTCTGGAATCAAGGCTGCGGTCGAAGTGCCTGGCCTGGTCAGGATTTCCGCCGGAAACTATGGAGGAAGGCTCGGTCCGTATAACGCTTACCTCAAAGAAGTCCTGGGATTAAGCCAACCATAGTACGCTAAGAGCAAAGAACACTGTGCAAGATTATAAGGAGGTTTGAATGTATCACGAACTACTCAACAAGAAGGAGATTGTGTGATAGACAACAAAGTCATACGAACCATGCTTGAACACAAGTCAATCCGGAAGTACTCTGACAAGTTGCCTTCCAACGAGATCGTTAAGACAATCGTGAGAGCAGGTCAACAGGCGCCTTTTGCGTCCCAGTACTACAGCTTATTGCTCTCGCGTAACATGGAACGCAACCCTTGGAGAGCCCCCCTCTTGTTCACGATTTGTGTTGATTCTCACAAGTTCGAACTGATAATGGCCAGAAGACGTTGGAAGCTGGTCACAAATGACCTCTCGCTACTGCTCTTCGGCATTCAAGACGCAGCGTTGATGGCTGAGAATATGGTTGTGGCTGCGAGAAGCTTAGGGCTTGGAAGCTGCTTCCTCGGAGGTGCACCTTATAGAGCCGACAAGATTGCTGCCGAATACAAGTTACCTCCTAGAGTTTTCCCTTTGGTGCAACTTGTGATGGGCTACCCCGCAGAAGACCCGCCACCACGCCCTAGATACCCCATAGAATTCGCACTGTTCGAAGACGAGTACCCGAAACTAGACGAGCAGACAATCACAAAGGCAATGAATCAAATGGACGAAGGATACCTCGCCCAGAATTACTACCGTCAGCTTAACGCAAAAATCCCTCTCGAAGGAGACAGAAAGGAGACCTTCACCCTCAACGACTACAGCTGGACCGAGCACATATGCAGAAAGTGGGGCCAATGGTACCCCGACCCAAAGAACCTACTCCAGCAGCTAGAAGAACGCGGCTTCCACATCACTCGAAAAAGGCCTACTAATTGACGACCTGAGCACTCCCATGCATACGGTTCTATGCAATCCAGAAGCATTAACTAGAGATAGCACCGAGAAGAAAGTGGAGACGTCTCCCGCGCTTTCCGCGCGCGTTGAATTTCTCTATTTGAAATTTAAGTTCTTGGCACATCTGAAACCTACGTTGAAATCCACCCAGTTGGACGGAAGTGCATTTCTGTAGTATACCCTGTTGCAGTACGGACCCGAGTGCCAGCCACCCCCGCGGATACCCCGGAATTTTCCGGAACTAGGCCCCTGGGGATTCGCCGAAGGACTTGATGAGTAGTAGTTCCGATCGTAAAAGTCCAAGACCCATTCGACAACGTTTCCTTGCATATCGTAAAGATCGAAACCGTTTGGCGGATAGCTGCCAACGGCGACTGGGCCCCGCTTGTCTGACTCTGTGTAGTTCCCATAGGACGGACCAAGCGTCTCACCGTTAGGATAGTTCATTCCCGCTAGTCCCCCCCTCGCAGCATATTCCCACTCGGCTTCAGTCGGGAGTCTCTTGCCACACCACACGGCATATTCAACAGCGTCGTGCCAACTTACTCCAACCACCGGATGGTTTGGGTGGTCTAGGCTACACCGGAAACCTTCCATATTCCAGAACTCTGGTAGCTGGTGTCCCGTTGCTTTACAGAACCTCAAGTATTTTGTGTTCGTCACTTCGTACTTGTCCATATAAAAAGTATCAATGTATACCTTATGAATGGGATTATGGTCTCCCTCTAAATCCGAGCCCATAAGGAACTCACCGCCTGGAATACGGCTAAGTTCCTCCCTAATACTTATCATTACCCGCTTCTCCTTTGAATCATCCATAAAATGCATGCATGCAAAATCATAAAAGAGATTAACGAAATATAACCTTTCATGAATTTTAAAGAAAGACAAGAAATTATCGCAAAATCACCGATTTCCTTCAAATATCTGAAACGCTTCAATGCAGCTGCTTTTGTGCTACATCTAATCCAAGGAATATTAATGCTTGTCCTAGGAACTCAGCTCGAGTGGGAACGTAGTCTTTATACTTTCTACACAAAATTTACAATAATTGAAGGTCCACCATTTCGAATAGATGTCACTCCTGACCCACAAGTCTTGGTTACAATTGGGTATCTTGGAGTTATTGTAGCATCTTTTCCATTACTTTCAGCATTAGCTCATTTTATCATTGCATTCATTAAGAATGATAAATACAATGAGAACCTGAAGAAAGGAATGAATCCATACCGATGGTATGAATATGCATTCTCTAGCTCAATAATGATAGTGCTAATTGCCCTTTTCTTGGGCGTATGGGATTTCTGGTCTTTGACAATGATCTTCGTATTAAACGCAATGATGATAATGTTCGGATACTTAATGGAACTGATAAACCAAAAAACCGAAAAAACAAACTGGACTTCTTTCATACTCGGATGTATTTCCGGTGGACTCCCATGGGTCGTACTCTACGCATACTTCATTGGAGCACTTTCTTCAATAAACGCAGAAATACCCACCTTTGTTTACATGATTCTTTTCATATACTTCATTGTCTTCAACATCTTTGCCCTTAACATGGTACTACAATACAAAGGCGTTGGTCGATGGAAAGACTATCTATACGGAGAAAGATTCTATATCATTCTAAGTTTTGTTGCAAAATCAATCCTATCCTGGCTAGTGTTCATAGGAATCTTCGCACCGTTCTAATAAATCCCAAAAAATCCCCCCTTTTTTTAGAAAAAAAGAAAGATCGCAGGCATGCACAAATGGACATAGCAGTTTAAGGGGATGCATGCATAGTTAGTTCTAATGTTCGTTGATGGATGTTTAAGTTTCTACTTGAAATCTATTTCTGTTGCTACTTCGTTTCTGCGCAGGAACCATGGTGTTAAAGGTCCACTGTAACGCATGGAGAAAATATTTCCTTTTGTTTTTATTTTTGATGTTTGCAGTTCTTTCAATAATTGTTTTGATTTTTTCGTAAAATTCGAGGCTGTCCAACGACCGGTAAATCTTAATGCTGCTACATACCTTTTTGGGAGTTGTTGGATTTTGATTTGCTCATCAGTAGGTTTTGGTGTATTTTTGAGGGTGTATCCTTCCGGCATCACAAACGCTATTGAGTCTTTTTCTGATAGAACCGGTGCAGTCATTTCGATGTTTTTTGATATTACGGGCGAAGTCATTTCTAGATTGGTTTGTGTGGTGTTATCGCCTGAAATATATTTGAATAGAATGTTAAAGCCCCCGTCCCCGTAACCGTCAACTTCAGCGATAATTAAGTTGTTATAGAGCCTGATTTCTACTTTGTTCAATTTCTTAATTAGGCTATATTTTGCCTCTTTGACCATAAAGTAATGTAAGGTGCAGATGCTATAATTCAATTTTGGTTACTGGCAACTCATAAAAGAATTGCCAAAGTTGTTCAGTGTAAAACATATTCTAATCTGCGAACTGCATGCATGCAGCTTTAAGCTATTGGTTTTATGTATTCTCTGCCTTTCCCTTCAGGTGAACCTACAAGAACCCTTTCGTATTCCCTCTTTGTTCGGCAATCAAGAACATGTTCAAGTTTTCCCTTCGCTTCAATCTTCTCTCCCACTTCTGCAAGGCTGTCATAAAGTCCTTCATAAGACACAACTTCCTCGATGTTTGCTTCGATTCGTTCTTTGACCTCAACCTGTCTGACTCCGTAGACGCTGGGGAGGAAGATGCTGTCTGTGCAGTCGGCGACTACGGCTTGCAGAGTCACCGTCGCTGTCGGATTAAACCTTCTATCGCCATACCTCTCCTTCAACTCTTCTTCTCGTTTTACAGGATGAACAGAGAGAAGCGTGCCATCGAAAGTGCCCAAGTTCCATTTCCGTCGAAAAATCAGTCTGGCGTCAGCCAGACTTAGTGGATGGTTTTGAGTCTTGTTCCCAAACCATCTTTCCAACCGCTCTCCTTCAAGAAATCGATAGCCAGATTTCGGAGGGCTTGACCGCACTTCCGTTAATGCCTCTTTCACTTTGTGGCCATGTCTTGCTCCGTAGACTGTAATGTCCATATCTGAAAAGAAGGGGTTGTGGATGCCGAGTAATATGGAGCCTGTGACGCCGAAGCTTCGAGACGGAACATCACTCAACTGGGACAACCAAGACACGAACCGAGCAGCTTTTTCCTGCAGTGAATCAAGCTCCACACGGCTGAAGAGTTCAGCAAGCTTCTCTTCGCCTTTGAAGTGCTCCACTATGTATTCGTGTGGCACACCGGACATTGTGATGTTGTAGACCGGGGAAAAGAAAAGGTAGTGAGCGTGAGAGTTCTTCAAGAGTTCGAAAGTTTCAAGCAAGGTCGGGATAGTGTAGGTT
>Ga0209427_10010144_pt1 | contig 10463 bp, 8 predicted proteins | sample DeeMarSWOR136_30_FD_187465 | JGI IMG/M metagenome (GOLD analysis project Ga0209427, IMG submission 187465) | Marine sediment microbial communities from White Oak River estuary, North Carolina - WOR-1-36_30 (SPAdes) (version 2) | ecosystem: Environmental > Aquatic > Marine > Intertidal zone >...
TGGATAGTAAAAAACCTCAATTTTTTTTTAAGTAATTAATTCTTATTTTTATGCTATTTCGCAATAACGATTTCATTGTTGATGGAGTAAAAGGTTTCTCAAAGGAGAAACTTGAAGAGATTAAAGGCGATTTAGCGGATTTTGAGAAAATAAAAGCGAAAGAATCTGAGATTAAAGACTATATTTACTCAAAACTGGAACTTTCTCGATTGAATATAATTCTCGAATACTTAACGTATATAAATCAATTTCTAGACGACTATTTCGAAGGAGGAGAATTAAATAAACTTTTTAACTTCTGTAGTGATATAACAGAAGAGTTGAAGAACGCCGAGCAGAATCTCGAAATATATTCGCTGAATGCGAGGAATTTAAAGTCATTTACTAAAGAATATAATTTTATTGATAATATCTTTGAGGACATAAAGAAGTCAAGCGATTTGTGTAATAAGCTAATCGAATTTCTTACAATTAACAAAGTTGAGTTAAAACAAGATTATAAGAATAAAATCCTAATGCTTATTGAAACTGCAAAAATAAAAAAAAACTCTTTTGTATATAACAAATTACCAAAGAACCTTGAAGACTGGGAACATATTAAAAAGATATATGAAATCGCTATAAACAAAAGTGTTGAGTCTAAAGTTATTCTTTCTCACGAAAAAATTACCGTATTCAATTTACCTAATTTAATTAATTCGCTTCAAGAGGGAAGCGATTTAAAACTCGAATTGGTTTACGATTACATTTATTTCTTAATTTCAATTGGTGTGTTCTCTGTAAATATTAAAGAAACTGTTGAAGACATGGTTTCAGTGGAGGTAGTTAAAAAAAATCTTCGAGGTTTCTACACAAAACTCTTTAAAAGTTTTCTTAACGACTTTCTTTTGGGTATTGATGAGTATTTTAAGGACGAAAAAATCGTTACTTTGGAAGATATTAAAGAAAATTTGCTTAACATTAACGATATGGACATTAATTTGAGCGTATCCACAATTTTTTTAAAATTATACGAAAAAATTGAATTTTATTTTCAGGAAATTTTCGAAGATCCAAAATGCGTCGAAAATTATGGAATTAATGTAAAAAAAATACACGATTTTTTAAGCCAAATCGAAGATTGGGTTTTAAAATTCGAAAGTTATTTAAAACCATACGACGATATTACAGCACCCATTAAGAAGACTCTTTATAATTTAAAATCCGAGATTACAAGAAAGGAAGAAGAGTTTGAAACTTACATCGAATCGATAAACGAAGAAAAAATTCGGACCGAAGGTAAAACCGTTATCGACAAGGACATAAAAAGAATTTCCGAGATGCTATCCTATTATCAACAAGAAATATCGAAAACGCTAAGCGAAGAATTTCCGGAATTAAAGAGCGTTAGAAAATTATTAAAACAATACAAACAAGAAACGCTCGAAATTGAGAAAGAAGTCGCGCAAATCATTGAAGATATGAAGAGTAAGGGAGTGAGTCCTTATAGCGTAATGAAAGAATGGGAAGAGATTTTTTACGAAAAGACGAATCAAATGAAATTTGCGTTATCTTTAATGGTTTCTAAACTATTCAACTCGTTTAAAGATGTTATTAAGGAAGAAGAACTCTTCTTTGAAACAGTGAAAAACATTCAATTAATGGAAGACGATATTCCGTTAAATTTTCGCTTCTCTTTCGTTTTACCTGAAAAATTAACTGAAGAGAAATTAAAAGAAAGAATTATGGCTATTAGATCTCAAATAAGTCTTCTAGATAAGTTAAGAGAGCTTTATGCCGTTGAATTAGATAAGTTTGAGAATTATGTAATTAGTAAAATCAAGGATAGAGATAAAATATCCAGTGAGACTTGCGTAGTATGTCATAAAAAGCTCAATTTCTCTATGGACAAATTCATAAAATGTCCTTTTTGTAATAGCGTCATGCATTACTTGTGTATCGCGTGGTGGCTTGAATCTCACGGTACTTGTCCGGTATGCAACAATAATTATTTAGACCCAACTTCAAATATGTATAGCGATTAATACAGAACTACTTGAACATCGCTTTAAGAAAGAGCGGTGAAAGGATTATTTTTTTCAATAGAGGTAAATTAGCGAGTAACCTTTCCCCTACATATCGATCTCGACTATTATCGTAATTAGCAATTTCTTCGATGCTATTATGCTGATACGCGTCATAAATATAACTTCGTAGGGTTTTATCCCTCGTGATTATTTTACAGTAAGTATTCCAAATAAGGCTCATGTTTGAACCAGAATTGTAGAAAATATATTCTGAGCCAGATCCATTTTTAAAATAATTTTTTAGTACACGAACTACTTCTTTGTCGTATTGATGTAGATTTTCTCGAGTGAACTCCCTTTCACTTTCTATTAAGTTTTTAATCGTTTGAGACGCGAGTTCTGCCGAAATCATTCCACACATAATTCCCTCGTAAAAAAAAGCCGTAACTAGCCCAGCGGCTTCTCCCAATACGAGCATTCTGTCTTGAGAAAAATTTTTAATGGGATGTTTTGAGATTTTTGAGATTATCGGCTTAAATTCTAATTGTAAGCCATTAATGAATGGTTGAATTCGTTGATAATTATCAATCACGGCGCGGAGTTTGGAGGTTAGCTCCGGAATAGGTTGAAAATCACCCAAAAATCCCAGAGATATTCGGTCTAATCCTCTATTTATAAAGAAAGGTCCGCTTTTACTAATTTTTGTGTTAATGTGGTAAATATAATTTACATCTAAGATTTCATTTAGCTTATCTTCGTTGCCATAGAGATGCGTGTAAAGACCAACAAATTCGTCTGGAATCTCAAATCCTACAGATTTCTGCAACTCTAAAGCTCGAGAACCAGTCGCGAAAATTAACAATTTACAGGAAAAAGATTGTCCCTTATAAGTAATTACTTCAACATGATCGCTATATTTGTTTACCTTCATCACTTTCTGATTGTCTTGGAGTTCTCCTCCCTGCTCCTCGAATTTTTGAGCAAGTCTGTTTAATAGTTTCTCTGTATAGCACACTTTTCCCAGTGGTCTGCCAAATTCCTTGGAATTAATAAACCCGTTTATGTCGCTACCCATATAGTTGGTTCTGAGATGAGGAATGGGAAAAATATCGGGATTGTCCCATTCAGAGTCGTCAAGGAACGGTTTATTATGAAACGGAAAAATATTCGTAGACTTTGGTCGCTCTTTTAGTATTTGCGAATCAAGAAGTAGGATTTTTGCGAACTTTACTATCTTATTAGCAAAACACACACCAGTAATACCCGCTCCGATTACGATTATATCGTACATTATTCTTTCTTGAAAGATATTCTAATAATCTATAAAAATTGGTCAATAATATTTAAGCAATTTCATAATTATCAGATTATTAATTAACAAGCAAGTAAGTTTTTTTAAGTAGGAATACGAAATATTTCTATTAATTCATTAGAATTTTAAAAATAAAACGAGTTTAAGGGTGAAAAAATGGCTGAGAAGTCGAAATTATATCTAGTTGACGGAGCAAAAGGGCACACCGGTACTTTTCTCGTAAAGGAACTATTAGATACCGAGCCAAATTGCAAGATTGTTGCAACAGATTTACCTACTGACGAGCGAGCAGAATTAATGAAGAAAGAAACGGTTTTTAGCAGTGCGTACGCGTACAATTTGGAAATGATCGAAGACAAAAGAGTGGAATTTATTCCTGCAAATTTAATAGAACCAGATTCGTTAAAAGCGTTATTTGAAGGTAAAAAATACGATGTGATTTTCCATCCAGCAAGCCTGTACGATTATTTTGCCAAACTTGACATTTTGAGAAAAATTAATGTGGAAGGAACGAGAAACTTATTAGAAATAGTCTGCAGCACTCAAGATTTGAAGAAACTGAGATTTATTCACTGGTCTACTTGCGGCGTATACGGGCAGCCGAAATACGAGCACAATAAAAAAACAAAATATACGATTCCATCAGACGAAACGGCTCCTTACAATCCTCCAAACAACTATAGCATAAGCAAAATGGAACAAGAAGGAGTAGTGAACGAATTCGCCGAAAAAAAGAAATTGAAGGTGACGATAATTCGTCCCGGTCCGATATACGGGCCATATCAGACCTATGGTACTTATCATGTCTTGATATTATTACGAATTATGGCTCATGGCATTGTCCCGTTTATCCATCCCAAGAAACACAGGTTGTGGATGCCCAGCATACATGTAGAAGACCTCGCGAGATCTGCAGTTTTCCTTGCAAACCAGCCTGAAAAGAAAGTTATAGGAGAAGCGTACAATGTCGTTCAAGATTTAGATTGGATGGACGAGTGGTTAGAGTGGGCTTATCAAATCTTGGAAATTCCTTATTCGGTCATACCAATCTGGTATCAGTTGTTTAAATTTTTCGCGTGGTTAGCTCACGGTCTTAGTAAATTGCGCGAGAATAAAGCGAGAAAGCTCGGGATACGGCCAATTACAGATTCTCCCATGATCGGATATGTTACGCATCAATACGCATTTTCAAACGAAAAAATTAAATCGCTTGGCTTTGAGTTCAAACACAAAGGTCATAAGGCGCTCAAGGATACGATCGATTGGTACATGGAAAACGGGTGGCTTCCCACCGAATATAACGAGATGGGAAAGGAGGTGTTTTAAATATGAGTTTTATTGGGAGTATAATTGTCTGTTTCTGGTTTGGTTGGTTTGATTCGTTCTTATACAGAAAATACCTAAGAAAGCGCAATAAAGGCTGGCACTTCTATTTCGGATGCTTAACTCTCGGTGGTATGATGGTGCTGGATGTGTTAATATATACTAATGTTTTCCCTTTGCCTCAATATCTATTTCCTTGGGTACAATTACCCGCAGGAATCACGAATTTTGGGAAGTACTGGATGTTCAATCCAGGCATAATGTGGGGCTCTCAATGGGGAAATCCGATATATCCTGACGATCTCGAAGCGCACATCTATATGATCGCGATGCTGTTCTGCTATTTCGTTAGCTTTAGAGAAGGAATGAACTTAGGGCGCATCATGTACGGGCGATTGTCGTACGAGCGAGGGTATTGGTACTTAATCAGGTCAACCAATATGATCGTGAGAAGTAAGAAAAAAGTAGAAAAGCGATTACAAAAAGAACGCTCTAAATCTTAATTTTATTTATTTTTCTTTTCTTTTTATTAGATTTTTAAGATACTTTGAAAGTTGTGGTTAAGAGGTCTTCGTTTCGGGACGATCCTCCAACATATAATACATGCTCAATCTTCTCGACCACCCAGCCCCCTTTATCTGGATCGTAGTACGCTAAGTCTTTTACATTTAAATTAATCTCCACCGTTTTTGTCTTAGCAGCATCAAGAGAGATTTTCTTAAATCCTTTGAGTTCTTTGGGAGGACGCTCTACTGAAGGTTTTTTGTATCCAATGTACAATTGCACGATTTCCTCACCGGCTACTTTTCCTTTATTTGAAATGTCCACGCTAACTTTAATTGCTTCGCCTTCTTTTGCGCTCGTTTTATCGATTTGAAGATTGGAATAAGCGAACGAAGTATAACTCAAACCAAAGCCAAATGGAAAGGTGGGTTCCACTCCATTCTTTTCTAACAACCTATACCCGTGGTAATATCCGTATTCAATTGCTCTTGCCTTAATATCGAAATATGGAAGATGATCTGCAGATTTAGGAACGATAAACGGAAGCTTTCCACTTGGATTCACATCGCCAAAAAGAATCTCGCCTAATGCGGTACCCCCTTCCATACCAGAATACCACGCCATTAGAATCGTTGGAATTTTGTCCTTCCACGACTCTAAGATTATCGCGCTTCCACCCACGAGAACGACGACGCAATTTTTATTCACCGATGCAATTGCAGAGATGAGTTGCTCGTCCTGAGGTCTCAATTCGAGAGACGACCTATCGCCACCCTTAGAAAACACATATTCTCCTTCGTCCCTATGGGTATATCCTACTACTATTATCGCCACATCGGCGTTTTTTGCCACATCCAGCGCGCTCTCAAGTTCGGTAACATCGTTATAACTAACATCTATCGAGTCACCGGCGATTTTTTTAATTCCTTCTAAAGGGGTTACTACATAAGGAGCGTAAACTCTGCTGCTTCCCTTATCTCCCGTGTTTTCCATATTCGCGAGCTTTCCAATAACTGCGATTTTTTTTACATCGCTTCGCTTAAGCGGCAGTAAATTATTATCGTTTTTTAGGAGAACCATGCTCTTTCTCGCTGCTTCTAACGCAACTTGAACATGTTCTTTACACGCGATTTTATCCAAGTTATATAATTTAGGATCTTGCTTCTTCGCAAACCGAATCTGTTGCCTCAAACTTCTTAGCGCTGCCTCGTTAATATATTCTTCCGGAACTCTTCCCTTTTTAACTAATTTTTCCAACTTCTTAGGTTTCATGCGCCATTTCAACGGCATTTCTATGTCCACTCCCGCATTCGCTCCCATTTCGCCGTTTCTCACTCCAAATACGAAATCGGTGATAACAATCCCCTTGAAGCCCCAGTCTTCTTTCAAAATATCGCGTAATAAATGCTTGTTGTGGCCGCAATAATGCCCGTTTACTTGGTTATACGCGCTCATAATCGATGCTACCCCCGCTTCGACGCACTTCCTAAAGTGGTACAAATAGATCTCTCTTAATGTTCTTTCGTCAACGGAAACATCAATCTTGAACCTCGCGTTCTCCATGCTGTTGCAAGCGTAATGCTTCGCGCACGCCATAATGTGGTTCTGCGTACCTTTTGTAAGCGCCGCGCCCATGACTCCGAGGTGGTGAGGGTCTTCACCATAAGTTTCTTGCGCTCTACCCCACGCTGGATGTCTGAGTAAATTGATGCAAACGCCTCCAAAAAAATTAGCGCCTTGAGATCTAGCTTCAATTCCAATTATATTACCAATCTTCTCTTCCAATTCTGGATCCCAAGACGCGCCTCTCGCCATGGAGACTGGGAAACAAGTGGAATTACCCATTACGCACCCTCGAGGTCCATCGGCGAACCGAATTCCAGGATTGCCAAGACGCTTCACTTCGCCCGCTACATAAGGTTTCTTATTGTATCTTATAAGCATCGGAATAACGCTTGGAATAAACGGTTTATCGCCGGACATTAATCGCGCTTTTTCTCTCAAAGTCATTAGCGAAAGTATTTCTTGGGCTTTCTTTTCGATTTCGTTTTCTTTCAAACCAGCAAATTCGTCCCAATTTATCTTAGGGGTTTTAGATTTCGACATTTTTAACTCACTTTTAGATTTTACTACGAAGAAATTCGGTAAGTTAATGTTTATTTACACTTAAGACTTTATTAATGTTTCTCAGTAAATTAAATCTAATTTTTCTAGTCAAATAGAACATAAATGTTTTTAAAAATAACTTGATTAATTTTTTGTATATCCAGGGTTGCAATCTACAATATATTTAATGATTAATCTTATGAGTACCAAAAGGCGAGGATCATGAAAAATAAGAACGGTTATCCAATTGTTTTTACGAGTTCTGCTACTGAAATGAGCGATTTTAGGGACGACCCTTTTAGAGCGTTTATGGGCGGTTTCCCCCAATTTTTCACAGTCATTCAAGGCTACCCCCCGATCAAACACGACGAGCGAGGTGCAAAGTTTGCGCCATACGGACTGCGGAAAATTCAAGCAATTCTTCTAAAAAATGGTTTTAAAGATGAAGACATGATTGCGGTCCATCCGAAATACATTAAAAAAGTTGTTGGGACCGATACGAAAATAATTGCTATTTCCGCGATGGACCCGCTTGCTCTCGCGTATGTTGACCTAACCTATTCAGGTTTTTTAGGGATGGGTGAAGCTACCAACGCGCTTGAGTTCCGGAAAATGTGTTTTAAAATTAAATCACTAAAGAATAGGCACATAAAATTAATTGTTGGAGGAGCTGGTACGTGGCAAATTGCAAACAATAAAGCGATGAACTATCTCGGAGTAGATCATGTGATTATGGGAGAATCCGAAATGGGCGTGGCGGACACTTTCAGAAAAATCGGAAAAAACGAGCAATTACCTCCGGTTATTAAATTTACTTCTCCAACAGAGGAGTCCATTATCCCAATACAGCACGGGGTAATTCACGGTGGCGTTGAATTATCGCGCGGTTGTGGTCGGAATTGTCAATTCTGTTCTCCTACGATGAGAAATCGTCGCGACATCCCCGTTGACCAAGTTTTAAATGAAGTAGAAGTGAACGTTCGCGCTGGGAATCGAATGATAACTTTAATTAGCGAAGACATTCTGATATACGGGTGTAAAAGTCCTAAATTTATCCCCAACGAGGATGCTATTTGTAATTTAGCCAAAGGTATTGCTAAATTTGGAGAAATAAAATACATTCAACCAGTGCACATCTCTCTCGCGTGCGTGAGCGCAGCCCCAACAATAATACCGAAATTAACCGAAATATTTTGGGATAAGTCAATCAACCAGATTAAGGGAAGATATAGGATTCACAAAAGACAGATTATGTCCGCAGAAACGGGAATAGAAACTGGAAGCCCTCGAATCATGGAAAAATATATGCGGGGTAAATGCTTGCCTTTTACGCCAAAAGAATGGCCAGACATCGTACTTCAATCGATGGGAATTTTGAACGACAACGATTGGTTACCCCTTGCGTCTTTCTTATTGGATATGCCCGAGGAAACCGAAGACGACACTTTGAAAACCATCGAACTTGTCGACGATTTGAAAGGTTACGAAGTGTTTCTAATGCCCGTTTTATTTGTACCATTGGGAGATTGCATATTAAGAAATGAAAGAAAGGCGGATTGGAGTAAAGTCACAGACGCTTCTCGCGAGCTCTTTCTTAGGTGTTGGGAAAACAACGTATATACCTATAAAGACGATTACATAAAGGGTATTTACAAAACAATAATTAGACTCCTTGCGGGAGGAATATATCTTTATTATTATCGTTGGAGAGAACAGAGAAAATCGTACAAAAGGTTAATAAAATATATTTCGGGATTAACTGCGTAATATAATTACTCAAAAAATAGAGTTAGAGTTGCGCTTCTTTCTTTTTTTTCCCCGCGTACAAGTAAATCAAGGCACCCATAACGCCCCAGAATGTAATAGCAACGACCCAACCCCAAATATAATCGATAGAAAAGGCCATATACATGAAGCTAAAAAGCGCAGCGTATTCCAGAATTATATATGGAACATGCGTCTTCCATTTGCTCCTAAAATCGTACTTAAACACATAATCGAGCAAAATTTCCACAGCGTAGTACGAGAGAATAAGCACCATGCGGATAATAGTCATCGCATCCCGACCCCAGAGCAAATAAAACGCGAAAGCGATAATCACAGGGATTACAGTAGACATACACGCAGCTCCAAAAATCTTCACCCATTTCATATTCTCCTTTTTGGACGCAACAAAAATGCAAATTATTAAGCAATTAAACAAAACGGCAACGATTAAAAACATTAAATCGATGGGATTATCAATCAAAATTATCGCTCAAAAATTTTTAGTTCTTAAGGTATAATTTGATGAAGAAGTTTATAAAAACGATTTTTATTCTGATTTTTTAATAAGAGAAAAAGGTAGAGGGAGTATGATATGTGCGTACAGTAAATCTATCAATCCCGAGAGATTTTAAGACTTTGGATCCGCCCGTACACACACTCACACTATATGGGTCGTGTGATATGTGTAATAGATTTTTGTACTTTTCTCCAAGAGGATTAAAATACTTTGAATCCTTGAACCCGCCTACACTTGCACCATGCTCGTACAGAAAATATTTCTTTCCCAAGGGATTGAAACATTTTAGGCCTTTCGACCCGACCTGTATTTGCTCAGTGCTTATATAGAAAGTACTTATTTCTCCGCGAGAGCCGAATACTTTGAGTCTTTGGGACTCGTTTATGCTTACACCGTGCTTGTATTGAAATGTTTATTTTCCGTCGAATCTAAACATTTTGGACCTTTCGGCCCGCCTATACTTACACAATGCTTGCATAGTTAATACTTCTTTCCCGTAGGATTGAAATATTGTAAGTCTTTGGACCCGTTTATACTCACACCGCGTTTATATAAAAAATGTTTCAATCCTTGCGGAAAAAAACATTTGGGTTTTGCAACTCGATTATACTCGCGCAATGTTCGTATATTTTAGTACTTTTTTCTCATAGAGAGCAAAATACTACGAGTTTTTGGACTCGCCTATACACACACATTCACACTAATCTTAATTTTTGTTTTTTTTATATTTAAAGGTTTTTGTCGGCGAAAATCAAATTTAGTCGAAGTTCTATTTAAATTATTTACGAGTCAATAAGGAGTTAATATGCTCCCATTATGATTTACCGAAAATGCCATTTTTTCAAAATTTTATTATTTGGTTTTTATTTGCGTTTTAACTTATCGAAAAGTTAGAAATAAGACCAAACTAAAGCTTAACATTTTTATT
>Ga0209427_10010145_pt1 | contig 10462 bp, 9 predicted proteins | sample DeeMarSWOR136_30_FD_187465 | JGI IMG/M metagenome (GOLD analysis project Ga0209427, IMG submission 187465) | Marine sediment microbial communities from White Oak River estuary, North Carolina - WOR-1-36_30 (SPAdes) (version 2) | ecosystem: Environmental > Aquatic > Marine > Intertidal zone >...
CCAGGCAGGGGATCGAATCAACGTCATGACTATTGGGTGGGCCATGTTTGGATACGTCTGGCGGAAGCCCATCATGATGGTTGCCGTCAGGAAAACCCGGTTTACCCACGACATCATAGAGGAGGCCGATAGCTTCACCGTCAGCGTTCCCACTGGTGATATGGAGAAAGAGATCAGTTTCTGCGGAACGAAATCGGGAAGGGACGTGGATAAGTTCGGGGAATGCAGCCTCTCGACAACGAAAGCACGGACAATCAACTCTCCAATCCTCGATATCCCGGGATATCACTACGAATGTAAGATCATCAATAAGAGCGCGATGGATCCCCGGTTTCTATCAAAAGACCTGGAGCGCCTCTATCCCATGAGGGATTACCACACCCTCTACTTCGGGGAGATCTTGGGTTGTTACCTCAGGGAATAGCATAGAGAGCTCAGAAAGCAGAACCCTTGGCCGTCGAGAGCAAAGAACATCTGGACCTCCATGCCATCATCACACTCCTCATCTTGACCTTGCTTTGGGGTTTCAACTACCCCGCCATCAAGTGCTCCAACCAGGGAATATCCCCTGTATTCGCCTCCGCACTCCGCTCCATCATCGCTTCGATCTGCGGCGCTCTCTACTGCGTGAAAAAGGGGGAGAGGCTTTTCCATACCGATATTATGCTCTTTCATGGATTTATGGTGGGTCTGCTGTTTGGCTTGGAGTTCGCCTGCATATACTTGGGACTGCTCTATACAGATGCCGCCCGATCCGTGCTCTTCGTCTACCTGAGCCCTTTCGTGGTCGCCGTGGGGGCCCACTTCTTTCTCAAGGGGGATAGGCTGACCGTGCTGAAGACCATGGGCCTCGTCCTGGCATTCTCGGGCATCTTCATCGTCTTCCATGGGAGGCCTACGGCGGCCAAGACGACCATGGTAATCGGTGATCTTCTGGAGATCACTGCTGCTTTCCTCTGGGGTGCCACGACTATTTACATCAAGAGGTTTATGGCGGGAAAGATCCATCCGATAAACACCTTCCTCTACCAGCTCTTCTTCTCAATCCCCATCCTCCTCGTCGTGAGCCTCATCCTCGAGCCACGGTGGATCTACGGGATTGATGCCTCTATTGCTGCCTCTATCTTCTATCAATCGTTCATCATTGCCTTTGTAAGCTACTTCGTATGGTTCAAGCTCATACACAGCTATTCGGTGAGCAAGCTCTCCGCCTTCACCTTCTTTACCCCCATCTTCGGGGTCCTCTTCGGAACCCTCTTCCTGGGCGAGGAATTCACCCTGTCCTTAATGGTGGGCCTCCCCATGGTCTGTCTTGGGATCTTCTTGGTAAATTGGAGAACGAGAGGAGCAGGGCAGAGTGAAGCTTCTTTCTAAGCGTGATTTCCGGAGCATCCCCATTTTTCGGGACTATGGGGTCGATGAGACCTTACGGATATTACAGAGGAGCGTCCTGAGGTTGGTGGACCCCATGGCTTGATCGCATCCCTCGAAGTCGTTCTCGGTTAAAAGATTGATGTTGGATCGATCCCACCCCAGATCCTTCTCCTCCGGAAACCACCAACCGTGCTGTGCAGCCACGATACCATCAGGCACCCCCTCCGTGATTTTCACCCTCTGTTTACAGCTCCCCCGGCAGGATGTGATTTCTGCCCAATCTCCTTCCGTTAGCCCCTTCTCCTTGGCGACGTGCGGATTGATCTCGACCAAGGGATCAGGATGTCTTCGACGCAAGGGCTCTACCATTCGGTTCTCGGAATGGAAGAAGTACGGGATCCGGGCCCCGGTGATGAGGGTGTAAGGATATTCCTTCAGCAATTCCGGTGTAGCTCGAGGGCTCTCGGCGGGTTCAAGGTACCCGGGCAACGGATCATAACCAAACCGATCGAAGCGGGTCGAGTATAGCTCTACCTTTCTCGTGGGAGTGGAGAATCCATTGTGGAGATGCTTCCCGAATACCTGATCCCCCCGGAGGTAGCCCCGCTGACAGAACTCCTCCCACGTGAGGCCGGAAGGAGAGAGGATGTAGTTGAGGGCATCCTTGACTGTCGGCCACCAATCCCTTTTATCGCCCACCTTCTTGCCCAACTCATTGAGGATCTTATAGTCGGACCAACAGCCTCCGATCTGCACGGCCTTTTGCCTGGCCATCACCAAGCCGTGCCGTTTCCAGAAATCGGCCACATAGTCCACCTCAAGCCATGTGGCCGAGGGAAGCACTATATCCGCCTCTCGTGCCGTCGGAGTGAGGAAAAAATCCGCTACCACGAGGAAATCGACCTTCTCAAGGGCGGCCTTAACCGAGCGAGCATTGGCCCTGGTGATCAATGGATTGGTGCTGATGAGGAAGAGGCCTTTTACCGGATAGGGGTTCTCGTCCAAGATGGCCTCCCACACTGCCTTGGGGTTGATAACCCCAATGGAATCGGCCAGGCGAAACCTCTCCCCTCCCAACCTCTTCTTCCTCTGCTCGGGGGGGAGGCGCTTGTGAAGCCCAAGCTCGCTCGCCCTCACCACCGGTGGCGGATTGTAGAAGACGTTCCCCCCAGGAAGGTCCAGATTTCCCGTGACGGCCATCAGCGATATGAGCAGCCTTATGGTATTGGTGCAGTTTCTTCCTTGCTCGATGGCCACCCCCCAGTGGATGGCGGCGGGGGAACTCCTGGCATAGAGTTCGGCGGCCTCCTCGATCTTCTCGGGCTTTAACCCCGTCACTTCCGCCGCCCAAGAGAGTGGATATTCCCTGGCTCGCCTGCAGAAATCCTCCCAACCGTGGACGTAGCCCGCCACGAATTCCCCGTCATACCAATCCCTATCGATGATGGCGTTCAATAGGCCCCATGCCAGTGCACCATCAGTGCCGGGTCGCAACGGAAGCCAGATATCAGCACGTTTGGCCAATGGAGTCTTGCGTGGGTCCACAATGATGAGCTTCACCCCTCGCTTGAGGCTATCCACCAGGTAAAAGCCCTTGTACTCGTCAGGGTGGGAGACCACGGGGTTTGAGCCCCAGACTATGATGCATTGCGGTTTTCCCCCGTAGTCCACCACGGGAAGGTTCCCGCACATGGCAATCCCAGTGGCTATACGAGGGCCGTAGCACATATGGCCCGCAGTGAGTACATTGGGGGTTCCAAAGAGGTTGGCAAACCGATAGATAAAGGCCTCATTATCCCTGCCCGTTCCATAGCCCAGAACCAGTGCTTCTGATCCCCATCGTTCCCTTATATGGAGAAATCTCTCGCTGATTTCGCCAAGGGCATCCTCCCAACCGATTTCCTTCCACCCACGGCGGGCGCGTCGCAAGGGTACCGTGAGGCGATCGGGGTGATGGGTCAGAAATGGGGCCATCTTCCCCTTTATGCACAACTTCCCCTTGTTGGCGGGCCCTTCGGGGTCGCCATCTACACGGGTCACCTTTCCTCCCTCCACGTGCACCAGGACCCCACAACCACCATGGCATCCTCTGCACGTGCTCTTAATGATTTTACCATCTCCCATTCCCTACCTCTCTTCCTCGTCCGAACGTTGATTGTAGCAAAAGACTCATCCTTTATGAGTGGACGGCCTCCATTCTTTATTCACCACATAGATCCCTATCGAAACGAGAAGCAGCGAAAGTACCAGTCGAAACGTGAGCGATTCTTTCAGCAAAAACACCCCTGCAAGGGTGGCAAACACCGGCGTTAAGAAGGTAAAAGCGGAGAGCCTGCTGACAGGATATGAATGGACCAGGAAGAACCACAGGAGATAACTGATAAAAGCAATCACGATCCCTTGATACGCCACCGAGAGAAGGATCAACCCGTTGATTTGACCGATGGGTTGTTCTCCAAATACCATGCTGAGAACGAAGAGCACCGGGATGGAAAAAACCGTCTGGTACAAAAGGGTGTGGTGATGGGATACCCTTCCCACCAGGCGTCTCTTGATGAGAATGGTGGTGGCTGCCCAAAAGATCGCTGCCATGAGGGCGAGCATATCACCCAGGAGGCTGCCCAGGGAGGGAAGGCCAGCATGCTCGCTCAAGAGGAAAACGATTCCACAGAAGGCCAAGATTAAGCCAACTCCTTTGCCGAGATTCAACCGATCTCCCGTTAAGAAATAGTGGGCGCCCACTGCATGGAAAAAAGGGGTGGTATAGAGAAGGATCCAGGCGGATGAGGCGGTGGTGTACAGGAGCGATGAGTAGAGAATCCCGAATTCGACGCCAAACAGTACCCCCACAATCATACCGTCCGGGATGCTTCCCGGGAAAAGGACCATTTTCCTCAGCTTCATCCAGCTCACGAGGCATCCCGCTGCAATAAGGGAACGCACCCCGGCACCGCAGATGGGGGCGATTCCCTGATTGCTGATCTTAATGGCCACGGCATTCAGTCCCCACAGCAAACACAGGACCGTCAGCAATGAAGCGGCAGATAAATCGATTCTCTCCCTTCCCATAACCCCTTCCAACGGGATAATCCTCCTCTCGCGCCCGTCACATGAAACGTCCAGCCCTCGTAATAGATACCCTGTTCACATACGTTCGGCGAAACACGTCCACCATACGAAAAATCCCTCGAGGAGGCAATGGCTTTTTCAGGGTGCTTCCGCCTTCCAGGACAATCCAGATCTTCAACACCCGGGCCCGGGGACGTCGGGGGGCTCGAGGAAATTTGTTGACATCCACTGGGATGTATGCTATGGGGCAGTTATATTTTTCACAAATTGAAGGGGGTAATCCTGATTCATGGGATAAAGCGTGAAGGGGAATTTTGTCAACACGGACGTAGTAAACGAAAGGAGGTGACGGAGGCACGATCAAAGAGAAAAGGGATTAATCAAACACTTTCAAAAAGGAGGGATTCATGAAACGGAGAGCTTTTTTGGTAGGGGGGGTAATCTCCTTCCTGGTTCTGGGATTTATGGGGGTGACGCAGGAGGCGATGGCGGGCCCCGTTGAGCTGAGATACAGTACCTTCTTCCCGCCAACCCACATCCAGGCCAAATTGGCCGAGGCTTGGATCAAGGAGGTTGAAAAAGGAACCGGTGGCCAGGTGAAAATCACCTATTTCCCGGGCGGAACCCTGGGCAAGGGTCCTGAGATTTACAGTCATGTCCTGAAAGGAATCACGGATATCGGCTTCTGCCTTTTCGCCTATACGAGAGGCCGATTTCCCCACATGGAGGCGTGCGATCTCCCCTTAGGCTACCCCAGTGGAACCTGTGCCACCGAGGTCGTCAACAAGTTTTACAAGAAATTCAAGCCCGAGGAACTTGACGACACACATTTGCTGTACCTCCACGCCCATGGTCCGGGTTTGCTCCATAGCAAAAAGCCCGCAAGGACCATGGCGGACGTCAAGGGAATGAAGATCAGGTCCACGGGGTTCAGCGCAAAGGTGGCGAAGGCACTGGGTGGCGTCCCTGTGGCCATGGGGCAGGGTGGCGCTTACGAGGCACTTCAAAAGGGAGTTGTCGAGGGAACCCTCAGTCCCATGGAGGTCCTCAAGGGATGGAAGCAGGCCGAGGTGGTTAAGTGCACCACTGAGTGTGTCAGCGTGGGCTACACCACGGCCTTCTATGTTGTCGTGAACAAGAAGAAGTGGGAGGGCCTTCCCAAGGACGTCCAGAAGGTCATGACCAAGGCCAGCAAGGAGTGGATCCCAAAGCATGGCGCCGCCTGGGACGAGAGCGACGCGGAGGGCAGGAAGTACACCCTCAGCCTGGGCAATGAGATCATTTCCCTTTCCCCCGGGGAGAGCGAGAACTGGAGGGCGGCTGTCAGGCCGGTGTTAGACGAATTTATTCAGGTGGCGGAAAAGAAGGGAATACCGGCTGGGAAATACGTTAACTATCTCGAGAAGCAGATCAAGAAGTGTAAGTAGATCTGATGGGGATGAGGGGTTGCCGATGGGCAACCCCTCATCTTATTACGGCGATACACGTGGAGGATCCTCCTTTCTCTTGCCACATAGTTCGACCATATCTCAGGTTCTCTCCGTCGATGCTCGCGCCGGGAAGGTCCTCCATCTCACCTTTTCTAACACGTATGCAGGTTACCGGCCTCTAAACCCTTGACCGGCTCCATAACGCTAGGCTCATGAGGGGCGATTTGGGATCAGGGAAATGTCTCGTTTCGAACAATTCGTCACATGGCTGTCCCGGCTCCTTGACCAGATAGCCGGATGGAGCCTCGTGGCCATGATGTCCCTCACCGTGGCGGACGTCATCCTCCGTTCCTTCAGGCGGCCTATCCTCGGCACGTATGAGATAGTTGGGCTTATGGGGGCCATTGTGATCGCCCTTGCCATGCCCCATACGACCCTCCAACGGGGACATGTTGCCGTGGAGATCGTCGTGTCGAGCCTTTCCCCAACGGCGCAAACGATTATCACTCTTATCACCCGGATTTTGAGCATCATCCTATTCGCGCTGATAGCCTGGGAGTGCTTCCACTATGGCCTCGATTTGAAGGCTGCCGGTGAGGTGTCCATGACGTTGCGCCTGCCTTTTTACCCCATCCTCTACGGAATTGCCTTTGCCGCTGCCGCTGTGTGCCTCGTAATTCTCAGTCGCATCTTGCAACGCGGCCGGGAAGGAAGTGATTAAATGAGCCCCACCCTCATCGGGATAATCGGCCTGGTTATTTTGATCATCGTCCTCTTTTCCCGAATGCCCGTGGGATTTGTCATGGCCCTGGTCGGGTTTGTGGGATTCAGCTACATGGTCTCCCTAGAAGCCGGCCTCAGCCTCTTGGCAAAGGATATCTTCGACATATTCGGGTCGTACAGTTTGACCGTTGTCCCTCTCTTTGTGTTCATGGGTCAGCTCGCCTTTCACGCTGGGATAAGCCGCAGGCTCTATGACTCAGCATATCGGTTCATGGGCCACTGGCCAGGAGGAATGGCAATGGCCACTATCGGAGCGTGCGCCGGCTTTGCGGCCATCTGCGGATCCACCAATGCCTCGGCGGCAACGATGGCGACAGTGGCCCTGCCGGAAATGAAGAGGTTTCGTTACGATATGAAACTGGCAACTGGGACCGTTGCTGCTGGAGGGAGTTTGGGAATTCTCATCCCTCCGAGCGTCATTTTCATCATCTACGGCATCATGACCGAGCAATCCATTGGGAAGCTCTTCGCCTCGGGCATCCTTCCAGGCCTGCTCCTGGCATGCCTATTCATACTGACCATTTACATCTGGACTCGCATCCGCCCCGAGCTGGGACCGAGGGGTCCCAGGGCGAGCCTGAAGGAGAAGCTCCGATCCCTATTAGGGGTTTTGGAGATGCTCATCATATTCAGCCTCGTCATGGGGGGACTCTTCAAGGGGTTCTTCACCCCGACAGAGGCAGGGGCGGTTGGGGCTTTCTGTACGCTCGCTCTTGCAATGATTCGGCGTCAGATAAACTGGCAGGGATTTCTTCAGTCCCTTGTTGAAACGACACGGATTTCGTGCATGGTTCTGGTCATCGTTACCGGGGCCACGGTCTTCGGCCATTTCCTCGCCATCACTCGAATTCCCTTTGAACTGGCGGGTTGGGTAAAAGGCCTTCCCTTGCCCCCTTGGGGGATTATGGGGGTCATCATCTTCATATATTTGATTGGCGGTTGTTTTATGGACTCGCTGGCATTGATCCTCTTGACCATTCCCATCTTCTTTCCGGTGGCCGTCGGTTTGGGGTATGACCCCATATGGTTTGGGGTGATCATCGTGATGGTGACGGAGATGGGGGTGATTACACCGCCGGTGGGTGTTAACGTTTACGTGGTGAGCGGCGTGGCCAAAGACGTTCCCCTTGAGGTCATATTCAAGGGTATAGTTCCCCTGCTCCTGGCATTGATCGTGGCCGTTATCTTAATGGTCATTTTCCCCGAAATTGCCCTGCTTCTCCCGAGCTTTATGCGCTAAATGATTGGAACGAAGGGATGTCCATGAAAAACGAGCGGTTAATGGGAGAAGAGAGGAGAAATTCCCAGCGGCTTACCGCTGAAATACCGATTAGCTTTCGGATCGGCGGGAACACATTTTTCGGGACAGCGGCCAACTTAGGCGATGACGGTATGATGATCGAGGCATCCCTCGCGCGGAGAAATTTCCTCAGGGTTTTCAACGCGGTCCTTAAGACCCGCGAATGCCCCGTGGAGGTAAGTTACTCCATTGCAAACAAATCATTTTCGAGACGTGGAAAAATAAAGCACTACCACGTGGATTTTTCAGGGGGCAACTCAGCCTACCGGCTCTCCTTTGGGGTATGGATTCCCAAGATGAAAATGAGAGACGAGAAGGAGCTCTGAGACAGGCCCGACCCCCCTGCGTTAAAAGGCCTCGCCCAAATGCTTCCTCCTTATCTCCCGAGTCGTTTGAAATCGAAACCCTCTTCCAGAATTTCGGCCTTTAAATTGGTCACATCCCTCTTTCGCTCGATCGCCTCCAAAATCTCCCGATTACCACTCACATCTCCCAAGAGAATACACCCAATCATCAGCCCATCGTCGAATACCAATTTCCGATAAACGTGCTTCCCCTCATTCTTCTCCACCAGGGATGCAAATTTGCCCTCCACATCAATCTCCCCCGCGGATACCAGATCGATTCCCACCACTTTCAGCCGGTTGGACATCACCGTCCCCTCATAGGTCGCCTCTCCCCCCGCCATGTTAATGCCGGCGATCTCCCCCTGTCTTTCAGCTGCAGGCCAAATCCCATAAAATCGGCCCCGGTGCTGTATCAAATCCCCCGCAGCATAGAGGGAGGCAATGTTCGTTTCCATGCGGTCGTTGACAACCACCCCTTTGTCGATTTCCAGACCCAGTCCCTGGGCCAGCTCCAGGTTGGGCCGGACACCGGCGGAGATGAGGATCATGTCGCAGGGGATACGGGTGCCGTCCTCCAAGGCCAGACCCTCAACCCTTGCATCCCCTCCTATTTCCCTCGATTTTGCCCCCAGATGGAAGGTAAACCCCATCCCCTCCATCTGCCGCTTCAACAATTCGGCCCCCGGCATATCCATCTGGCGCGGGAGCAACCTTGGGAAGAACTCCACGACAGTCACCTTCAACCCGGATCTCCTCAATCCATTGCCGGCCTCCAGGCCTAAGAGCCCTCCACCGATGAGAACAACCTCGGCGGCCTTCTCCGCATACTCCTTTATCCGCCGGGCATCCCCAATGGATCGAAGGGCGAAAACCCCTTCCTTGTCCACCCCCTGAATGGGGGGGATAAAAGAGTGCCCCCCTGTTGCCAGGAGGACCCGATCATAGCCATATCGATTTCCCGTGGCGCCCCGGACCTCTTTTTTCCCGGGATCGATCTCCTCGATGGCTTCCTCAAGATGGAGCTCGATCCCCCTCTCCCGATACCACGACTCCCCATGGAGGACGAGGTCCTTCTGCTCTGCAGCCGCTGCAAGGAACTCTGGAAGCCTGATCCGGGTGTAATAGGGAACGGGCTCATTGGTGAAGATGGCGATCTTTCCGTCCCCATCGTTTTCCCGTATCATCTCCGCAGCGGTTGTTCCCGCGACACCATTTCCCACAATGACATAGCGCTTCATCCCAAAACTCCTCCGAATTCACTCTTCCGCAGAAGATACACCATCCCCCTTGTAAACCAGCCTGGGCGGGATTACCTCCGAGAAACCCCTTTCAATGTAGTCCCAACGGGTGACAGAATTCAAGATATTGACCCGCTTTTCGCGGGGAGGAATTCGGGAAAATAAAAGCAGGGATAGAGGTGAAGGGGATTGCCTTTTCGTGGGAGAATAGTAAACTATTATTATTTTGAGATGTTCGGGAAATTTCCTGAGCAGCGAAGATCTGCCTTTTTCAGGGATTTCGAATAGATACCCCTTGACAGCGTTCGGAATAAGCAAATATCTTGAAATAGAGGCTCTTAAATTCCTCTGCGCGGAGGGAGAACAAATGGATACGGATCGGCGGTTCGTGAACTATACCGTTGAGGAAAGGGTAGCATGGGTCACCATCGATAATCCGCCCCTTAACACCCTGAATAGTGCCTTGGTGAGTGAACTGAAAGCCGTCTTCGAGGAGCTGGAGCAAAACGATGACGTGCTCGTCGTCATTTTGCGGGGAGGTGGAGAAAAGGCCTTCGTGGCAGGCGCTGACATAAAGCAGTTTCCGGCTATGGATCCAGCCGTGGCTGAGAAGTTCGCCTCTGAGGGAAATGGTGTATTCAATCGAATTGAGGACTTTAAGGGCCCCGTTATTGCCGCCATCCAAGGATTCGCCCTTGGAGGAGGGTGTGAGTTGGCAATGGCGTGTGATATCAGGCTTGCCTCAGAGGATGCCAAGCTCGGGCAGCCCGAAACCGGCCTGGCTATCATCCCCGGCTACGGGGGAACTCAGAGAATGCCCCGCCTAATCCCTACCGGAAAGGCGAAGGAACTCATCTTTACGGGTGAAATGATCGATGCAGCGGAGGCGATGAGGATAGGGTTGGTCGACAGGGTCGTCAA
>Ga0209427_10010146_pt1 | contig 10462 bp, 13 predicted proteins | sample DeeMarSWOR136_30_FD_187465 | JGI IMG/M metagenome (GOLD analysis project Ga0209427, IMG submission 187465) | Marine sediment microbial communities from White Oak River estuary, North Carolina - WOR-1-36_30 (SPAdes) (version 2) | ecosystem: Environmental > Aquatic > Marine > Intertidal zone >...
GGGTTATCTTCCAAAGTGTAAGGAAATTTGATCGATATCTTAAAACAAAAGTATTTAAGAAAAAATATGACTTCTATCTTCCAGAGAAAATAAAAAGATGAAGTTTTTACTCCTTTTCATTTAAAACTTAAACTTGTGATGAATATGGGTTTTAAACCAAAAGTATACTTCACTTCAAATGTCTTTACTCCTTCTGAAATTGGTTCTAACGATAAGATTAATCAAAAAATTAGAGATAATATAAAAAAATTGTGGAATATGCTAAGCAATATTGCTGAATTAAAGATTTTTAACGGTAGGTTTCCGACAGAAGCGGAATCTCAAAGGAATATTGAAGAATTTAACCCTGATATAATAGGGTGCCATCTAAGTCAAAAAATATCTGCAAGTATTTTGGAGGAATCTAGAATTTTTGCTATATGCACCTCCACTGCAGGGTACAATCACATCCAAAAAACCCAAAATGATGATATTCTTATCACACACACTCCTGGTGTACTTCATGAGACTGTTGCGGATTATACCATAGCATTAATTATGGCAAATTTAAGGAACTTAATTGATCTCCACAATCATGTTTGGAATGGAAACTGGTCTACTAATAATAAATGGGATATTGATCAAAATTTATCTTCAGTAATTTCCAATAAAATTCTTGGCATTGTTGGCCTAGGAGAAATTGGAAAAGAAGTCATAAGAAGGTTATACCCTTGGAGTGTAAAAATTTTATATTATGATATTATTCGGATGAAGGAATTTGAGAAGATATATCCTAATATCGGATTTAAAGATAAGATAGAAGAAATCTTTCAAGAATCAGATATAATAAGTCTCCATATTCCATTGAACAAATTTACTGAAAAAATTATAAATAGAGATTTATTGAAATTGATGAAAAAAAATGCTCTTCTAGTAAATACTGCTCGTGGGCTTGTACTTGATTTCGACGCTCTATTAGATCTTTTAGAAAAAAAGGAAATCCAAATTAATCTCGCACTTGACGTATTTCCTACCGAACCAATTGACATTGAAACACTCAAAAGGTTAAATAAAATTAAAAAAACCCAACCAGAACTAAGAATGTTGCTATTACCACATAATGCGAGTGCGGACGCTGATACTCGAGGAAAAATGAACATTATGTTTTTAAAGGACATTATTAAAATAATTAAATCAAAATCATTAGAGGATCTTAGAGAAATTCATTTAATTCCAGAACATAAAAGTGAAATATCTAAGAAAAATTGGAGAATATATAATTATTGGAAAAATTGAATTTTTATGATTCGCGCATTTATAGCTATAGAATTAAAAGATAAAGATACAATTGAAAATATAACTTCATTTTCTTCAAGGTTAAAACAAAATCAACCAAAAGTTAAACTTGTGGAACCGGTAAATCTTCATATTACAGTAAAATTCCTGGGAAATATTCCTGAATCTATAGCAACAAAAATCTATCAAATTTTAAAAGAAGATATAAATGAATCTATTTTCCAAGGAAAAACTCTTGAATTTAAATTAAAGGGTGTTGGCCAATTTAATAAATTTTCTGTATTGTGGATAAAACTTCTTGGTGATATACAGTTCTTACAAGCTGTTAAAGAGAAAATCGAGCAATTGTTATATGAGAAATTAGACATTAAATATGATAAAAGAAAAGAATTTAAAGCGCATTTAACGATTGGAAGGTTAAAATCCAAAAATATCAACTATAAAAATTATAATATCTTTAAAAAATTAATTCAAGATAACAAGAATTTAGAGTTCGGTACTTTTAAAATAAATGAAGTTAAATTAAAAAAGTCAGTCTTAACTCCGAAAGGTCCAACATATTCTGATTTGGTTTATTAAATGTCAATTTATCCTATTAAAGCAATTGTTTGGGATTTGGATGGAACATTAATTCATTTTAAAATCGATTTTATAAAAGCAAGAAAAGAAGCAATTAAAATTTTTCTGGATAACGGAGTCCCTGAAAATTTGCTTTCTTTAAAATCTAAAACATTAGATAATGCTAAAATTGCCCGAAATTTTTTTGAATTAACGGGAACTTCAGAAAGTAAAATAAATGAAATAATGCAAGACGCAAATTCAGCTATAGCTAAAGTAGAGTATGAAGCAGCTATAAATCCGACTATGGTGAAAGGCATTGATAAAGTTTTAGAATTTGCTAAGAACCATAATCTTAAACAAGCCATTTTTACATATAATACTCAAGAAAATGCTAGAATATCTCTGGCAAACATTAACCTATTACACTATTTTGAACTGATTGTTGGTCGGGATAACATAAAAAACCCTAAACCACATCCAGATCATTTAAAGCTGATATGTGGTAAATTCTCAGTAAAAACTCAAGAAATAGTAGTTATCGGAGATATGGGAAGAGATATCGAAGCGGCACTAAATGTTGGGGCACATTCAATCCTGGTTTATACTAAATTATCAGAATTCTTTAAATCAAATGCTTACAAAAAGGCAGATATTATAATTAAACCAAATGATATCCCTTTTAAACTAACAGAGGCACTTGAAAAATTGTTGGAGATAAATAAAAAAAATTATAAATAGAATTTATACTATTAATGACATAAATCTAATTTAAAAATAGAATTTTAATATAAAAAAAGAGTTTAATCTTTAAAATGGGAAGAATTGAGTTTGACCTTGATGTCCTTAAACCGCACCAACCTGACAATTTTGACTTAGCAAAAGCCTTAGAAGAGATCCCTGGAGTAAAATTTGTCCAAATAAAAGTTGACGAAATTGACCAGAAGACAACCTCTGTTTTTATTACTATAAAAGGAACTGATGAACTTTCGCTGGAAACTCTTAAAGAGGCTTTAGAAGATATGAACTGTGCTCTACATAGTGTAGATAGAGTCCAAATCGATAAAAGAACCTAATTTATTTTATCATTTTTTTAAAAAAAATTAAATATTCCAAAAATGTCTCAACAAATAGCTCCAAAAGTATTTAAAGTAATAGAAGAAGATGGAGAAATAGATGATGAATTAGATTATGCTTTAATGAATTATTTAATACAAAATAGAGGGCCAGGATATACTGCTTGTCAACCTAAACTTGTTGAATTAGAAAATGGTAAAACAGCTATAAGCATGGGTATTGATAATACCTTTATTGATAAAGAGAATAAAATTATGGGATTAGGGATAGTAGGAAATTTAATTATTGATTATGATACTTTACAAGTCCTCTATTGTACTCCAGCTGAAGAACTTGAACAAAATGTTGATAAATTAAAAAAAGCAGGGATTCAACCACAACCTAGACCTAAAGGAAAATATTGAATTTTGTAAAATCAAGGTGTACTTTCTTTTATAAAAGATTCATTATTTCTTATTATAGAAAAAATTTATTTTTAATCACATTCTAAACAGTATAAAGAAAATGTCAATTAAAGAAAGTAAAATCACACATTTAATAAGAGAATTTTTAATTCAAGAAGGTTTATTAAGGCAAAATTTACCTGATAGTGAAAAAAAACTTGAGTTTGGATTTCAATTCGTTTTTCCTCCTGGACCTGTTGGCCAGAATATGTTTGTATTAAAACCAAAACAAAAAAACCTAATAGTAATATCCTGCCGAATTCAAATATCACCTCAACACGTTAGTGCTTTAAATTCTTTAAAGGATAATAAGAAAATGCAATTCTTTATGGATTTACGAAAGTTTTTCTTATTAAAGGATATCTTCTTTAGAATAGATATTCAAAATAATAGATATGAAATAAGTGATCAGATTTTTCTTAATAAAAATGGTACAATTTCAAAAAATTCTTTTTTTAGGAGCGTACGTAAAGTTTTTACATGTGCAGCATATTCAAACATGATATTAAGCGATTATTGTTCAACTAAAATAAAACCAGAAGATTTCTCTAAAACTGAAGATTTTTCTCTTTATTCATAATGAGTAATCCTATTAATGGTGAATTACAATTTTTCAAAAATGGTTGCGTGCTTTAGGAAAACTTGATTATGTTCAAGGAAATGCAAGACCAGATGTAAAATGTATATTATGCTCTGTGAGAGATAATGATGAGAGAGTGGTCTCGTTAAAAATTTATCATGATAATATGCTTTTCATTTCTTTAAATCTCTATCCGTATAATCCAGGTCATCTGATGATTGTTCCAAATAAACATCTTACTAAATTTACAGATCTTACAAGAGAGGAACTAATCCACCTAACAAGGACAATACAAGGAATACAAATGCTTTTGGATGATCTGTATAACCCAAAAGGGTATAATATTGGAATAAATCAAGGAAAAATTGCTGGTGGTAGTATAGAACATATCCATATCCATATTGTACCTCGATATAGTTCTGAATTAGGTTATATTGATATTGTGGGTAAAACAAGGGTAGTTCCAGAGGGTTTAAATTCAGTGAAGAAGAAATTAGAAGAAAGAATTGATAAGTATCTAAATAATGAATTTTTTAAAAATTTTTAAAATAAGAAAAATTAAAAAAAAACTATAAGTTTTAAAAATTAACCAAGTTATCTAGTAGCGTTTCTTACATCTGCTGCAGTAACTCGCTTTCTTTTGTCAGCTTTACAAATCTTTAAAGCATCCTTTGTCGCGTCTGCGGCTTTCTTTTCTAAGAAGCCAATTAGCTTATCTAAAGCTTCAGCAGCGACTAAATCAGCGCCTTCTTTTTTCATCAAACGTCTGATTGGTGCTTTTGCAATGTAAGTCTCTCCCTTCTTAGCTTTTGGAGCAGGTTTCTTTTTAGCCATAATTACATTCCTCCACTTACTTTTTTATTATATTCTTGTTTTTTTTTGATTGATAATTAATATTAACTACTCATTTCTATTATATAAATGTTATGTTTCGAAATGATACTTTAAGGAAGTTTCATCAATAGAATTTTTTAGATCTGAAATGTGCTAAATATATTTAGACCGACAAAATACCACTATTAAAATAAATTTTTAATTTTTATTAAATAGCAAATAAATTTTTTTCGATTTCATTTATTTACTAAATATTAATTTCAACAAGAGATATTAAATATATAATATAATAGTTGATATAAGATGAAATTTTGAAGTTAGTGAAAAAATGAAAAATTGCAATATTTGAATATGTAGGGGTTATTTTTATTCACACTTATTAAATTAATTGAAATACAAATACTATTGATAAAATTAGAGTTATGAAAATTTATATAAAAATTTCCTAATTTGTGGCTCAACCAAAATTAGAATTAAAAAAATTAACTCAAATTATATTTCTAGCGTCTCAATCTAAGGGAACTTTAATAGCATAATAGTTTATAGAAAAAATATTTAAAAATTATTATGATCTAAGAATATTTGAGATTATTTGAAAAAGATCCGAACTTTTTTCTAAATATAAAAATTAAAATATAAAATGTTAAATAAGTTATTTAAAAGAATATAAAGCAATTTGATAGGAGAATTGACACTTAGTCAAAATATCGAGGAACTTGAAGAATCTGAGATTGAAGACGCTTTACAAACTCTTGGGTTTACTAAAAACGATTCAAAGGTATTACTCACTCTCGCTAAATATAAAATCCTTAGTCCTGCAGATATTGCAAAATTTTCTGGAGTAGATCGTGCAAGAGTCTATGATAGTCTTAATAGGTTAATCGAAAAGGGATACATTCAGAAAGAACCAATAAAACGTGGTGCAAATTATCAAATTATTCCTATTGGAAAGATATTTAAAGCAATCCGAGAGGAGTATAAACAAAAAATTAATGAAACTCTTATTATTGAAAAAGCGATAAGTGAGTTAGAGGTCAAATCAGATGAATTTGAACCACGAGTATGGGCTATAGGTGATAGAGATAAAATTAGAAAAAAGATTAAAGAACTGATTGAAACATCACAAAATCGAATTTACTTCATTATAACTCCCGATTTACTAATGGAAGAATTAGGAGGATATGAATGGATACTCAAACTATTATGGAACAAAAAATTCTCCTCAAATACTCAGATAATTTTAGCCTTAAAATATTTTGAAGCTCTTGAAGAAGAAATTAAAAAATTATTGAAAATATCCGTAAAAATTCATTCAATAGAGGGTGATAGCGTAATCCCCTTTGGATTATTAATTACAGATAATGATTTTCTACTTACAACTTTAGATCAAGTAAGTGAAGCCCCAGAATACACCTCAGGTCTATGGTTAGAAAATGGACATCAAAAACAGATTATGGGTTATGAGCACCTTTTTAAACATTTTATAACCTCAGAATGTAAAGAGATCAAATTAACGACTAAACAAGGGGCACTGGAAGCATAAAATTCTAAAAATACATTTTAAAATATGGATAATATAAAAAAAAATATATATAAAACCAATATTAATTTATTAACCAATTCTTTGCAGATATTGTGAATTAGAAAAATCTAGGGTGATAGGAATAAGCTATCGAGGAAAAGCATTGATGGTTGGCTCTCCTAATGTTGGGAAAACTAGTCTCCTAGCGCGGTATGTGGACAATAAATTCAGTGAAGAATACCATCAAACTATAGGAGCAAATTTTTTGATAAAAGAAATTGATCTAAACGAGATTATTGATAAAATTGATATAAGTAATCCTGAATTAAAGAAAGATATTAAAAATAAAGGGTTCAAATTATACTTCTGGGATGTAGGAGGTCAACAAGACAAACTTTTCGCAAATGAATATTACTTTGTTCAAGCAGTTGGAGCTATGGTCGTTTTTAGTTTAAGTTCTTATGATACATTTAAAGATCTCGATTTTTGGATCTCTAAATTAAAAGAACTAAGTGGAGAAGTACCATATATCCTTGTTGGCAATAAGACAGATTTAAGAAGAGAAGTTGCTAAAAGCATGGCTGAAAAAAAGGCTAAAGAATTAGGGGTTGAATATTATGAGACTTCTGCAAAATTAAACCAAAATGTAGATATGGCTTTTGAAAGGCTATCAATTCAAATTTTGAATAATTTAAAATAATTTCTTATTATCCTTATTTATAACTTAAGTTAAATTTAGCTGAATATTAAAATTTTAAATATTAGAGTTCAATGAGTTTTCTATTAATCCCTATAGCTCCATTATCAAGAACAAAATCTCGTCTTAGAGATTGCTTTTCCAAAGAGCAACTTAAAGATTTAACCCTTGCTATGTTTAAAGATTTAGCTAATAAACTAGAAGAGGTTGACATTTTTGATCAAAAAATTGTATATTGCAACAGTTCAGAAATATTAGAACTCGCGGATGAATATGGATTAAGAGGTATCAAAGAAGATTTGACTACCCCTAGAAAAAATTTTGATGCTGTAATCAGAGATCTTAACGAAATAGCTATTTCAAAGTTCAAAGCTAAAGAAACTATATTTATCTTTTTAGACACAATTTTGATTTCAGTAGATAACTTTTATGAGCTTTATTCCCTTATAAAAGAGCATCAATTAATTGTATGTCCTGCTATACATTCTGCAGGAATTTCAGTTCTTGGGAGAAACCCGCCTGATATAATACCCACTTTCTTTTCAGAACCAGATACTCCTTCACTTCTGGCTCTCTTAAATAGAGCAAATGATTTGAATTTAAAAATAGCAGTTTATGATTCTTTTCGTGCGGGTTTTGATATCGATATTAAACAAGATTTAGTTTTAGCATATGAATATTTAAAAATCCTTAATTTAACAAACACAGAAACTTATAAATTCTTAAAGCAAAATTTAAAAATATCTTTACTTAAAAGAAATTTAAGAGATAATAGAGATTTTGAATTGAGGGAGTTAGAATTATAGATACTTAAAAAGAAAATGTGATATTTATCTTTATATCTTCATTTAATACACTTTTTACTGCATTCTGGAACTCTTCTCTTTCATTTTTTAATGCAGCCAAATATCTCATATAATCCTTATTCTTTCTATCTAGATCATTTTGAATATGTTCTAATCTCACAGAATTTGTTGAAATTTGATTTTTAATATCTTCTAATTCTTCAGATAATCCCGCATCTTTTACTTTTACTTCTAATAACTTAGTTTCTTGCTTTAATTCATTTAATTCATCAATAAAGTTAAAAATCTTTTTTTCTTCGAAAATAGAATTAATATGTTCAATCGTTTTTTCCTTTGTATCAGTTTTTAGATCTAACTTATTTTCTTCTAAAATATGGCGTAATTGGACTAATAAATTTGAAAAATTTGGTAAATCTTGTCTTTCATCACGAAGCGTTTTTATTGGATCTTTAAGGAAGTTTTTTAAGAAATTCATATTAAGATTTGATATATGAATCGTTTCTTTTTCCAATTCATGTTTCAACTTTTTTAATGCTTTTTTAAAACCTAATTGATCATTGATTTTCATTCTTAATTTAAATCGTTTCTCTCTTTTTTTTTCTAAATCTGAAAATAAGGTATTTTTTTCTAGCTCCATTAATTTATTACTTAATTCTTCCTGATGGATTTGATGCTCTTCTAATTGGTTTTCAAATTCTTCTAAATCTGCTTTTGAATGCTCAATATTTTCTCGTAAACTAAAAAGTTTCGGTAATTTTTTAAGCAAGGATTCAGCATCTCTAAGATCCTCATATTTTTTTCTTAAGAATTGATCCAATACCGCTTGTTTTTTTTGAATTTTACGTGTGATATAATTAAGTTCTTTTATTTCAGGTTGTACTTCTTTTTGAAACTTAGGCAATGCTTTTCTTGCGATTTCATTTATGTTGGTGAATAACTTTTTAATTGAATTTAATAAACTCATGATGCTATCATAGTTTAATTCTTCTTCTGGAATTTCTATCTCATCAATTTCTTTCCTGATGCGATCAGAGAAAAAATGTAAAGATTTTAAAGCTTTCTCTTCTATTTTTCCCTCTCCCGCTTCTAAAAAATGATCCATACAAACTTTGATCTCTATTAAACCATCTCTTATTTCTGATATAAGTTTCTGGACTGCCTTTTTTACTTTTACAAATCGAGAGTCTAATCGACTCTTATAAAAATCTTCAAATTCCTGTAATATTATTTCAATCATTTTATATCTATTTTTTTCTAGATTCAATTAATTTTTTATTATTCATATATTTCTGTAAAACTCTGGGAATTCTTACAGAATGATCTTCAATTTGATAATTTTCTAATAAACAGCAAATTGTACGTTCCGTGGCGATTGCTGTGGAATTTAATGTGTGTACAATCTGCTTCTTTTCTTGAGTACCAACTTTTCCCATTCTAATTTTTAATTTTCTTGCTTGATAATCAAGACAATTACTGCAAGAGACTAATTCTCTATACGCCTGCGAACTTGGGAACCATCCTTCAAGATCGTATTTCTTAGCAGCATTATCATTTAACTCTCCTGAAGCTATATTAACAATTCTATAAGGAATTTCTAATTCTTTAAAGATTTCTTCTGTGTTAGCTAATAATTCCTCATGAAATATCCAAGAATTATCAGGTTTACAGAATATATACTGTTCTACTTTTTCAAACTGATGAACTCTAAATATTCCTAAAGTATCTTTGCCGTGAGATCCTGCTTCTCGTCTAAAGCACGTAGAAATTCCAGCATACTTAATTGGTAAACTTTTAGGTTCGATTATTTCGTTAAAATGATACGCTCCTATAGTTTGTTCTGCTGTAGCAATCATATAGAGATCTTCATCTTGAATTTTATACAATTGTTCTTCAAAATCTGCTAATTCCGCAGCTGCTTTAATTACATCGTATTTAATAAAAAATGGGGGCCACATAGGAGTATAACCCTTGGAAATTAATTTGTCTAATGCATATCTCAATAGTGCAAGATTTAAAGATACGATATCACCTTTTAAATAATAAAATCTCGAACCAACTACTTCAGATGCTTTCTTTGTATCTGCTCCATCAATTTCGGAGATTAAATCAACATGAGATAATGGGTTAAACTTAAACTTAGGTAAATCTCCCACAACTCTCACAATTTCATTATTTTCTTCAGTTTCTCCAATTGGAACGGATTGATGCAAAATATTTCCAACAATATATCGAAACTTTTCCCTTTGTTCTAAATATTCCATTTTATTTTTTTCTAACTCATCAATTCGTTCCTTAATTTTTATTGAGCTTAACTTAGCCTTTTCAACTTTATTAATTTCTCCGGATTTCTTAAATTGGCCAATCTGAATTGAGATTTCGTTTCTTTGTCTTTTAAATTCTTGAAGCTCTTTTAATACTTCTCTCCATTTTTTATCATAATCTAAAACTTTTCTCGCATTAGATGGGTCTTTAAATCTTTTTTCTTCCGAATCAATTATCTTTTCCAAATCATTTCGATATAATTCGATGTCGAGCAAATAAAATTCCCTCGAAAGTTTATTCATGCTGAATCCGTTCAGCTATTGTTGAGCGAAGAAGAGCCGTTTTTATTTTTACTTTATCGTAACCTACTTTGTCAATAATTTTCATTATTTTAATTCTCCTGGCCTT
>Ga0209427_10010150_pt1 | contig 10461 bp, 8 predicted proteins | sample DeeMarSWOR136_30_FD_187465 | JGI IMG/M metagenome (GOLD analysis project Ga0209427, IMG submission 187465) | Marine sediment microbial communities from White Oak River estuary, North Carolina - WOR-1-36_30 (SPAdes) (version 2) | ecosystem: Environmental > Aquatic > Marine > Intertidal zone >...
TTGTTGAGAGAAGGGCCACCAAGGAACATTACCCTGTTGCCGATTTTTCTCTTGCCCACAACCCGGTTCAGATAGTTATGGGCGATGGCATAACACAGTCCTGCTATAAGATCCCTCCTCTGTACACCCTTTTGATGATAGGAGACCAGATCGGATTCCATGAAGACCGTGCATCTCTCAGCAAGCTTTATGGGGGCGTTGGAAGAGAGGGCTATACTCTGAAATTCCCCGACAATATTGATGCCATACTTGTTGGCGAGCTCGTGGAGGAAGCTTCCGGTGCCGGCGGCGCAGACCTTATTCATATCAAAGTCCAGCGGGTGTGTGTTGACCAGATGGATATATTTCGAATCCTGACCGCCTATCTCGAATATGGTATCAATATCCGGATCTATCTCCACAGCGCCTCTGGCATGAGCCGTTATCTCATCGATGATCAGATCCGCGTTCAGGAAGTCCCCCACCACGTTCCTTCCTGATCCGGTGGTGGCCGTTCCCTTAATCCTGATCCTTTCGCCGACCTCATCATGAATGGTCTTCAAAAGCCTCTGTGTAACCTCTATGGGTTTTCCCTGCGTATGCACATAGTCCTTGTGGATGATCTCCCGGTTCTCATTGATCAGGGCGTATTTCGTGGTTGTAGAGCCTATGTCAATACCGAGATAGACAGGGATGCAATCTCCCGCAATTTTTTCCCTTATAAGGTTATCCTCTATGAATACGGTCTGTTTTAATTCAAGCCTGGCAGCAAGGGGGAGGTCGAAGCCCTCGAGTGATCCCGCATTGTCAAGATAATCAAGGTCCACATTATTCTCTATCCCCGATTCAAGAGCCTGCAGCGCTACGCCCAGGGCGCCAATGGAGCTGTTGTATTCCGGGACAATCAGGTTAGGGAAATAGGTCTTGAAGGCGCGGACCTGGAGCTTGTTCAGCGACAGTCCGCCTATAAAGATGATCGGATCTTCCAACACCCGGTTGGACACAATAGTGCTGATATAGTTTCTGGCGTTTCCCAGGTGCAGCCCATATATGATATCATCGAGACGCTCTCCCTTGTTCTGAAGGTGTATCATGTCCGACTTGGTGAATACCGTGCACCGGCATGCGACATGGGAGGGATTCCGACTCTTAAGGCCGAGTTCAATAAAGTCAACCAGTATCTTCTCAATATGTTCCTGTGAACTGTCCATCTTCTTGTCATAGATGGAGGTGGCTAATCGCTCTGCCTGCTGGTCTATAAATGAACCGGTACCGGAGGCGCAAGGTCCATTGGTGTTGAAGTGGTTCAGCTCCCATGCCCCGTTATTATGACCGATCTGGAAAAGGGCGGTATCCTGTCCTCCCATGCTGATGATGCTCTTTACATCCGGCATTATAAACAAGGAGCCTTTAACCTGACTTATAGTCTCAAACTCGTAAAAGCCCCCGATCTTTTCGCTGATATTCTTTCCATGGTTACCGGTAAACGCCACGGCCCGGATGGATTTTTTGCCCAGGCGTTCGTTTTGTTCACGGAGCAATTCCGAAACAGCCTCTTCGATCCTTCCCATGTGACGCTTATAGGGGGCTTCATATATGATCTGCCTATCCTGATTGATAACAACACAATTAATGCTTACGGAACCAGCGTCGATGCCTATATAGTACCATCCTGAACTGTTTTTATATGTTGATTTTTCCATAACCGCGATTTCCTGATTGAGCCTATGTCTTCTTTTCCCGGGCTGTATAATAGACCTCCCTCTCATGTTCCTGCTTTCTAACAGCCCCTTTTATAAGGAGCCCTTTCAATATCCTTTCAGATTCTTCCCGGCTTATATCCAGGACGCCCGATATATCAGACGCTGTTATGGGACGTCTTCTCGCCATTTCAACTATAATATTGAGATCGGTATCGTATTCCCCGGCCTTTTTATTTGAAGAGAGAGAGGCTATGATCTCTGATTTTTCACCGAAGAAATCCCTTATCTTTTCCATCTGTTTCATATTGAGAGGCATGGCGAGGGTATCAGATGGAGGTCTCACCACCGTATTTAACTGGATCTTATCAGGGGATATATCTTCTATCACATCCTTCATGCCTTCAAGCTCTTTCATACTGTCGTTGATACCCGAGAGGAGGACTATTTCAAGAAGGATAACACCACCATATTCCTCACGCAATTTTTTTAATCCCTTGATTATCGATGGAAGTTCAAGTCCCTTGTGGGGCCTATGGATCTTTCTGAATGTCTCTTCAAAGACAGTTGTGAGTGTGGGCATTATAAGGTCTGCAGCCAGCACGCGATCCCTGACCTCTTTTCTCCACAGGAGGGCCCCATTGGTCAACAGCGCTACCCGTGTATCTGAGACACCCTTAACCAAGGAGATGACCTGATCTATCCCGGAGTGCAGCGTGGGTTCTCCCGATCCCGCCAGGGTGATAGTCTCAGGATGGGTCTTTTCAATGACATCCTTTAATTCTTCAATTACCTCTCCTATCGGGACAAACAGCTCCGGTTCCGAAGTAAGGCACGTAGTCCTGCCCACCTGACAGTAGAGGCAGTCATATGTGCAGGTCTTGGGCGGTATCAGATCAATCCCTAAGGATAGCCCAAGCCTTCTGGAAGGCACGGGACCGAAAATGTATGTCATGATAAGACCTCATTCATTTTTATTATATATTTACTTATTAAGGCCCTTTGCGCTTTGTTTTTACGGACACGGACCATTGATATAACATAGGACAAACAATTCGACAAGCTCATGGTCCTAAATAAAATCGAGGGAGACACGTCTTTGTACCTTGTTGATCCCGTTAAACGTGTAACCTGTTTAACCGGGGCCCTGTGCCCTGAACTTTTCTATATCTGTTTGATATATATACTATTATTTTTTTATATAGACAAGAGACAAGCGGCCTATTATATTTAAAACGTTGGCGTCGTTCATAAGTCTTCGCATGGAGAGATTAAAAACAGATTTCTACAATTTGGTATGGTCTTTGGTTTTGTCGATCTTTTCAAGACGACATCTAATTTTTACGTTGCCCGTGGTCTGATTTTTTTAAGGGTTTGATTAGCTATTTCTCCATGATAACTTACTACTCTGTCATAAGACAGTGGCGGAAACCCTTAAAAATCAGACCACTTCTAAACTAAGGTGGAATCTAATATGAGATGTCGTCTTTCGAAGACCGGCAAAACCGTCTATAGAAAAAATGCCATGCGAAGAATTATGAATGATATAAAACATTATTTCTCATGGAATAGAATAAAAGGGATTATTATTGATGATCGCAAAATCTGTGTCCTCTCTGATGCAAACGATTAGGCGCTTCACAAGCCTCGAATCTGTAATCAGCATATCTATCTTGTCCCTACTCATCATAGTGGGTGTTATGATATTCTATCAACAGTTCCGCTATGATGAGAAGATATTCAATATCCCGGTCATGCAGTACGGGATCAGGGCTATTGAGATTGCCGGCCTGGAACCGGAAGGTTTCGAACCCATGTCTGACAGGGAATCCTTTGATCAAGCTACATTGTCGGACAAGATTGACGGAAAGGCCGACTTATATCTGGAGGCCGGTTTTATTCAGCTGATTACAGGGCGTTTCATTAGCCGTTCAGATCCCGCCAACTGGTTTGAGTTTTACCTGTACGATATGGAACTCCCCCGAAACGCCTTCTCGGTTTACAGTATGCAAAAACGTGAAAATGTAACTGACCAGGATTTCACGGAGTTCGCCTATTCCACCGAGAATGCTGTGTTCTTTGCCAATGGAAATTATTACGTCGAGATAATTGCTGCGCTCGAGGATGCATCTATTGTCAGAGACATGATCTCAATGTCAAAGAACTTTATCGCCAGATATCCTGAAACCCCTGCTGAACTGCCCGAACTGGCATATCTCCCTTCAGAAAATCTGAATATTGAGACCATCAGCCTGATACTTAAAAACGGATTTGGATATAAGGACTTCAATAATATCTTCACCGGGACCTATACCCTGGATGGTCATAAGATCTTAGCCTTTGTCTCCCTAAGGGAAAGCGCCGAACAGGCTGAATCCCTTGCCGCGAGCTATGATAACTTTATCTCCGAGTTTGTCGGACCGGAGCGCCTCAAACCTGATACGGATAAGATCCCCGGATTGACAGTAGCAGACATATTCGGCGAATATGAGATCTTTTTCGTAAAAGGAGATGTAATTGCGGGGATCCATTCAGCACAGGATAGGAATGCCGGGGAACAGATGGCTCTTAAATTGTATAAAAAGATAAGCGAGTTGGAGAAATGAATACGGTTAAAGGCAATGAGGATAAAATCGATCGTCGCGGATTCATTAAGCGGATGACCAAGGCAGGTATGTCCATTGCCGGTGCCTGCGCGTTGGGCTATTTCTTTCACGATCCGACAGGGCCAACGGGGATATCCGAACAACCGCTGGTCTCTGTGCCGGATTTTTCAATGCCCCAGGCCGGAAAAAAGATGGCGATCATCAGGGGGTCGTCCAGAACAGAGACCTTGACCAAGGCATTTGAGGCCATAGGGGGTATAGAAAGTTTTATTAAAAAAGGGGACCGCGTATTACTTAAGGTAAATGCCGCCTTCGCCTCACCGCCCATACTGTCCGCCACCACTCACCCCGAACTTATTGCCAGGTGCGTTGAATTATGTTACAGGGCCGGCGCAGAAGAAGTCCGTGTTACGGATAACCCTATCAATGACCCGGCAACCTGTTTTAGGTTAACGGGGATTGAATCCGCAGTCAAATCGGAAGGTGGTAAATTGCTCTTCCCGAAAAATGATTTTTTCAGCAGGACGTCTGTCCAGGGGGGCACTCTGATAAGAAACTGGCCGTTACTTTTCAAGCCTCTGGAGGGGATTACAAAACTGATCGGAATATCTCCGATAAAAGACCATCAGCGGAGCGGGGCTTCAATGGCGATGAAAAACTGGTACGGTCTCCTTGGCGGACAGAGAAATATCTTCCATCAGGATATCCACAATACGATTAAGGAATTATCCATGATGGTAAGGCCCACTCTGGTGATTCTTGACGGGACAACAACAATGATGACCAATGGACCAACCGGCGGTGCCCTGTCAGATCTCAGAAATACCGATACGATGATTGTAAGCACCGATCAGGTAGCCGCTGATGCATTCGGGTGTTCGATGTTGAATAAAACCGTGAAGGATCTGCCGTTCATATCCAAGGCCGCTGAGGCAGGATCAGGCACAACGGACTATGAATCATTAAAACCGGTAATCATTTAGAAAACATCTAATATTGCCATGCGAGATATACAGTTGCAATAACCCATGGTGGAAACTCAAGCAGATGCTAGATTCTGGATACGGGATGCTAAATACTAATTAATAGACGCTAGATCCTGGATTCTGGATATAACAATATTTAAAAACCAGTATCTAGTATCCAGCATCCGGGATCAAGTATTTGATGCGATAGGGGTATCAAGTGAGAATTGTAACCGCCAGAAGAATAAGCCAGATATTTTTCTTTTGTTTCTTCATATGGTTCTGCATTGTCTGCGCCTTTGGGACCGAGTGGTGGCAATTAAGGGGCTGGCCGGTCAACCTTATTCTCCAACTGGATCCACTCGTTGCCATCGGGACATTGCTTACCACCCATACTATATATAAGGGATTGATATGGGCCCTCCTGACTGTCATTTTGACGATCATATTCGGCAGGATCTTCTGCGGATGGATATGCCCTTTTGGCGCGTCGCATCAATTTGTCGGTTATCTGGCCAACATGAAACGGGGGCTTAAAGACAGGATAGATTTAAACAGATATCGAAAGGCAGCCCTCTTAAAATATCTGTTCCTTATCGTCTTCCTGGTAGCCGCGGCAATACCTCTGGGGAACAAGACCGTGTTATTTACCGGTCTGCTGGATCCCATCCCCTTTTTCCATCGTTCAATAAATATGATTCTTCTCCCCGTATCAGACCGATTTTTCAATTTGCTTTCAGTTGAGCCGCGCGTATATGAAGGGTCATTCCTTATCGGTGCCTTATTTGCCGCTGCCATATTTATGAACCTCCTGATTCCCAGATTCTATTGTCGATTCATCTGCCCGACAGGGGCCCTTTTGGGGCTTATCGGCAAATTCTCCATCTGGAGGATAGGCAAGACTAAAGAGAGTTGCTCCAACTGCATGCAGTGTGAAAGTCACTGCGAAGGCGCATGTGAACCTTCAAAACAGATCAGGATTAACGAATGCATTTTATGCCTCAACTGCTATGATAAGTGCAGGGATGATGTATTGAAATACCAGACCAGTGAATCCGAGGGCGGCGAGATATCCAACCCTGACATGACACGCCGCGGATTGATACTCTCTTCTCTGTCAGGGCTTTTGGCTATACAGCTCCTTCCGTTGAGCGGGGGGACCGCTGCGGCCAAAGACAATAGCATGATCAGGCCTCCGGGGTCTCTTCCGGAAGAGGAATTTTTGCAGAGGTGTATCAGGTGCGGCCAATGTATGCGCATATGTCCCACAAATATTATCGTGCCTTCGGGCGTATTCAACGGGATTGAGAATCTCTGGACACCCGTGCTTAATTTTACGGATGGGACCAGTGGCTGCCAATTGAACTGCATCGCCTGCGGATATATATGCCCGACCTCTGCTATCAGGCATGTCAGCCTCTCTGAAAAGCTCGGCATCGATGAATTTGTGGAGAAAGGACCGATAAGGATCGGAAGCGCCTATGTGGATCGCAGTCGCTGCCTGCCCTGGGCGATGAACACGCCTTGCATCGTATGCCAGGAAAACTGCCCTGTGACACCCAAGGCCATCTATGTTACCGAGGTATATGAGACTGTCCGATCAGGGATCAGAGATATTGTCTCGGCAGAAGGAAATGAGATCCGGGTATCGGGTCCGGCAATGGAACTAGGGCAATACGCTACAGGCGATTACTATCTGGTCGGCCGGGCATCAGGGAAAGAGGTTAGATACAGGATATCATCCAACAGTGAAGACAGGATAATAATCAATTCCACTGATCTATTAACTCTTAAGAAGGATGATCAGGTAAGGATACAGGTCTGTCTGCATCAGCCGAATATTGATCTTAAAAAGTGCATAGGTTGCGGCATCTGTGTGCATGAGTGCCCTGTCGGCGGCAGGCGGGCCATCCGGGTAACTTCTGATAATGAGTCAAGGGGCGTGAAAAAAGTGGCATAGGAGAGAAGAAGAGATGGATACTGAAAAGAAATGTATGGATCGCAGGACGTTTTTAAAGACAACCGGTTTGGGAGGCGCCTCACTGGCGCTGTCCGCAGGGCTTGCGGATAAAGTTATGGTTGCTGAAGCATCCGATAAAAGTCCTTTAAAATCAATGCCTAAGCGCATTCTGGGTAAGACAGGCGTTTCGGTTTCAATCCTCGGCATGGGTGGCAGTATTGATACATCCGGATACCAGCTTCTTTTAAGGATAGGCCTTAATATGGGTATCAGTTATTGGGATTCCTCCTATAATTACGGGAACGGCAGGAATGAGCAGGTTATAGGTCAGTTCTTCAGCAAATACCCTGAAGAAAGGAAAAATGTTTTCCAGGTCACCAAGGCATCCAGGACAACTGAACCGGCGGGAATGACCAGGCAGCTCAATATTTCCCTTGAACGCATGCAGACAGATTATATAGATCTATATCTTATGCATATGCTCCAGGATCCCGGCTTGCTTACGACAGAAATAAAGACATGGGCTGAGCAGAAAAAGAGGGAAGGGAAGATAAAGTTCTTTGGGTTCAGCTGCCATGCCAATATGGCCCGTATGCTTTTACGCGCATCAACACTGGGATGGATAGACGCGTTAATGACATCCTATAATTACCAACTGATGAATGATGATGATATAAAAAGAGGTATTGATGCCTGTGCCAGGGCTGATATTGGCCTGATTGCAATGAAGATACAGGGAGAACGGTTTAGGACATCAGACTCACCGGAGAATGTCACCATTATAAACCATTTCATAAACAAAGGATACACCCTGCAACAGGCAAGACACAAAGCAATATGGGAAGATGAAAGGATAACTACTTGTCTGTCAGAGATAACAAATCTCACGATGTTAAAGGAAAATGTTGCCGCAGCTACCGATGGAGTGAGACTATCAGATACGGACAGGGAACTGCTGGATAAGCTCGCACAAAACAGTCGGAACCTTTACTGTCAGGGCTGTCTGAGTTGTGAATCTGTTATGGGCAGAGAAAGCGGCATCCCGGATGTCCTACGCTACATGATGTATTATACAAGCTACGGCAAGAGGGATGATGCCAGACGGCTCTTCAGGGAACTGCCGGGATCAGTCAGAAACAGTCTCGCATTGAGAGATTATTCGCCTGCCGAACGCATATGCCCCAACAGGATCGAGATCGGCAAGGCCATGAGAGAGGCTGCCAGGATACTGGGGAACGGATCGATTGCCTGAAACAGCTTTACTTTATTTTTTTTCTGAAGTATCGTGAGCCTCTATGTGCGGTTCGACACTACAATCTTAATAAAATAGGGAGAAAATGACGATGACATCTGAAAAGAAAAAAATGGATAGAAGGACATTTTTAAAGACCACCGGTATAGGGGGAGCATCCATAGCCCTGTCCGCAGGGTTTGGAGGCAAGGCCTTGGCCGCTGAGGGCGCCGGTGGCAGCATATCAAAGGAGATGCCTAAACGCGTCTTGGGAAAAACAGGTGTACAGGTGCCGATCCTCGCCCTGGGCGGTATTACCGATTGGACAACAAACCAGGCGCTCTTAAGAGTGGCCTTTAATATGGGGGTGACTTACTGGGATACAGCTAATGGCTATGGAAACGGCAAGAGCGAGATCGGTATCGGTCAGTACTTTGAAAAATATCCTGAAGACAGGAAAAAGATCTTTCTTGTGACTAAGACACACGCTTCTGATCCTGAAGGGTTGACGAATAGTCTTAATACGTCATTTGAAAGAATGAAAACCAATTATGTTGATCTTTTATTTATTCACGGTCTGCAAAACACCGGATTGCTTACACAGGAGATTAAGTCTTGGATGGAGCAGAAAAAGAAGGAAGGGAAAATAAAATTTTTCGGATTCAGTACGCATGTTAACAGTTCCGAGTTCCTCATAAATACATCAAAGGTGGGCTGGATTGATGCTATAATGCCTATCTATAACTACCGGACGATGTTTAATGCAGACATAACAAAGGGTATTGATGCATGCGCGAAGGCCGGTATCGGCCTGGTTGCCATGAAGGTTATGGGCATGCGTTTTATGCCGGCAGAAACCCCGGAAGAGCTTACGGTTGTCAATTCTTTTATGGAAAAAGGCTACACGCTGGAACAGGCAAAATTAAAGGCACTATGGAAGGATGAAAGGATAGCCTCATGTTGTGTGGCAATGTACAACCTTACCGTTTTGAAGGATAATGTCGCCGCGGCGACGGACAGCAGGCAATTATCCGGGCGCGAGATTGAGATGCTGCGAAGATATGCCGAAAACACATGTGGCCATTATTGCCAGGGCTGCATGAAGTGCGCGTCCGCAATGGGCGCTGATAGCAGGATACCAGATGTCCTCCGCTACATGATGTACTACAACAGCTATGGGGAAAGGGACCGGGCAAGGGAAGAATTCAAGAGGCTGCCGGAATATGTCAGGAACAGCCTCGCGTCAAGGAACTATTCGCCTGCCGAACGCGTATGCCCCAACAGGATTGAGATCGGCATGGCGATGAGAGAGGCTGTCAGGATACTGGCATAAGACTTTTAAGGCAAACACTAACTCAGCTTGTGTTTAGCAGCCCACTTGGCGACGTGTATGGGGGATTCAAGGACTGTTGCCCCTGCGGCCCTCAAGGCCTCCTGTTTGGCCGCGGACGTCCCGGAGGTCCCGCGCACAATGGCTCCCGCGTGGCCCATGCGCTTCCCCTGCGGCGAATAACGTCCCGCTATATAGGCCGCGACGGGCTTTGTCATCCTTCTCGAGATAAATCCAGCGGCCTTCTCTTCCTGCTCGCCGCCTACCTCCCCGACCAAAATAACCCCGTCGGTGCCGTCGTCTTCCTCGAAGAGTTCCAGGATATCGGCGAGATTCCTCAGCACGACCGGATCGGCGCCCATGCCTACAACCGTGCTCTGTCCCACCCTGTTTTCTGAGAGGATACCGGCGAATTCATAGGAAAGTGTCCCGCTTCGTGAGATTATCCCGACCCGTCCGGGGGCAAACATGGATGCCGGCATGATGCCCATCTTGCCCTTGCCGGGAACGAGAATACCGGGGGTCGTGGGACCCAGGGCGAATACGCCATTCTCGATAGAATAGTTTCTCATCTTTATAACATCCCTGACGGGGATATGTTCAGGAACAATGACAATCAGCTTTATCCCTGCGTCAACGGTCTCCATAAATGCATCAAGGACAAATGGCGCCGGGACAAAGAACACAGAG
>Ga0209427_10010151_pt1 | contig 10459 bp, 5 predicted proteins | sample DeeMarSWOR136_30_FD_187465 | JGI IMG/M metagenome (GOLD analysis project Ga0209427, IMG submission 187465) | Marine sediment microbial communities from White Oak River estuary, North Carolina - WOR-1-36_30 (SPAdes) (version 2) | ecosystem: Environmental > Aquatic > Marine > Intertidal zone >...
ATTTCCGCTTGAGGCGGCGATACTGCGGTTTGAGTACAATGATTCGTGGTATCCGACGACCGATGGCGGTGGTGACTCACTGGTGATTTGGGACGCGACCTCAGACCCGGCCACATGGGACGAGTCTGAGAGCTGGCACGCATCTGTGCCTACCCCCGGCAGCCCATGACTGTTGCATTCTACTCCGGCTTGCAAACGAGAGGCCAAGATAGCCGGGCACTTCCGGTGCCAGAATAAACTCCGAAGGCATGGAGTCCATGCGCTCCGCCGTTCATCCGATGCTGCCATCCCATTGTTGGGGGGGCAAAATGTTGACAAAAACGCTGTAGTTGAGCGGCAGATTTCTGTATCATCCTGATTTGAGAGTCTGACCCTTGTGCTGGGACGGACGCTCCCCGACGGTCAAGAATGCCTCGAAGTGTGGGCAGTCAGAAGTCCAAGAATATGTAAAGGCAGAAGGGGCAAGTAGGATGAGATATTTGAAGCTTGGAACGGGATTGGCACTGTTGCTGCTGTTTACGTGGTTCGTAGGGCCGGCAAGTGGCCAAACTGAACTGCTTTGGCAGATAGGCACCGCTGACAATGACACTGCTGAACTGGCACTTGGCCGAAGCGGGCATGGCCTGTACTCGACGAGGTTTCCTCATGACGCATTGTTTGTCGTGGGCCAATCGAGCCCGAAGCAGGACTGGCCTTACATACAGCCGGGGCCGGCCGATACTTGGGCCGGCAGCAAGAGCCATACATTTACGATTGTATTCGGCATTAAGGCCAGCCAATTCACCGGCGAGTGCGAGTTCGTCATCGACTTTGTAGATACGCACAGCGCCAAGCCGCCCAGAATGCAAATCAATATCAACGATTTGTCCTTTGTTCGCGATTTACCCAGCGGCGCCGGCGACGCGTCGGCGCACGGCGAGCCGGAAAAGGGCCGGGAACACCAGTTGCACATCCGCTTCCCAGCTACGGGACTTAAGACCGGCAACAATACTATCACTATCGCGTCGCTGAGCGGTAGTTGGGTCCTTTATGACCACGTGGCACTTGCAACGCCGGTCGGCATCGAGCCCGCGCCGCTTGAACCCACAAGCAAGCTCCTGGATGTCTACACTCAGCCCTTCTTAGTAAGACACAAAGACGGCAAGCTCTGTCAGCCGGTTTTGGCCTCCGTCCTACGCGTCGGCGAGCCGGTTGACGCTGTCGTCGCTGTCAACGGCTCTGAATTGGTCGCGCAATCGCTCAAACCTGGCTTTAAGACCATTGAGGGGCTGGCGCACGCGGTGGATAGTCTGACCTCGGTTGAAGTCGATGTCAAAGTAGGGGGGCGGTCGATCGGCAAGCGGACGCTGGCCATCAAGCCGGTTCGAAAGTGGGAGGTTTACCTGCTACACCACTCCCATGTGGACATCGGCTACACGCATGTACAAACCGAGGTTGTTCGCAAGCACTGGGACTATTTTGAGCAGGTTATTGAGCTGGGGCGCAAGACGGCGGATTATCCGCCTGGCTCTCGATTCAAATGGAACGCGGAGGTGCTGTGGGCGGTGGACAGCTACCTGAGGCAGGCCTCAGAGCAGAAGCGCCAACAGTTCATCGAGGCGGTGAAAAAAGGCTGGATTGGGTTGGATGCTTTGTACGGCAATGAGCTGACGGCCCTGTGTCGGCCGGAAGAGCTTATTCGGCTGGTGGGTTATGCTGAGAGGCTGCGTCGGCAATACGGTTTGACGATTGACTCGGCTATGATCACCGATGTGCCTGGCTATACGTGGGGTGTCGTGCCGGTGCTGGCGCAAAGCGGAGTGAAATATTTCTCCGTCGGGCCCAACCGGGGGCACCGCATCGGCTACACGCTGTCAAGCTGGGGTGATAAACCTTTCTATTGGGAATCACCTTCGGGCAAGCGCAATGTCCTCTGCTGGGTGGCCGGCGAAGGCTACTCACTTTTTCACAGCGGCCGGCTTGACGCTGGGAGGCTTTTTGACTACTTGAAACGGCTGGATGACTCAGAATACCCTTACAATACGGTACAGATTCGCTATTCGATTGGTGGGGACAACGGTCCGCCCGATCCGCAACTGAGTGAGTTCGTGAGGAACTGGAACGCAAGGTACGCCTACCCTAAACTGGTAGTGGCCACGACCAGTGAAATGTTTCGCGAGTTCGAACGCCGATATGGCGGCCGGCTACCAAAGGCCCGCGGTGATTTCACGCCATACTGGGAAGATGGCGCAGCGTCTTCAGCTCGGCAAACAGGCTTAAATCGTGCTGCTGCGGAGCGACTGGTCCAAGCTGAGACATTGTGGGCGATGCTGGATCCTGGTGGCTATCCAGCCGATGAGTTTTATACAGCATGGCGTAATGTGTTGCTTTATGACGAGCATACGTGGGGGTCATGGAACAGCATCAGTGATCCGGATGGCGATTTCACGCAGAGCCAGTGGAAGATTAAGCAGGCGTTCGCCCTTGGTGCCGATGTCCAATCACGCAAGCTCCTAAGCGATTCATTATCCAGTCGCCGAAGCGCAGCAAAAAGAGTCACGGCAGTGGATGTATTCAACACCTGCTCTTGGACACGAACAGACCTTGTGGTGTTGCCGACAGGCCTGACGGTGGCGGGCGATATCGTCAAAGACGCCGATGGGGAAAGCGTGCCTTCGCAGAGGCTGTCGACAGGCGAGCTCGCCTTTCTTGCCAGAGATATCCCGGCATTTGCCGCAGAGCGATTTGCCTTCCACGCTGGCAAGGCTCGCGCATCAGGTGCTTCCAGCGCCAAAGGGCCGCAGTTGAGAAATGGCTTGATTTGCCTGGCTGTAGATGAAAAGACAGGTGCGATCAAGAGTCTAAGGTGGACAAGGCTAAATGCCGAACTGGTGGACTGCGAGGCTGATTTAGGCTTGAACGACTACTTCTACGTTGCCGGCAGGGATCCGAAAGACCCGCAGCGGAACGGGCCGGTCAAAATCAGCGTCAAGGAGGATGGGCCGTTGGTAGCATCGCTGCTGATCGAGTCTGCCGCGCCGGGCTGCTATAAGCTCTCCCGCAAGCTGCGCGTCGTCGATGGCATCGACCGCGTGGACATCATCAATGTCATCGACAAGCAGAAGATCTACAAGCCGGAGGGTGTACATCTGGCGTTTGCTTTCAACGTTCCCGACGGCGTGATGCGAATGGATGTTCCCTGGTCTGTTGTTCGACCCGAAGCAGATCAACTGGCCGGCGCATGCAAGAACTATTTTACTGTTCAACGATGGGCCGACGTATCCAACGAGGATTACGGCGTTACATGGGCCACGGTCGACGCGCCGCTGGTTGAGATAGGTGCCATTACCTGTGATCCCAGAGTGGTTGGATGGATCAAAAACATTAAACCGTCTACGATATTCTACTCGTACGTGATGAACAACTACTGGGAAACCAACTACAAGGCGGGTCAGGAGGGGCCCACAACGTTCCGTTATTCAATCAGACCTCATGGGCGTTTTGACTCGGCGGAGGCTTCAAGGTTTGGCACGGAGCGTAGCCAGCCACTCATCGTTGTGCCTGTTGAGAGAGAAGCTGCTATTCAACATTCCATCTTTAGTGTGGAACCTGCCGGTGTTATTGTGACTGCCTTCAAGCCCAGTGAGGACCGAAAAGCCTGGATAGTACGTCTTTTCAACGCAGGTGGCCGACCTGAACGGGCAACACTTGCCTGGGCAAAGCCGGCACCTGAAACGGTGTGGCTGAGCAACCTGGCTGAAGAACAAGTCTCCGGAGTAACCGGGGCGATAGATATAGCGGCATACGAAATTGTCACTTTGCGAATTCCCCTTCCGACGCGATGAGGAGAGAAGAATGACTCCACGACAGCGCATATTGGCGGCGTTAAATCATCGTGAGCCGGATCGTGTCCCCATTGATTTTTCCGGGCACCGATCCTCCGGCATAGCGGCTATTGCCTATCCGAAGCTGCGAGATTATCTGGGACTGCCATCCAGGCCGATTCGCGTTTATGACGTCATCCAGCAGTTGGCCATTGTTGATGAGGATGTGCTGGATAGATTTGGAGTGGACACTATCGAGCTGGGAAGGGGCTTTGCGCTGGATGAACAGTCCTGGTCGCCCTGGACACTGCCGGATGGCACAGCGTGTTTTGTACCGGCATGGACCCAAATTGAACGCGATGATAAGCGTTGGATGATTCGGTCCAAGACCGGCAGATTTTTTGCACACATGCCTGACGGGGCACTTTATTTCGAGCAAATATACTATCCTTTTGCCGAGCGGGACGACCTGGGGGCAATTGCGGAGGCCCTTGATGAAAGCATGTGGACAAGCATTGCCGCGCCGCCTGGTCCAATAGACAGCGAGGCACTTTGCAAAGGCGCGAGCCAGTTGCGGCAAAAAACCGATAGGGCCATCATAGGTTTATTTGGCGGTAACCTGTTTGAGATCGGGCAGTTCCTCTACCGTAATGACCGGTTCCTGATGCTCTTGGCCGGCGAGCCAAAACGGGCTCACCGTTTCCTGGACAAGCTGGTCGAAATTCATCTTGCTAATCTTGAGCGGTTCCTCGGAGCCGTCGGTGAGTATATTGATATTATTCTTTTCGGAGACGACCTAGGGATGCAGACAGGTCCTATGATCTCACCGCAGATGTATCGGGAGTTCTTCAAGCGACGTCACAAGCTGCTCTGGAACCGCGCAAAAGAGCTCGCCGAGGTTAAGGTGATGCTTCATTGCTGTGGGGGGGTTCGCGAGCTTTTTGCCGATCTGATCGAAGCAGGTGTTGATGCCATCAATCCGGTCCAGATTAGCTGTGCAGGCATGGATGCTGCCGAACTCAAGGCTGAGTTCGGAAAGGACATTACCTTCTGGGGAGGTGGGTGTGACACCAGAGATGTGCTGTCCGGTGCTACACCACAGCAGGTTGCTGAGCACGTCAAGCACCAAGTCAGGACGCTTAGTCCCGGTGGCGGTTTTGTCTTTCAGCAGGTGCACAACATTTTGGCAAATGTGCCGCCGGAGAGTATTGTGGCGATGTTTGACGCAGTGAACGAGACATCTTAGGCCGCAGAGAAAGAATAGATGAGGCCCATTGACTTTGGAATAATCGTCCTTTATTTCGGCATCGTGATTGGGCTGGGCTTCTGGTACCGGAAAAGAGCCGCAAAAAGTCTGGGGTCCTATTTTTTGGGGGGTAAAAGCATCCACTGGCTGGCTCTGGCCATGTCGGGTTCGGTATCCAACTTCGACATTACCGGCACAATGTGGATTATCTCCATTCTCTATGTTCTGGGCATGAAGTCCATGTGGCACCACTGGATGTGGGGGTTCTTGATGGGTGCCTTTTTTATGAGCTATATGGGTAAATGGGTCCGGCGTTCAAATGTGATGACGGCTGCTGAGTGGATGAGGACACGCTTCGGCAGTGACGCTGGCGGCAGGTTGGCACGAACCGCTTATGCGCTGATGGCGGCGCTTACTCTGGCCAGCTTTGTCGGGTACGCTTATCAAGGGATCGGCAAGTTTGCCTCGGTGTATATCCCGCTGGAGTCTCTTGCCCGGTACACGTCCATTGGCTGGGTTCAGAATATGCTCATCGAGCACGAAGCTGATATCTTGGCGATCACGATTATCGGCATGACGACTCTCTACGTCATTGTTGGCGGACTTTATAGTGTTGTGGTGACCGATGTTATCCAGACGGTCATTCTGACTTTCAGCAGTATAATCATAGCCTACATTGCGTGGAATAAGCTGACGCCAGGTAGATTGTCCGCGTTGCCGGAAGGCTGGGCTTCGCTGAGTGTGCCGTGGCGTATTGAAAGATTTGCTGGAACGGAGAATGCGTATTTCGAGTTTTTTGGTGCACTTGTGATTGTCTGGGTTGTAAAAGGCCTACTGTTAAATGCGGGTGGGCCAGCCCAAATGTATGACTTCCAGCGGTTCTTGGCGGCTCGTGACGCTCGTGACGCCGCCAAAGTGGGCGCAGCCTGGAGCTGCTTTTTGGTTGTCCGCTGGGCCATGGCCACCGGGATTGCATTGCTTGCTCTTACCGGAGCGGTGGGGGTAACCGATACCGAAGAAGTAATGCCTTTGGTGCTGCAGGAGTCACTGCGGGCCGGGCTCAGGGGGATTGTCATCGCCGGCCTGCTGGCGGCATTTATGTCAACGTTCAGCTCAACGGTGAACAGCGGAGCTTCTTTTATCGTCCGGGATATCTGGCAGCCCTACTTCCGTCCAAATGCGGGCGAGCGGGAATCCGTCAGATTCAGCTACTTGGCCACGCTCTTGCTCGTACTGATTGGAGTCGGTATCGGCTTTCAGGCAGAGTCGATCGCTCAGATATGGGGCTGGATGATGATGTCGCTGGGCGCGGGTGTGCTCATGCCCAATGTGCTCAGGTGGTACTGGTGGCGGATGAATGGTTGGGGTTATGCGATTGGAACATTAGGCGGTGTGCTTTTGTCGCTGGTCGTCTTGTTTTTGCCGGATGCGCCGGTTTACTATGTTTTTCCTGCAATATGTGGCGCCTCGCTGCTTGCGAGTATGGTGGCGTCTTTGATTAGCCAGCCTGTTGACCGAGACATACTCATCCGTTTCTACAAGTCTGTTCGGCCCTTTGGGCTTTGGAGGCCGATTCGACAGCAGTCAGGACTATCCACGGAAGAGCTCTCGTTCAGGGCCGAGAGTGCGCCGTTGGCAGCTCTGAACGTCGTTCTCGGCATGGTGGCGATCGGCGGCTTGTATCTGTTTCCTATGTACCTGGTGGGTCATTGGTATTTCCATTCGCTGATGTGGCTTGGATTAGCCGGCGGTGCGATGGTAGCTCTAAAGTATACGTGGTACCGGAACCTTTAATATCGCTGACCCAAAAAAGATGGCGAGAGCACTTTGTACCTTCTCCGCGATGCCGATTGCCCAACCGTTGTTTTCCTACTATCTTTGTATGGTGGGACCGAGAGATGGACCAAGTAGCGGCGATTAGCAATCGCTTCCCGGCCCTGATACTTTTTCGCCTTTTCAATCGTGCACGCGTTGACTGGCTGCCAGCAAAGGGGACAAGATCGCCTTGGATACCTCAAATACCGTTCCGTGCCGAGTTCCTTTGGGAAAGTTGACTTCGTCGGATATGTCCTGCCAGGTCTTTAAGTCCTTTGAAATTACCGCACAGTATCGGTGTTCCCGGTACTTGTCAAAGTACACGAACCATGTATCCCTGATCTTGATTGCTGAAGGCCCCTCACACCAATACTCGCCGGTTATAGGTGGTGACGGTGGGCCGTAGGGTCCCTCAGCCTTTTCACTCATGGCGAGCCTAATATTCTTCTGCGGCGTGAAGGGTATGTTTGTTTCGTCCTTGAGGAACATTATGTATCGCTTGCCATCCTTGACAATGGTCGCGTCGATTACGTTAAAGCCGTGGTCATAGAATAGGCGCGCCTTGCTGAACGTCTTGAAGTCCCTGGTTGTGGTGCAGTATATCCGGTGGTTGAGCTTGCTGCTACCCTGGCCGTCGGTTTGCGGGAACCTGCCTGGAATCGTCGTAGCCCAGAGGATTAGGTACTGCTCTTTTACATCGTCATAAAAAAACTCAGGGGCCCAGGTATTTTGGGCCTTCGGTTTGTGTTCCATAACCGGAATGTATCTTTGAGGAGACCAATGAAGCAGGTCAGTGGAATTAGCGTATCCTATCCCCTTTTCTCTCCAACTAACCGTCCAGACCATGTGAAATCTTCCATCGCGTCCCCTAATGATGCAGGGATCTCGCATTAGTTTGTCGTGGCCTACTTCGGGTTCAAGCAGCGGCTTGTCTTTGTTCAGTGGCTTCCAGGTCAAGCCGTCATAGCTGTACGCTAAATGCAGGCCGTCTTCGCCATTGCCCTTGAAGTAGGAAAACAGATAGCAGGTCTGTGGATGAGACTCGCCTTGAGTGTTATAGAGACCATGTTGTCTGTTCTGAGGTTGTGCTGCTAAGCTCATACTCAGAATGGCCGTGACGCATGTAATTGCTGAGTAGCGCTTGTTTTTCAAAGCAGTCTCCCAAAATAATTGATGTTGAAGCGAAGCGAAAATCCATCGTCGTTTGTCAGAATCATTTCTACTATCATCTCTGAAAGGCCACCGCCGGCGAGGCAAAATCAATCTATGCCGCCGCCGTCAATTGTGTAGCAGTCAATGGCGTATGGACCGCCTGCTTTCGCGGACGCCGCGCAAAGCAGGATCGGACCAGCAGATAGGATCATCCACCTCAGTATTGGAGCTTTCATTGTTAATCTGCCTGCTTCTCCGAGATCAGCTTCTCAACCAACGATTCCATCGCAGCTAAGCGCCTCTCGAGGACATCGATCTTGGCATCCTTTTCCTGCACGAGTTCATACAGCCCCTGGATAGCGGCAAAGGAGATGCCACCCGAATCAATGGTGGAAATAGACGTCTCGTCGTCGCCCAGCCCGAAGGCTGCGTATAGATCCTGGGCCATCGGCCCCATGTGGCGAACGGCCGGGTCCTCTTCTTTGTAGCTCCACGTACTGATCGGCACGTCCATGAGTGTATGCAGAACGTCCCCTGCGTCTACTTCCGTGATGTTCTCCTTTTTGTTCCTGTCAGAGGCATTGTGCCACCCCCCGGCTCTACTAAGCCACGCGCCGGTTGAGGTATGAATGTAGCGACCTGCCGGCAGGCCAGCCGGGGGGCTATGCCACCCGAACCAAATGGGTCCCTCGGCCCGGACTGTGAACGAGTTGTCTGCTACAGAGCTGACATCTTCGTCATCTTCCCACTGATTGTCAGCCCAGACGAACGCGCCGCGGTGGATTGCCTTCGCACGGTATCCGGCAGCAAAGCTGTAATCCCCGCTGGCCGTGTTTGTGTAGCCCCCGCAGACAGTGGCGCCCCATGCGCTTGCCGTGTGGTTTATGCCTCCACAGACGGTGGCCCAGTTCCCGCTGGCCGTGTTACTCCCTCCGCCGCTGATAGTGGCGTTCTCTCCACTGGCCTCGTTATGAGTACCGCCGCTGATGGTGGCGTCATTTGCGCCGGCCTCATTTTTATAGCCGCCGCTGACGGTCGTCCAGTGCCCGCTGGCCTTGTTCTGATAGCCGCCGCCAACGGTGGCGTGTTTCATACTGGCCGTGTTCCCAGTACCCCCGCTGACGGTGGCACCCCATGCGCTAGCCGTGTGGTTTTCGCCTCCGCAGACGGTGGCCGACGCGCCGCTGGCCGTGTTGCCACTACCCCCGCTGACGGTGGCGGCCGCTCCGCTGGCATCACTGTTGAAGCCTGAAATGGCCTGGCCATGGACGTGAAGCGCATAAAGCGGACTTGATGTGCCGATTCCGACGTTGCCGCTGGCGTAGTAGATGTCCGTACCGTTGGGTACCCAGTATGAATCGCCGGAATCACCAGAATCGCCCTGCGGACCAGAAAAGGCATAAAGGGCGTATGGCGTGGGCGTGATGGGCTGCCGAGGCTCAAGAATCGTGTAGCTGCCTGTGCTCGCACCCGGCCGAACGCCGATCTCCAGCCAGCAGTCATTGCCGTCAAACACGCCGTCGCCAAAATCCAACAGGGCCGTGAAGTAACCTTCAACGACATCTTGGTCTTCGAGTATATTGGCGGTCCCTTGTTGAGTGCCTCCATACTTGCGGTCGAACAGGCTGAATTGGAGATCGTACAGCCCATCTGCAGGGGCAGCTTGGTCCGACAGATACCCCTGGTACGTAAAGCTACGACCGGATACGGGGGCTGGTTTGGCAGCCACGCCGAACATATTCTTGTGAACTGGATCGGTCAGATCATTCTGTTGGCCCAGGACAAGCGGCCCGGCTGGGAACTCCTGTACGTACACGGATGACCAGTTATCGATGTCTCCGTCGGCCATCTCATCGATGCCGACGTTCAGGCCGGTATCGACAAATCCAAGGGTACTCACCCAACTCATTCCGGCAGCGGCCGGGTCCGCAACCATGTCCGGGTCGGGCACTAGTACATTCCCGTGCCCCAAACGGTTGTCGAGCAGCAGATAAACTACTGCCGGCTGCGCGAGTGTGACAATCAGTTCATGGTCCGCTACAGTCTTGTCCGCATTCGCAAGCAGGACGTATTCAGCGCCTGCAAGCGACACCGGCACGTTCCTGTACACGTGTGTCCGGTCGACAAAGCAGGGGACAGCCTCGCCCAGCGGCTGCTCTGCAATCTCAGGTGGAGCGTTGCTGCTATTGTGCCGCTCGATCGCCGTGATGAGTTGGCCCGAAGCGCTGCCGCCCGAGCCCAGCACCAAAACCATTACTGCTACCAACATTCTCATACTTTTCATTTTCTTTCTCCTTTCAAAGCTTGTCCTTGCGCGAGCAGGGAACTGTTAATATTTCACGACTACAGACTCATATCGCTTCATTCTTGTCTCCAAGGCGTCAAGCCTCTGCTCCAACGACTGGTTCTTCTGCTTGAACGACTCGTTCTCTGCCTTCAACTG
>Ga0209427_10010152_pt1 | contig 10459 bp, 8 predicted proteins | sample DeeMarSWOR136_30_FD_187465 | JGI IMG/M metagenome (GOLD analysis project Ga0209427, IMG submission 187465) | Marine sediment microbial communities from White Oak River estuary, North Carolina - WOR-1-36_30 (SPAdes) (version 2) | ecosystem: Environmental > Aquatic > Marine > Intertidal zone >...
CCCCCCAAAAAAGAAAATAAAAACCTGTTATTCTGCTAATAGGAACAAACTCACATGTAAATAATTTGTAAAAAAACCATTTTGATGTGCTTTTAATCATCAGAATTAGCGTCATGTAAATTAAAATTTATTGTGTGTGGAAACCATTTGGTTCCTGCCTCGTCTTTATTAATAGAATTGTAAAATGAAAAAGCTCAATAAGTAAAAAATTCTTCAAAAATTCTGAAACGAAAAAGCTCTAAAAAGCGTCTATATATATGAAAGAAATAAGTTCTAAAAATAAGCAATATAAACAGGAAGGTTTAAAAGCCATGAATTCACAAGATATAGCAAAATTAGGTTACAGGGCAAAACGTGAAACTGAGGCTTTTATAAATCACTATATAAATGACAGAGCTAAAGGGTGGCCTGTGCTTTGTCGCTGTGGTCCGGCATGTGATGGATATCATCAACAAGAATATGTTGGAAGACCAAACATATTACAATTTATTCGGACAGGATAGATTGGGATTTCTTGAATAGAGTCTATCGTTATTTTCTCCTCTCTCAAAATAAACTACTTCCTTTACATACAAGATAGGCAAAACTATCCCTCTATACCCCCTCGTTGGCCCGTTTGTTCCCTCAGGCGTCTTAATGTTTCACTTAGATGTTGCCTGATGTTGTCATCACTAAAGGGTATTTGGGGAAGAACCTCAGAAAAATCAATATTAGTGTCGGCTATCGCCGTTTCCATTGACTTCATTATTCCGTCTTGTTCTTCAGGGCTGTATTTATCTCTGAATCCGGGGACAATATCATACAGGTAGCCTCCCGTTGATGATTGCTCAATATTTTCTATGTGGAACAAACCATAAAGCGGGAGACGAAGACATTGCAGGAATTTTTCCCTCTCGGGATCTTTTCTTCCACGAATAACAGCAGACGCGATGGCTGCTGCAAAACACAATGCCGGAGGAATAGCAAGCCACCACCAGCCATAACGGTAGATCAGGAATATAACCAAACCGATGAAAATGAGTATCAATATTATGGGAAGTGACCATCCTTTTCGATTGCTGGTCGGGAGTTCTTTCATTTTCAAGTTAAGGCAAACAGGTAATTTTTTAGTTCTGATTAATATCACAATTTTATTTTTTGTTGATGGACAAGCCATTTTACCAGATATTTAATCCCCCAAAAAGAAAATATAAACCAATTTTTCTGCTCATAGTGACAGGCAAATTGGTAGTTTAGACAATAAAATACCTGTTTGCCCCTTTTGTATTCAGGGTGCAGGGATTCTCTCATTTACGCATTCACGGCTTCGGAACTTTTCAAAATATCAAAATAATGGTATAATTTACCCTATGGGAATTGCTTCGAGATATCCTGCAATTGGAAAACAGCTTGGGCCGCCTGCACGAATTGCCTGTTATGGTAGTTTTTTGTTTGCCAAAATCTTTAAGTTGGTCAGATCAGAAGAGAAAGGGGGTTAGAAATGGCTATAAGGGCGTGTAAATTTCGCTGTTGTAATGTGAGGGCTGCTGCTATTGTTGTGGTGCTTATTACTTCCTGTCTACAGCAGAAAGCTCATGGCTGGCTAAGAACCACCAACCAAAAGGCTTCGGAGCCGAACCAGGTAAAATCTGCAGAAAAGGGGGGTGCCATGTTACCGGCCTCACTAAATAACTGTTGGCACGATGCTCGGGTTGTTCACGATGTCGCGGCTTTTAGTTTCAATCAAATATGGAAGCAACCCGACCGGATGTGGGTCCTGATGCGAATTACCCCGGCCAATTCCAGCGGAAGCGGTTATACAAGAAAAGGGGGGCATGGTGTAATCATGATAGGTGGCTCCTGGAAGCTTATCGCTGCCCTGACAAAGGCCCCTGACCGAAGAAGTGGCAGGTACAGGTGGGAAGAGCCTTTTAAGGGGTGGATCCGGAATATTAGCATCAAGGACATTTACACCATTGTTCGGCAAAAGGAAGGCGGTTCTATCATCTGCCGGTACAACCCAAAGGCAAAGGGAGCAGACCAATTTGCTTCCGTTTGTCTGATACCTCGCCAATGGGAGGAATATGTCAGGCCGGCGTTGACATATTTGCAGAAGAATCTCGAACGGCTGCAGCAGAAAAATCCACAGGTAACAGACGAACTGAGGGTGCTTTTAGACCACAAGAATCCCTTTGTGGCCGTCACGGCCTGTAACCTGCTGGCTGAAACAAACGGCCTTGACCAGGATTTTGCAAGAGGTTCTTTGGCTGGAGCAAAGGGCTATCGACAGGCGATATTTACGTATTTGCTTCTCACTCACCCGTTGCGGATGAAGCAGGACCAATCTTTCGAAGAGTTGAGCCGTATCATTGAAACGGCAGATAACAGCAAACAGCTCGAAGGTGCTGCTTTGGGAATCTTTGCATCATTTTACTCAGCTCAAGTACCGTCGCGTATTGAACGTGAGGCCAGGCTAAAACTTCTTGAGAGGTTGGATAAGAAGCAGCTAATGTTTGGCCGCCAGACTGAATCAGACAAATACGTTATTTCAATCCTGGAGAGTTGCCAGATACGTCAGAAACCACCGGCGCCAGGCAAATAAAAGCCTGGAAAAAAAATTAGGAAAGAAGTCTCCACATATCATTATCCGTCTTCACTCTCCGCAATGCCTGCCGCTTTCTTGTGCTCGAATCCCATCCATATTTCCTGTGGAAAAACTATGCTCTTCGTTCCAGGCAAATCAGGAACGCCCTTATTCGTATTCAAATCGATCCCCTCCTTCAAATAAGCCTTATAAGCCAACTGGCTGCAATAAAACGAATTCTCCGTCTTGGAATCCGTAAAAATGGGATTGTATGGTTTCTTCGCTTCGGCCTGCCTCAAACAATACCGCGCCACATTCTCCCGAATCCTGTCCTCCTCTTTTCGTGTCAGTGACAGCCCGGCTAACGGATATACCACTCCGTAGAGATTATCCAGAATATAACCTCGCTCATCTGTCATCTTCACTGCGTCCCACGTATTGTCCACTACCTCGAACGTAATCACGCGATACTTGGCCCCCGCCTCCACGCAGCGACCACCCGGCCCGACATAAACCGCGATATGGTCTACATCTCCGTATATAAGATCACCGAAAAGCTTCCAGAAAAGCCCCCCGGGCATAGACTGTCTCCCCGTATTCGTGCATATCAAATCACCCGTTCGAACCGTCAATCCGTCGATTGTGTAGGTGTGAATACCTGTCCATTCCGGTCCTTGCGATACCTTTTGCGATTTGCCGCAGCCGGCCGCGCACAAACAGACCACAACCGATACCAATCCGATACTAAACAACTTATAATATCTCATAATTGACTTCCATTTAACCTTCCGTCCGAAATGCCTCCTGCCGCCTGTTACTTTGGCATGTTACATAGTTTTTTCATGTAACTCGGGTTAAAGTCACAACCCTTGGGAAGCTTTCCGCATTCGTAGGCTCCCGCCAATAATCCAAGGCATGAAATAACGTCATCACGATTGTTCCCCGTTCGCTTAACAAAGAGATTTATGAAATTCCTCAGGTGTCTGGCCGAAGACTCAGTTTGCTTCTCTTCCCAGCCGCTCTCCCGATATTTCTTATTGAGCCCCAGTATCGTAGAACCAATATAGATCCGGTATCTTTCCTCTGGCCCCATGGCCCCTTTTTGCTTAAAGCCGAGAGCCGAAAATCCCTTGTCTAACAGGTTTCCCGGCTGTTGGCTGAGGGTCTTAAAACTCGAATCTACTAAATCTACGGACTTTTCCTCCTTGACCCACTCATCCATCGGTTTGATGACATTTTGAAAGTCCTGATCGCTTTTGTGTTCACGACCGTATTCTCCAATCGCTTTAAGTATCACTGTCAGGAAGTCTTCTCTGTAGTCAAAAAGTGGAATCTCGCGATACCCGACAAACTTATCTATTCGACTATTCTTTTGTCGTTCATGGCTTTCGACGATAACTACATGTGCTCTGTAATCAGTTGTTGAGCCTGTGTTAATTCCATGAAAATATTTTTCACCCAATATTAATAGTCCTCCAACAACTATTTTGGAAGGTCCAGGCGTGGCGGGCGCGTGAGTATGGCCGGACAGCCAATAGTTCCTTGTGTTCTTGGAAAGCAGGCCTTCAAGGTTTTGGTTAAGTGTCTTCGAGAATGTCGGAAAGCTGAAAGCACCCTCGGTGACCTCCCAGGCCACATTCGTTACGTCCAGGGGAACATCACCGGGCTTGCTAAGAGTGATTCTGTCAAGATGGTCCTTGGGATAATGAGAAGCCAAAAACCTGAAATCAGGAGATGAGGACCTGCAAACTTGTTTAAAGTAGCTGGTTTGTGACAACACACCGGGTTCATCTTTGAATGATAACGAACCGATTACTCCGTAAAAACCCCATTTGACTATACTTGACCAGTCGGGGGCGTCCTTGTAGTCCGAAGTATCCAACAAAAATACTTCTACACTGCTTTTGCCTTCCTCACTATAGCTAAAAACCCCGCTTAAATATAAGCCATTGTGATGGTCTGATTTTTTATTTCGTTCGATATAGTCCTGATTGTCAGTGTACTGAAATCTCTTGTTCCCGGGCAAATTGTTATTGGCACGATTGAACTCACTTATCTTCTTAAGGACTTGATATTTCGAGAGTGCCGGATTTCTTGGCCGGTCGTCCCGATTTAAAAGCGCAAAACGTATCCCCGGGGTTACGATGTTTCCACAGCCTAAATAATCATGATTTCCTATTAGAACGAATATCGGAATTCCCGTTGCGTCTCTGTGCTTTTCGAGGATGGAAAAGAACTTCTCCATTTCATCCGTTCCGCCGCTGTTCGCACCGTCCCCGAGATATATAATTACGTCGACTCCCTTTTTCTCGCCTTTGGAATCTTGCGTCAGTTTCCGCAGAGCTGCATTTAACATTTCTTCAGCGAGCATACATTCCAGTGCAGGTGGCCGAATAGCGACGTCAACCATTCGGTCGGCGAATTTACTCCTTTGACTAAAATTGGAAAAGCCGTTATGAGAGGTAAGCTGTGTGTCGGCAAGCATGCCGATTTTTATTGGGAAATGCACATCCTCCTTTTGTTTCCCGAAAAAACCGCATGTAAATATCGAAAAAACCAAAAGCAGCGTTAATGTTATTCTTTTCATTTTATGCTCTGTTTGCCTGATACGGGAACTGCTTCCCACATTTTGACCCTCTCGAAATTATTTTGTGCAATATAGGGCATTGCGGCCTTATGTTAATTAATGGAGCAGTTACGAAAATACGCATCATAACAATCTTCAATCCCCAAAGAACGAAAACGCTTGAAAACAATATACCGGATTGCCACCCATATTTCAAGTTAAAAATCCTCTTCGGCCTGTTTCATTTTCACACTTTATCAAAGTCAAACCGTTTCTCCCTTTTTCCTTCGCCCTTCGCATTTCTACCTGCTGTTCACATTTTCTTTTCTCACTCCGGCCCTAACGGGCCTACGTGTACCTGTACGATGCTTATCGCGGCCTCCGGTAGAAATGCTGTATTAACCACCACCCGATTAGCCCTGGCACCTGTGGCCGGAGGCATCTTTTATTACCATGTTTTACTTGGGGCACATTTTTTATATCCGCCACTTGTTGGCTGGGTTGTTAGCTATTGGGAGTGCAAAATCCGTTTTTGTACACGAGGAAACTAATTCTTGAATAAATTTATACTCAGATCGTATATAATAATGGATAGAAATGTTATGTAGGAAAAACTATGGTCTGGGGAAAGAAAGTCAGGATCATAATCATCCTTTGTTGTGTGGGATTGACCATTTGGCAGCTGCCTAACCTCGTTTACCTCTGGCGCCAATACCATTCAGCTAAGCTCATTCAGCGTGGAAGCGTGTTGGGATTGCCTTCAGCTTCCCTGCCCATATTCCCACCACATGTCGAGCAGATAGACGCCGAAGCTGCTGATGTCGCAAATTTTCTGCTCTCTTCAGATACTGATGTAAACGAAAGCGCCGACCTCGTCCTAAAGTATCCAAAAAACAACCTCTTGATTTATAAACTGATAAATGAAGTATTATCGACTGACGGTCTGGATCCTAAGATTGCTGATTTGCTGGCCGACAATCGTCTTGAAAGTCAACCAGAAAATGCACATTTTCACTATCTTAAAGCTTATGTACAAATGCACACCACGCCGCCATCTGATTTTGAAAAAGTTTTGGAGATTATTGAGGAAGGTAATAAATGTGAGATTTTGTCTTTCCCACATTATATGTATCATAACAGGATATTGGCATTGTTTGAAAAGGCTAATCTCAACCCGACTTATTTCAATATAAGACTTCTACCCTATGAATTTCTACACCAAAGGCAGCTTGCGAGAAGGCTGGATAAACAGGCTATTCAGGCTTTTACAAGCGGGGAAAGGGACTATGGTCTGAGAATCCTAAATGCCGGTTCAGGTATGTCCAAAAAATATTTTGACAATTCAAGAAGTTATGTTGAGTTGGTGGTCGGTACTAATACGCTGCGTAGCATAAAGCGTACTGAATTACAATACGCCGGGCTTTCACCAAATGAAGCCCGTGATGTCCGTTATCACCTCAGCAATCTAAAAACCTGTCTTGATATAGTATGGGAAAAGAAGCTGGAACATGAAAGGCAAAGAAATATTCTCGCTCTGTTAATAGCCATTGGGATGCTTGCTTGTTGGTTAACGGTTTCGATTTTCTTACTCTGCCTGATTGTATCCATAATCAATCTGATAAGGAGAACCGATAAAGCTTCTAAAGTTGGATGGTCAGCATACATTCTATTCTTTGTCTGTCTGCTCTTTTTCCTTGTAGTGATAGCCGTAATCGCTTTGTTCACTGATGAACGTATGCGTTTCGTCATGTTTGGCGGGCAAGCAGAGACTAATCTGTATTTACCTCTATCTTTCATGGGTGTTTCTGTTTTCCTATGGCTGACCTTCTGGTTAATGTCTCTTTTAAAATCACATAGAATATTTTCTTTCAAAATTACACGCATTACCACGCTTATATCAATAGCTTTTGGCATTGCCATGATAATCGGATTAAATATTACAAATGAACAAGATTTTTCTTTGAAGCGTGAACTTGGTTTTTTTCTTTATTCCCTTGTTACCTCAGCCGTATTATGGGTGATACTCATTTTAGGCTGGTGGATTATCAGGCAAATACCTTATCGATGGTTGACTAAGAATCGTATCATTCAACTGTTATTGACAGTAACATTTTTTACAGGTATTTTTGTGTTATTATATATTGTGTGGTTGAAGTTGATTTTGAGCGTGTTATTAATTGCCTCCATTTCTCTAATCATTTTTCATCCTCCATCAGAAAAATTGCCCTCACTTGTCGCAGGCTGGATTCAATTCTTCAGTAAGAGCAAACGGATTGCGGCGACAAGACAGAAAATCCTAAGCCTGCTGTCACCTTACTTAATCGCATTCTTCTTTTGTTTTCTAATATCTGTTCACTTCGGCTCAAACGTTATCAGAGAGCAAATGTTAATTGCAAAAGACGAGCTTGCGGATTTTGGACCTTTACCTAAGCCAAACCAGCATACCTATAATAACATGGTTAATAAGATAATTACCGATAGCTTTGACTCTGATTATATCGGCTATCTTCACATGATTGAACCAAATGACTTGATCCGAGTTTTAAGTGCAATGAAAGACTCAGAGCCGTGCAGATTAGATGACCGTCGTTTGGGCTATTATGTCAAACACTCTGCTCCCGATGTTCAAAATATATTCCTCGATTTTTTTGAAGACCCAAATTCAGAGGATGTCCTCATCTGTAGAGCCAAGGTGGGAGATAGAACAGTAAAAGCCGAACTCCTGTCAATCTTAAACCAAAAGTGGGCTGCTCTTGAAGATTCCGGAGGCGACGTGGAGCATTGGAACAACTATTGGGACCGGCCTCGTTTGGGTGACTGTTTTCGAATCGCTGGAGCATTAGCCTTTATGAGTGAACCGAATGAAAGCCTTGAAAGGTTTCTCGACCTTGTTGAGAACAGTGATTTAACCCGCATGCAAAAAGGTACTTTTCTTTCAGAAACCTTAAATTTCTACGATAGTCTAAATGACTTACCAGGAAAACATGCAACGTCTGTCTTGAAAGCGTATCTCAATAAAACGGATTATTCAGATTTACGTGTCGGTCGGGAATTTTACGCTCTACGTAAAACTTTTTCACAATTTGCTGATGCAGACATAGCCGAAGATGTCCTCAGGATTATGTGCAATACTTCGCTAATAGGAAAGCCTCCTGATATAAGTATCAAAGGACAGACCCTTGAGATCCAGAAGGCCGTGGATAAGATGTTCTCACCAGAGGATGAGGCCCCGGAGTTTCGCATATCAATCGCCCCGCATTTCAATGAAGGATCAGCTCCCATCCTTAAAGAAGCCCTTGAAAGTACCAATGAGAATCTTCGTGCCTATGCAGTTTGGCAGTTGACAAGAATTGGATATAAATGGCCGAAAGAGGATCTCGATCGTTTGACTCAGGATAAAAGCTGGAAAGTACGTGCCAATATCGTCCTTGCACCGGACAGTGAAAGGGCCGCATTTATGCAAAACGACAGCAATAACCTTGTAAAATTAATCGCGAAAATCTCCCTTGCAGAGCGAATGCAGCCCTAAAATGGGATTAGTGTTTAGGATTTGTTCTACAAGTGCTCCATTTTAGCCATTAAACGTTTTGTAAACATCTTATATCTCTTTGGTACTATACCAGAAGGTAGTTATCTATGACAAAGCTTGCTTTGAGAGTTGAATTTGCCGAGACCTGTCCGCCATAGCTTCAGCGAAGGCGGAACACCAAGCTGGCTAAAAACTGCGTAAATCGGCGTAATTTATGCCCAAGGTATCCGCGATTAAATATTTCTTCGTGTTCTTCGTGGTTAACAAATCAGTGTTAATCCGTGATTAAATAAAGCCATTTGAACCTTTGGATTTCGGTAATTTGAATTTGTTTCGAATTTCGTGCTTAGAATTTCGGTTTTCACGACGTTATGGTATAATCTACACTATGAGATTGCTGCGGGATAGAATAAAGGGTTTTTTCTTACCCACCTTCAGCGAGTTATCGCTGTTTATGACGAGTCTCTCTTTCATTCTTGTATTATTCTTCAGCCAATCCATGAGAAGTGGATTATTTAAATTCCTGACTGTGCCTTGTCGCGACACCCGCATTTTTGCGTTATTAGTGTTTTTTGGAGCGGGCCTGGCCCTGTCGATATTTCACGTCTTCACCGACCGGCAAAAGTCCAAAGTTGAAAAATATGCCATGCTCTTTTTCGCGGTCCTGGCAAATGCCATCTGTGGCATACTGGCCAGTCTCCATATTTTGGGTATATCAACTAAGGATCCCGATGCATTTTTCATATTGCGCGTATGGGATGTATTAGACCCTGAGGATGCCCCTTCCGTTGTTTCCCGCATATACCTGATATTACCGATATGGAACATTATCAATTGCGTACTTTTACTTGTTTCATTCCGTCTCGGCTGGATTACTGATAAAAACATATCGGATGAACAGACCGGCCGTTTGGAAATCTTGGCTGGTTCTTTAATTACAGCAGCCATTTTTGTAGTTTGCCAATTTGTGTTTAAGCTCTACTGGGCCATCACCTTCTCAATCTGTGTTATATATGCAACGAGCTTTAGCGATGCCTTTGGTTCTATTTTCTATCCCGAGCGCAGGCAGGCAGCGCTGGTAAATCTTGGTGAGCAGGGAACACCTCGTCCGGCTGACAAATCAGAAACTTGCGGCCTGTGCGGCAGGCAAATCCCGCCCCCCGAAACGCCCTATGTTATCAACAGAAGGCTCATCGTCTGCAAACAGTGCAATGACAATATCCAAAGCCAAAAATAAGGACCTTAAAGACCTAACCGACATGGACTCTGCAAAGCCCTAAGCGATATGGACTCTTAATCGCTTGGGCGGTATGGACTCTTAATCGCTTTCTTTCTTCTTTGCGTACTGGGCCACGATTTGCTGTTGCACGTTGGGCGGAACCAGCTCATAATGGCTCAGCGTCATTGAATAGCTCCCCCGTCCACCGGTAACGCTCTTGAGCTGGCTGTTATACTGTGCAACTTCCGCCAGCGGCACCTGAGCTTTGATTACAATAATATTGCCCGGTAGCGTCTCTTGCCCCATCACTCTTCCTCTCTTTGACGACAAATCCCCGGTAATATCACCCACGTTTTCCGCCGGTATCGTCACTTCGATATTCACAATCGGCTCCAGCAAAACAGGCTTTGCCTTCAACACACCGTCTTTAAACGCCTCCCTCCCCGCCGCACGAAACGCAACTTCCTTCGAATCCACCGGATGGTGCTTGCCATCGTAAATCGAGACACGGATGTCTTGTAAAGGGAAGCCGGCGACGACGCCGTTGAGCATGACTTCGTTGATTCCCTTTGCTACGGCGGG
>Ga0209427_10010153_pt1 | contig 10459 bp, 7 predicted proteins | sample DeeMarSWOR136_30_FD_187465 | JGI IMG/M metagenome (GOLD analysis project Ga0209427, IMG submission 187465) | Marine sediment microbial communities from White Oak River estuary, North Carolina - WOR-1-36_30 (SPAdes) (version 2) | ecosystem: Environmental > Aquatic > Marine > Intertidal zone >...
CCTGATTTGGGAGATGGTTAACCCGCTTTTCTGCTTTCGCTAAATCTTTCTCGATGCCAGCCCGGAGTTGATAACGAATTTCACCGGGTAGACTGGAATGAATTGTCACACGATAATCTTGATCTGGCTTTCCTGAAAATATGGTTTCACCCGTTGCATCGATGAGTGAGAATTTTTTATTGCAATTGAAGTTAACCTGGTCAGTTGCTTGAATAATTCCGATTCGAACGGTTGGGACTTCATTTGTTAGACTCAAATTTTTCCTCCCGTAGTAACATTTCCATAAGCAAGTACATTTCCAAGTTCAGGTATGATTTATAAAAATATCTAGAGAAAAATATTTTGAAGTTATTCAGCCGAAGTTGATTTACAGAGATGAAAAAACAATTTCATGCCAAAACTGGTTAATAATATTGCAGCAATCAAAATCAGGAGGTTCACATGACCTTTATAAAGATACCATTGATACGTTTCTGCCGATACATTTAAACAAGTGATAGCAATCCCATTATTGATAAGATGAACAATCAAAGATGGTATAATACTATTGCTTCTCTGTGCCAGGAAGCCCATAATGATACCGATAAAAAAAATCTGGATGAGCACCCAGGGATAAAGGTGGAAAATTGCAAAAATAAACGCGGTGACTACGATTGCGACCTTAGCATTAAAATTGTTTTCGAGGCCGGTCTGCACAAACCCTCGAAATAACATTTCCTCTAAAACTGCAGCAAGAATTACGGCAGAGAAAATAACGATCACAAAATCTGATAGTGAATTTATTAACAGAAATTTTTCATAAATTTGGCGAAAACCCTCTGGCATTGGGATGAAAATTTGAATTAACCGATCAATTTCATCCGAAATAACCGTTAGAGCAATACCAAGAATGATACTGACTGCTACGAGATTTATCTTAATTGGTCGTAAACGAAATAGAAGCACTGGAGAATAATTATATTTGATAACAAAAACCAATGCAGGAAGGATGATACTTGCTTCAGCAAGTAGTACCCCGGTCCTGCCACCGATAAAAAATGCAATTGTCCCGAATATGAAAACCACAAATAATGTAAGCAGTATAATGATAAAAATTTGCCATAGCTTAGGATATTGATGTTGTTGAATTTCTGAATTCATTTCTTTTTAAATTAGTTAACCATTTGACTGATTATAATTGCCGCTGCGACAGACATGTTTAAAGATTCGGCTTGTCCATAAGATGGGATTTTAACTGTTTTATCAAGATAACAATACAAATCGTTTTCAAATCCGCGATTTTCATTTGCAATAACAAGCACCATCGGAATCGCGTAATCTATTTGGTGGTAAGCATATTCTCCGTTTACATCAGCACCAAAAATGTGATAACCCAATTTTTTCAAACGGGGGAGCAGCACATTAACATCTACCTGTTCGACAATTGGCAAATGAAAAATCGATCCCATTGTCGACCGAACAACCTTTGGATTGAATAGCTCGGCTGTGCCTTTGCTTAATAGAACTGCATCAATCCCAAACCAATCACAAGTCCGAATAACTGTCCCAACATTCCCCGGATCCTGACCCTCATTTATGATAACAATCAATTTATTTTGTTTATTTAAAATAATTTCCAAATCATATTTTTTCTGTTGAACAATGCAAAATATACCCTGAGAGTTAATAGTATCAGCCAGTTGATTTACCTCAGCCTTCGCAATCTCTATGATTTCAAGTTGTTGCGTCCGGGCAATCTGAATTATTTCATTGAATTTTTGGGGAGACAAAATTTCAGGATTTACTAGTAGTGTCTCGACAATGAAATTCGATTGGATTGCCTCCTGACAGAGCCGATGACCTTCGATTAAGAACAATTTTCTTTGAGCACGAATTTTTTTTTGTTTCAGTGCAAGGATGTTTTTTAATCGAGATGTTGAGATCATTTGTGGTTAGAAAAAATATTGTATACTCAATTTTCAATTAACTGTATCAAAATATTTTTCTTCTTCTTCCTTAATAATATTCATGACTTCTTTCGGTGTTTTTGAATGTAATAACCTGGATCGAAATTCCTCGCGATGCATTAATCTCGAAATGCGGCTTAAAGCTTTTAAATGAGGACCTGTTTTGTCCGGTGGTCCGACTAATAAAAAAATTAAACGAACGGGTTTATTATCGATAGAGTGAAAATCGACATCAGCCTTAGTTATTCCTAATGAAGCAACTATATCCTTCACACCCTCCGCTTTACCGTGGGGTATGGCAACATGATCGCCAACTCCCGTACTCATAACTCTCTCTCGATCCAAAATAGCGCTTAAAATTTTATCACGATTTCCGATCTTTTTTTTCTCATGAAGATGATCAACCATCTCTTCGATAATTTGCTGCTTCTCATGACTTTTCAACGGAATTATTATATGATCATCTGACAGAATATCAACTAATTTCATCTAAATCTCCTCCAAAAAAATAATCTACAATTTAATAAAATATTTTTAAATTGCAAACTTTTTTTGGTGTTTACAACTATTAATTCAAAGATAATTTTTTTATTTTCGTCTAACGTCAAAATAAAAAATGTGTTGAAAGGTTTCAACACATTTGTTTAATGTATAAGTATTATTTTACTAACATATTCTATTAATGTTTCTTAAGAATTGGAATTTACTTATATTTAGGACAACGAATTAAATAAATTACCCGGTTGGGCACATAAATAATGGAGATTATATTTTAGTTATGAATATCAAATGGGACGGTTATTTAATTCACGTCCCTTAGCTAACGAATAAGCAACATTTTATTTGTCAACACCAAATCCCTCACCCGCAACTGGCAAAAGTAAATTCCGCTTGCAACTTCATTTCCCCGCTGATCCTTACCATCCCATAAAATTTCATGATGCCCTGCATTCTGCACTTTGTTTGCCAATGACCTGATCTCTTTGCCTGTCATATCATATATTTTTATTTGGACATAATTCACATATCTAACCGGCAGGTCGTAACCTATCGTTGTATAGTGATTAAATGGATTTGGATAATTGGGATATAATTTGAATTGAGCTGGTTGATTCCGGGCAAAATTACCTGGTTGAATTGATGTCGGAGATGGCACAAATAATTGCTCAACATCATCTAAATAAATTTTACCGGTGGAAACGCTATTCGCTTTCACACTGAAACCAGCAATATAAATCGCGCTATCAAGGGTGCCATTTCCCGGGTTTGTAGCACTCCAGGGTATTACTGGATCATTTGCCAGATCAAATCTCATATTTATCCAGCCTGACCAATCTATAATTATTGGATGGGATGCCTCAAGACCCTGTTTATCTTCAAAGATAAATCGAATTTGATTGCCGCTATTATCACCAAAAACATTGATAGCAACAGTCCCCCCCGGCTTTAACCAGGTTGAATCAGAAGCATGATCGACCAACACAGCTAACGATTCTGAACCAGTAATAAAGTTATACACAAGCAGCATTGATTGATTTCCATGGGCAAACCTGTCAGCAGAGAGTTTGAGACTATCAGCTTCAGATTGAGATATTAAATTCCATCTTAGCGGAGTGAGTTCAGAAGGTGCTTCTGTCTCAAAATCTTCAATCAGAGATAATTTCAATTCCTGTTCCTGGGTTCGGAAAGTCCATTGGAAGTGATTATCCATTGAATTTCCCTGAAGATCCGTGATGACGTTTGCGATAGTTAACAAATACTTCATGTCATGTTTCATTGGTTCAATGGGCAGGATGGATATTAGACCAAAATTGTTCCATTCAGAATAATCAGCAAGTACAGAAAGACGGCGATGATTTTCGCTCATCAGTAAAATTCGAGGTCCAGAAACTGAAGCCGGATCGAGCCGTTTGTTAAATTCCGCCCGCAGGATATCGTTTACAAATATGCCTGTATCGTTTTTAACAGGATAGAAATTAATAACCATGGGCTTAGAAGTATCCATAGGCATCGTGTGAAAAGTTAGTGAGAAAGCATCGCCAGCCACGCCATCACCGTTTCCGTCTAAATAAAAACCATATTTATTCATAGCTTCAGCAGAAATTTGAAGTACATAATTCTGATCAAATTCAAATCGAGTTCCTGGACTAAACGTGAGTTGTCTGTTTTTATCTTTCCAGGAAAAAGTACCTTTAACATCAGGTATTAATAAGAACGAATTTTCAACAGTAGTCCCGTCCATGGGGTGTGTAAATTCGATCGATATATTGTCGAAAACAGAAAAACTGCTATCGCCATCAGCAGGAGATGCGGTAGCGATTGTTGGAGGCACATCAACCACTAAATCAAAAGGGCTAACTCGAGTAGAAGTCCTCGCCGCCACCGTAATGTTTAATGTGTCGCTCACATATCCCTGTGCCTCAAAAATAAGTTTTGCCTGCCCCTGGGGAAAATTATCAAAGAAATACATCCCGTTTCTAACATCATAAATCTGTGGAAAACCGCCCCAACTTCTGTCCTGATCCGTAATTCCGATATCCTGGGAATCAGTAACATAAACCATGTCGTCAGCACCGTTGGTGAGCCTGACAGTAATACCGGGCAACTTGTTTCCATCCAGATCCTGTACAACCCCTTCAACAAAAGCATTTGTTTTTTTAGGCACTGAATAGTAATCCAGAAAAGAATGCACCAATGCAAAGGCTTCCAAGGTAAGATAACCGAGTGAATTTAATCTATGAACCTCAGGAACGTAATCCCAGAATGAGGCTTCGCTCAAGACACCTGGCATGTGCAGGTCCTTGAGAACGCCTAAATTAAAGCCTAAAAATGATAAATCACCCCGGACATATTCTCCTGTCGTGTACATATATTTATGTAGGTACTTCACCATGATATTACACATGACATCGGACTCACCTTGCCATTCTGGTTGACCATTACTTTTTTCTTCATAAAGCATTAGACTATAGTTTGCATTTCCTTGAAATGCGTTATGATGGATAGACAGAAAAAAATCTACATTATTATTATTAGCAATCATATCACGATCATAAAGGGAGATATCTGTTATCGAATCCTGGCGTGTGGTTATAACCCAGGCACCATAATCTTCGAAGTATGCTTTTAAAAAGTTAGCAACACGTAAATTAATTCTGGTTTCGTAAGGTTTATCATGGGGATAATTACCATGACCAGGATCAATACAAAATTTCATTCCTGTTAAATCAACTTGAGCTGAGGATGATGTCACAAAAAACAATATTAAAATGACAATATAATTTCTCATAACTTATTCTGTCTCCAAATTAATTAAAATAATTTTGCCATTACTATCGCATGCGATTTTCTTGCCATCAGGAGACCAGTCCGGTCTCATCTCAAGCTCATCTTTTGACCGGGTTATCTGGCGTTCATTTCCCCCCTCTGAATCACAGATAAAAATATCTGATAATAGATATTTATACCCATCTTCTTTCGTTTTAGAAAAAACAATAAACTTACCCGAAGGTGACCAGCAGGGCATTTCACCTTCTGCAATTAATTTTGCTTTAGTTGTGTTTTCTTTTAAAGTAAAAATTTTCCTCCCCGGCCTTTTAAAAAGAATTGTTTTTCCGTCCGGTGAAAAAGAAACATTAAAAATCTGACCTTTTACAGAATCCAAAGGCTTAACAGCTTGATTAGATTTTTTTATATAAACTCCTGCGTTAGAAAGCAAACAAATATTTTTCTGTGGTACGTTTAAAGCAGAACTCGTCATATTATTATTAGCAATCGAAACCGTTTTAAATTCATCATTATGCAAAAATGCAATCCACTCATCCGTAATCCATTTCGGGGTACTGAAGTTCCTATTATATGCTACGACTTTTCTGACCTTTCCAGTGGCAATATCCACATATTTTATGATCGTTTGCTTCCGTCTATTGTTGAAGATATTGGCACGAAAGGCGATTTTTTTGCTGTCCGGAGACCAATCAAAATCCCAGCCAGCGCCGTTTTGTTCGATTAATTTTTTCCATTTATTCATTTTAATATTATAAATCCATATTGAACCATAGTTATTTCCCGCGGCTGCGATAAAATTTCCATCTGGTGACCATTGCGGCGCAATCAAATACTGATCATCTAAATTAATAGTCTTTTTATCAACAACTTTAAAAGTAATCTGGGCAGGGGAAGTACCTGTAAATAAAATTAAAGTTATAAGTATTAAAAATTTTTTAGGCATCTTTAGACCTCCAAAGTAAAAGTTGACATTCAGAGGGTGAGAACATAAAACAAGTTATATATTATTTCTAAGCTTAATACTACTTAATCAGATTATAAAAATTTATAAAATTAGCCTGTCATTTCGACGAACGAAGTGAGGAGAAATCTGTACTTTGAACAAAAATATCAATTTCTATTAGCATGTTGGACTAACAGATTCCTCCCTTCGGTCGGAATGACACTTAATAGCTTAATCTGACTAAGCAGTATTAATTAAAGTTAAAAAAAGAATGATTTGAAAAGTAATAATAGTCTTTCTCACCGCATAATTTTAATCAAAATACAATATACCCACTTCTTGAATGAAAAGCAAGCGCTAAAAGAATTATTCTATTACTCCCCATAACTTTGTTATTTTAACAAAAATTTTTTATAAGTCTCACGTAAAGTTGCCAAGCTCGCAAAGGAAAAAATAAGTAGGTTAATTAACTTTGCGTTCTTTGCGTCTTTGCGTGAGAAATGAAATTTGTTTGCAGCTCTGTGCTGCGTTAGGAATTATCATAGTTAAAATTTCTTTACTACTAAGACTCGAAGAAACAGGGGACTAAAAAAGTTGTCCTCATTTACAGACTCTGTTAATTAACTATCCTTGCGAAGGTTATGTATAATATAAATATCAATATATTCTTCAAAACCTTCACAAGATTAAATGGTACTAAATCAATAGAATCGTTTATAACAATCCAACAGATTTCATTAAAAATATGCCCAAAGATATTGTAACAATTGATCCCAAAGTTGTCATTACAATAATATTTCCAGCCAGCTCACTATTGCACTCCATCGCTTCTGCCATAATGAAACTGACGATTGCTGTCGGTGTTGCAAATAGCATAAACATTACACCGAGTTCGACACCCCTGTATCCGAGGTAAAATGCCACATAAGTAAGGCTTGCTGGCATGATAATGATTTTAAATAGAGTGGCTAAAAAAGCTAATTTGGAATCCTTTTTAATACTTTCAAAATTTAGAGAGCCACCAATACCGAGCAACGCCAAGGGTAACGTTAGCGTAGCAAGATAATTTATTGACTTCATTAAAAACTGGGGTAAGGTTATGTTAAAATATGAAAAAGTTACAGCAATAAATGTCGCCAGGATAAGAGGATTTGTTATTATTTCTAATATCGTTTTTTTATAACTGAGTTTTTTTTCTTTCCTGACTGGCACTGTGAGTGCAATAACAGCTAACATATTATAAAGCGGCATGATAAATGCCAGCAGAATCGCTGCCTTACTTAATGCATGGTTACCAAATGTATTGGATATAAGAGCAAATCCCACTATCGCAAAATTACTTCGAACACTCCCCTGGATGAAAGACGCCCGATCTTTACCATCACTGGAGATAAATATTGATACAATCCAACTTATCGCAAAAAATACAAGCACACCAGTATAAACAAAAACAATTTGTTTCAAATCAAATGTAGCGCCGAAATTAGTGCTTGATAACTTTATGAAAACAAGCGATGGAACTGTTACGTTAAAGACAATCTTTGAAGAAATTATAACGAAATTGTCGTTAATCAGCTTTTTCTTTCTTAAAAAAAGACCTAAAAAAATTATTAAAAAAACCGGGGAAACGACATTAAAAGTAAAAATTAAATTTTTCATCTAGTCAGATACAGTTTTCAACATCGATTACAAAATTAAAGTTCAGGGGCTTAGAATAGATTTCCCGTAATTGTTTTGTCAGATGACGCTGTAGTCCACCATTATTTTTAAGGTGGACTCTAACTTTACTTCACCTGGCTAAAATGATACAATTTCCCATGTTAAGATCTCAATCAGGAATTCCGCGCGTTGCTATCTTTTCAACTACTGCTATAAAATAGTTGAGTTCTTCCATTGTCGTATACACATGTGGTGTTACACGTACTCCCTTAAATTCTTCGTGTTTAATGGGAACGGTGTAGATTTTATGTTTATTGAATAAATAATCACAAATTTTCTCCGGTTCTATTCCTTTGATACTAAAATTTCCCAGGCAGCAAGATTGTTGTTTTTGGAGCGAGGTATTCATTTTCACACCGGGGAAAGTGCTGACTTTTTCAGCCCAATAATTTTTGAGGTAACGAAGACGTTCTTCTTTACGTTGGGAGCCGATTCCATTATGAAAGTGAATAGCTTCGCCGATACCTAATTCGGCTGGAAAAGATCGTGTGCCAAGGGCTTCAAACTTACGGATGTCATTGCTTTTGGGATCTGCCGGTGCAAACAGGGGCCAGAGTTTTTCTATTTTCTCCTTTTTAACCCACAGCATACCTGTTCCAAAAGGTGCACAAAGCCATTTGTGAAGACTGGTGCCGAAATAGTCACAACCTAAATCAGGGATTTTAAAATCCAGGTGTGCAAAGGAATGAGCCGCATCAACAATAACTTCGATCCCATGGGCATGTGCTAGCTCACAGATTTCTTGCACAGGAGTAATTTGTCCTGTTAAAAAGATAATGTGACTGACCATGATGACTTTAGTGTTTTTGGTTATCCCCTTTTCTAATGCCCTGGTTATTTCACTGACATTTTCCGGGGGCGTTGGGATAGATACGGTTTTAACGACAACTCCCTCACGTTTTTCTCGCTGGTGCCAGGCACGCATCATGCTGGGATAATCCTGATTCGTGGTTAGAACCTCATCGCCTTGTTTCATATCCAGACCGAAAATGACCGTTTCCAGCGCCTCTGTGGTATTTCTGACAATGGCAAGTTCCTCAGGTGAACAACCTGCAAGCGCTGCTAACTTTGAGCGAATCGTCTCCCGTCTTGGACCCAATACGTTCCACATCGTTTGAGCAGGCGCTTCGTTGGAAAATTCATTGTACCGCGCCATCGCGTCCTGAACAATCTTCGGTTGCGGGCTTACTCCCCCATTATTGAGATTGATGATTCCCCGGGTCGTTGTATATGCCTGTTGCACATGAAACCAGAAACTTTCTTCAGTGGCTGCTTCTGCTGGTGGGAGATGAGCGATCTTTGCTGCGGCTGCCTCTACTTTTTTTACCAAACGAGGATCGAAAAACGAATTAGCGACGATAGCTGCTCCTGTAATGCCCCCTAACTGTTTCAGAAAGGATCTTCTGGAATTTAGCATGAATTTTGTCCTCTTAATATTTTTGATTACCTGTTTTAAATGTTTTGAGATTTATTAAATAAATCCAGGGACGTGAATTAATTAACTGTCCCATTTTATATTTCTTAACTCAAATATAATCAACACTGGTTATTCGATCAAATGGGTAATTTATTTAATTCACCATCCACAACAATCGATAATTTATTAATAATTTTTTTAAATATCAAATAATATTTATTATTTTTATATTTAAAATGATCCAATATCAGAATCAAAATTTAAGATATCTGTAAAATTTATTTGTCAAGTTAGAAACCATACATTCGATATTGTAGTTTATTTAGTAATTACCCATTTACTCAATCACCCCCAAAAATGCAACATTTAAAATTTCGTGCCGTAAAACAACCTGAAATTAGTTTTGAAAAAACAGGGAGAAAAGAATGATGAAGAGATTCATTTATATTTGTTTAGCATTTATCTTTATTGTCGCTCTTTCATTGACGACATTCTCCACAGCAAAAAATCTTCCCCGTGACTACGAAGATCAAATCACAAAAACTTTCAAAGTCAAGAAAGGTCAACTGTTTTATCTCAAAGCTGACCTCGGTTCCGTAGAGGTCAATAGCTGGGGTCGGAATGAAGTCAAAGTTATCATTACCAAAAAGGCTGATACCGACAGCAAGCGGGAAGCAGAAAGAATTTTTGATGACCTGGATTTGAGCTTTGATCGAGACAGCCGGGGTGTCACAGTACGGGCTGAGTATTATGGCTCCAAAAGCTGGTGGGGAAAACGTAGAAGGCTGAAACTTCATTTTGAGGTTCTGGTTCCCAAAGAATTTGATTTAGATGTAAACACCGCTGGCGGCAGTATTAAAGTGAGGGACTTGATCGGTAAAATTGATCTGCATACCTCTGGTGGTTCAATTACAGTTGGAAAAATTGATGGACCTGTCAATGCCAAAACTTCGGGTGGCAGCATCAAGGTACAGGAAGCACGCGGTCATGTTTACGCACATACTTCAGGCGGAAGCATTACCATAGGTGAAACATCGGGTTCACTGAACGCTAAAACGTCGGGCGGCGGAATCACCCTGGATGGTGTTACGGGAGATACCGATGCTTATACTTCAGGCGGTAGTTTGAATTTAAAGAGACTCAGCG
>Ga0209427_10010154_pt1 | contig 10459 bp, 11 predicted proteins | sample DeeMarSWOR136_30_FD_187465 | JGI IMG/M metagenome (GOLD analysis project Ga0209427, IMG submission 187465) | Marine sediment microbial communities from White Oak River estuary, North Carolina - WOR-1-36_30 (SPAdes) (version 2) | ecosystem: Environmental > Aquatic > Marine > Intertidal zone >...
TTCACGAGTGGTTCCGATTAATGTTGTACCATTTAAAATCCAAATAACATCGCCTACAGCATTTGTTTCGTTATCATAACTGTCATAACTGTCAAATTGACAATCAATTTCAGTATAATCCGATATTGATATATATTCTATAACTCGAATCGAATACTTATCTAACCATGGATTATTAACCCCTATATCATTAAAATATTCTGTGAAATTAATAAATAATTCAACAGGGGCATCCTCTTGTTCGCCAGTTGAAGATATATCTACTGGTATTCGAAAATTCCAAGACTTATTCCACCATTCATAATTTGAGGTTGGTAAACTTAATTTAGGCTGATCATTATTAGTTTGTGAGTTTCCATGACTTTTAAACGTTTCATTGTTCAAATTTGTGTTATTTGTGTTAAGAATCAAATTCATTAATAATGAAGGAATTAATAGTGCCAATATCAGTGTTAAGCCAATGAGTTCCTTTTTTTTTAAATTTGTGGTCCTCATTTTTAATCATTTTTGGATAAAATTTTTAACAATATAATAAAAAACATATATTTAAATCCTTTTTAAAAACAAAATGTTTTATTATTTTCTAAGCACTGCTTCATCTTAGTTAATTGATCAGGATCTCTTATTCCCGAATTATATAACTTCAAACTAAATATTAATTTAATTACTGCATCTCCTAAAGTCTCCAAAATATCATAATTCGGTATCCCCTGTTCATTACCATACATAGGCGTTGTAAGAGCTTGTAGTAATAAATTTTGATTTTTAAACTTATATTTAATAAAATCTTGAAATTTCTCTATTCTCATTGTATTTTTATAATTCTCTTTAATAACTATTATTTATTTTAACAAAAATTTAAAAATTTAGATACGCGTTATTTATTATATGAAACAAGAAGATATCGATAAAACTGTTTCTATTCTTAAATCAATTGATAATAATCATTCTAACTTGGAACAATTATTATTAAAAATGCAAATTTTATCTAGAAACGATATGTTAAAAGAAATTACTAAAGATATTATCAATAAGAATGAAATATTGCAAGAACCTGAGCTCAATAAGGAACCAATTAGCGAATCTATGGTTAGTACGGAAAAACCGTCGACAATATTTACTATTCTTGATAGTCTTATTTCCAATATTCAAAATAACCCTTCAAAAAGGGTACTTTATTTAAGGTTATTCCTTGATCGTTTTCATGATATCTCTGAGCAAGATAAAAATGTAATTCTTCAATCCTTAAAAGATGAAAGTGTAGAGAAAATAAAAGAGAGATTGTTACCAATAATTAAGAATTTTAATTTAATGCTATAAACAAATACTTTAAAAAATAGAAAAGATAAAAAATTTTTTTAACTTTCTTCAGAGCCTAAGAAAGCTCTGATAATAAATTATTTAATACTCAAATAATTTAAGTAAAGTTAGTGCTTTGCTCAACTTTCTAATTCTTAATTTAAATGTAAGGATTTGCCCTAAAACGCTTCCAAATGAAAGATTTTCACTAGTTAAAAGATTGACGAAGACATTGGTTTTTGCTTGTAATCTTGCATCCCACCCTGCATTTTTCTTCTTCACATTTTTTTTTGGTTTATTATCAACACTTTCAACATATATTTTTCCTTTGTCGATAATAATTAAAGCAGCATTCTTCCCATCAGTTGCATTCAACATTATTTTAATCTCAGAATCTTTAAAATCTTCCTTAAATTTCTCGATACTATTTAACGGCTCGATTTGTTTGGAGACGACCCCTGCAAATCCTTTTAATCTTTTTTTCTTTACTTCATTTTCTTCAGGCATAATAATCAATTTTTAAAATTTTATCCCTTAATTGATTTGAAATTGTTAATGATTAATTAATTATTGTCTTAATAATTAAAAAAGCTACAAAATTTTCTTACTAGATTATAGAGGGTGTTTAAAACTTAGAAGAAATAACGAGCTATCTCTAATACTTTTGAATCCCCTAATTACTAATATCCATCGCTCTCGGATAAATCGAAGAATTCCTCAAAAGCTTTTCTATCTTGAGCTGAAATCTTTTCGCCTTTTAATCCCTCCTTGATAATAATCGGAGCAATTTCTTTTTCATCGTGTCTAATCGTTTTGACTATTTTATATTCCTCATCTTTCTCATCAAGTTCAAATTCTTCATTGCAGGCTTTACAGTATAATTTCTTTTTCTTAGGGATCAATATGTTATCGCAATTCGGACAGAATTTCAATTTACAGCGTTCACCTCTTAGAGACTTTAAAAAATGCTTTAAAAACTTTACGTTAATGTAGTTTTATTTATTTCAGAAATATTAAAAATATTGTAGACTTATAAATTTAATGGAAACCAATAATAATGTGACTCATACTAATATATAAATTTTCTTTTTTAATTGGTTAATAAGCCCCTAAAAGATCTTTGATCTTATTCATTTTCTAATCTCAACAATGTTCCAATAAAACACTATGATAGATTTAAATCAATGTAAATTTTGATAAAATAACCTTTTAAATAAAAGCTTTTTTTAATTATATTAAATTCTTTTGACTAAAAGTTAGTATAATGAGATTGAACGTTATGGAAAGTAATAAAATTTTAATTATTGGCCATAGAGGAGCAAGTAATAGCGCACCAGAAAATACGCTTAAAGCCTTTCAAAAGGCTATTGATTTAAATGCAGATTTTATAGAATTTGATTTACATGAAACTAAGGATGGGGAGCTTGTGATAATTCATGATGAAGATGTTTCTAGAATTACGGGTAAAAAAGGTTTGGTTAAAGAGATGTCCCTTCACGAGTTACAATTACTAGATTTTGGAGAGGGAGAAAGAATCCCAACACTACAAGAATTAATTGCGTTAACAAAAGGGAAGATACAACTTAATTGTGAGATAAAGGTAAAAGATATTGGTAAAAAAACAATTAAAATACTGCACGATTCTAATATGGTCGATTCTACTATAATTAGCTCTTTTGATCATCAAGAACTTTTAAAAATTCAAAAATTCGACCCGCTATTAAGATTAGGTTCTTTAGAACCTACCAAATATGAGACTAATTACGATTGGAATACAAAAAAGGAGATGATTCAATTTTGCGTTAATAAAAAACTTTATGCGATCCACCCTTTATATCCAATCGTTGATCAAAAATTTGTAGATTTTGCTCATAAGAATAATGTGAAAGTTTTCCCTTGGACTGTAGATTCTAAAGCTGCAATAAGAAAGTTAGTTAAATTCAAAGTAGATGGAATTATTACTAATAACATTTCAAAAGTGATGGATATTATAAATGATTGAGGATGGATTTGTATGGTTGAGAATTTAAATGATATTTTAGTTATTGGGCATAAAGGAGCAGGTGATATTGTCCCTGAAAATACTCTTAAAGCATTTAAGAAGGCAATTGAACTTAACGCAGATTATATAGAGTTTGATATTCACATAACTAAAGATAATGAAATAGTCATAATTCATGATGCTGATACTATTAGGACAGCTGGTACTTCTGGAGTAATAAAGAATATGACCTTATTAGAAGTAAAAGAATTGGATGTGGGTGAAGGTGAAAACATCCCTACCTTAAACGAATTAATTGAGTTAGCAAAAGGAAAGATTGGATTACAAATTGAAATTAAAGCAGAAGGAATTGTTGAGCATTTACCTGAAATATTAAAAAGAAATGATCTTGATATGAGTTCAATAATCAGTTCTTTTTCATTTGAGGAATTACTAAAATTAAAAAAAATCGAGCCCACTTTAAAATTAGGATATCTCCTTCCTGAGCCCCTTCAACGACCAAGATTAATTAAACGCCTGACTCAAAAAGCAATTGATAATAACTTTTATGCTGTTCATCCTCATTTTAATGTAGTTAATAAAGATTTTGTACAATTTGCACATGAAAATAAGCTCAAAGTTAACGTGTGGACAGTAAATGATAGAGAGATTATGAAAAATCTTATTGAATTCGGAGTTGATGGAATAATAACCGATGATATTTCATTAGCAAATGAGCTACTAGGAAGGAAAACATAGAATTTACTTTTAAATAATCGAATTTAACTTCTTGTATAATAAATATAATCCTAATATTTCTTGATAAAATATTTTAGTCAAGTTCTATTACATTTATTAATATTTTAAACTAAATTTCATTTTTCTAATTATGTCTGCTTTAAAGTCATCCAAAATAGAGTTTGATAAATTATTTTTTCCAGGATCTATTGGAATTATTGGAGCTAGTTATGATCCTGCTGGAGGAGGATTTTTTTTCCGAGTAATGAAGGATAGATTTCGAGGCCCAATATACTTATTTAATCCACGACTAGCGGGAAAATTTCTATTAGGTCAACAAGTTTTTAGCTCAATATTAGATATCCCCGATTCAATTGATTATGTTATAATTGCAGTTCCTTCTCATCTTGTTCCAAAATTATTAGAGGAAGTAGGTCAAAAAGGGGTTCCGTTTTGCACTATTTTCTCTTCTGGTTTTCGTGAAGTAGGAAACCAAGATTTAGAAAAACAAACAATGAAAGTTGCTCATAAGTATAATGTTAGGATTTTAGGACCAAATTGTCTTGGAGTGTACAATCCAAAGGGAGGGCTCTATTTTGGTTTTGAGCAATCCAGAAAATCAGGTAATTTTAGCGGTATTTTTCAATCTGGAGGTATTGCTCAAAATATCTCTCAATTAGCGGTTTCGTATGGACTCTATATCTCTAAATTCGTCTCTATTGGTAATGCTTTAGATTTATCACCAGTAGAATTTTTAAAATACCTCTTAGATGATGAACATACAAAAATTATTGGACTCTATATTGAAAACTTGAGGTCTGTTGAACAAGGCCAGAAATTTATAAATATTGTAAAAGAGTGCAACCTTAATAGAAAACCAGTTATATTATGGAGAGCTGGGTATGGTGAAGCTACTAAAAAGGCAATTCTTTCTCATACTGGAGGTTTAGCTGGAAATAATCAAATCTGGAAAGCGGTGGGAAAGCAATCAGGTTGTTGTATAGTAAGTAATTCTAACGAACTTGCTGCCCTAGCTTCTGCATTCAATTTAACTAGTCTACCTGATTCTCGTAGTGTGGGTGTCATTGGAATTGGAGGGGGTTCTACTATTGAAGCTATAGATATTTTAGAGAAGTATAATTTAAAAATTCCACCTTTAACAGAAAAAACAATAAACAAAATGAAACGCTTTATTCCTGATGTAAATACAAACTTAACCAACCCAATTGATTTAGGGGGTATGGGAATACAACCAAATATTTATTATCGCACCATATTAGCTCTAGATAAAGATCCTAATATTTCTTCGATTGTATTTATTAAAGATCCTGAGAGATTTGGAGGATTTAAGGATATTTTAGAGGAATTAGGATATAAAGATATGGATCTCAATAGAGAGTTTATCAGATATATTTCTAAAGCGAAAAACGTTTGTACCAAACCAATGTATTGTGTAATGCTAAAAATTAATGAAGGATTTGAAGAATATAAAAGTCGTTATAAATTTAAATTAAAATTATTAAATCGAAATGTTCCCGTGTTTGAATCATTAGAGCTTACCGGCTCTATTTTAGATAAAGTTAACTCCTATAGGGAATTCTTACAAAAACATGAAAAATACCCTAAAATCTAAAAGGGTTAATTTATTTTTTTAAATGATTTATTTCTATAGGGCGCCCAGGACTTCCCTGATAATAACTTTTTTCAGGTTTTCCTCTCCAATTTTTATGTAAAACAGTGTTAGGAAATATCACATTATTTTCTTCAGTAATAGCATTTGGTCCTGCAATATCTCCCGGATAAAATGTTGTATTTTTTCCTAATTTAATTTCCATCATAGTTATTTTACCAAAAATGGTATTAACAGCATGACTGGACAATGCGGATGTGGGATACATAAATACATCGTCACCTAAGTTTGTAAATTCCAATCCGACGTATGCATCACAATAAATAACATTCTTGCCGATCGTATTATGGCTAATTCTTCTTAGTGCTCGATTCACAAGCCATGGAAATGGAGATTTTGAAGTCAGCCACATAGGGAATTTAACTATAAATCCTCTTTTGTGGTAGTATTTCATCATTTTTCCTTCTTCACTATTTACATCATCTAAAACACGCTTAAATACTCCTTGTTTTGGAGGTGATTTTTTATTCCAACTTCTTGCCCAAAAAGCCGTAAATTCAATTAATAAATTCAAATAAAGGTAATACAATAATAACATAAAAGGAGGAAGTATAAAAACATGAATCTCCGGCGGAATTGAAAAAAGATTTATAAAATAATACTCAAATAATAAAAATAATCCTAAACACACATAAAGAGGCACTAAAAAGCTAATAAAATTTATTTTAAAGAAATCTAATGCGGGTAGCTCAACAATTTGTTCCTTTTTTTCTTCGACTTCAGAACGAATATCTCTTTTCTCTTTTTCCTTAGGCATATTAATATTATTTATATTCTGGTATTAAAAATTATCTGCTTTTTATCTCCCAGTTGGTTGTAGCTTTAAGCTTTATAAAAATTAGAACTAAATAAAATCTTGATCAAAGATTTTAAGGTTTAGACTTGTTTTTACTACTTTTTCTTACAGAAGGATATTGGATTTTACCTCCTCTTATAAAATCTAATTTTCTTATATCTGTAAAAATCCAAATTAATATACTAATAGTAATTGCTATAACAATAAAGATAAGATATAAATTTTTAATACCAATTAATTCAGCTAACATTCCTCCAATAATTGAACCTAATGGCATGATAGCAAAAGTGATGGAATGGTCTAGAGATACCACTCTGCCCACTTTATCTGGTGGGACACTACTTTGTAATATGGTCATATAATTAATAAGTATAAAATTAAATGAAAGTCCGGCAATGAATAATCCAATTGCAATAAAAATAAAAAATCGATATGGTGTAATTATTAGCAAGGAATATCCAATAAAAATGGTCATGCTTCCAATCATTATGATGGATGTTTTGTGTTTCCATTCTTTTTTAAAGGCATTCATGAAGCTCCCAATTATATTGGCTATTGACATAAATGCGGCAACAAAACTCAACTCGATTGCTGTTCCATTATGAACTTTATTTACGTATAGCGGCAATAAATCTGAAAATGGTCGGTGTAAAAAGTTTAGTAACATTGCCAGTAAAATTAAACTTATTAAACCTGGAGTTGTTTTCACTGCTATTAGTCCAATTTTAAACTCTTTAAAAAAGGATAATTTTTCTTTTTCTTGTTGCTTGAATGAGCTTACTTTTGGGATATTAATTAATAAAACTGGAACAAGAGCAATTAAAAAGGTTATAATATCAATCATAAAAATTTGATTAATAGGGAACAATGCATAAAAAATTCCCCCTAAAATTGGGCCAATCATATAAATTATACTGGAAAAAAAACCATTTATTGCATTAGCTCTATTCAATCTATCATTTGGAACCATAGAAGGGACAATTGCATTATATGTTGGGACGTGAAACGCTTGTAGAACACTTCGTATAGCATTTACCGATAATACTATCCAAATATTAGAAAAATTAAATGTAAATAATAAAAATAACCCAAATGTAACCATAGCTTGAATAAAGTCAACCGAAATTATTATAAGCTTCCTACTTATTCTATCTGATAAAACTCCTGCTATAGGAGCTATGATAATTTGAGGTAAAAAATAAAAAACCGACGATAATGATAAATATATTGCACTATTGGTTTCAATTGTTATCCACCAACCAATTATAAAATAAACTATTGAAGACCCTAACAAAGAAAACTGTTGTCCAAATAAAAAATAAAAAAAGTTCTTATAACTCTTTTGATCTGCTAATCCTTCCACATCCATCAATCGAAAGAATAATTAACAATTTATTAAATTTTGGAGATTAGTAAAGGATTAAGATTGTCAAGTTTATAATTCAATTAACTCAGATTTTGGCGTGATTTTTATTTCTAGCTCCTTTGGATAATCCAATTCTCTAATCCTTGAAAAGTACCAAATAAATATAGGATTAATTATCCCAATTATTATACATATCAAAAACAAATTCGTCACTCCTATTAAACTCGCAGCCGGCCCTGAAATTATCGCGCCAATTGGTGCAATTGCCATTGAAATCATATGATCTATTGACATAACTCGTCCTATTTTGTCAGAAGGAACGACTAATTGGAAAATTGTTAAGTATGTAGCTACCGTAATAGGAAACGTGACTGCTCCTAAAAAGCCACCAATCATCATTAAGAAAAAAGCCCGATACGGAGCAAATATTATCAGAATGTATGCACCAAATACGATCATTTCTCCAATTAAATTTATTTTGATTTTATTTTTCCAGTTTTTCTTTAATGAAGTAATCAATGAACCTAAAATATTTCCAATCTGCATAGCCCCAAAAAGAAATGCTAAGTCAAATGCAGTTCCATCGTGTATAACATTTATGAAGTATGGCCATAAAACATTAAAAGGTCTAAATATAAAGTTAAAAATCATTGCAAAAATTATTAGACTTAATAAACCGGGGATTGCTTTTACAACGGCAAAACCCTCTTTAAATTCACGAAAAAATGACCTTTTTTCAATTTCTATGATGTTTCTTGGTTTAAAGGGTATTTTTATTATGATTAAAGGACCCAGGGCAATCAAAAATGTGATTATATCAATTAAAAATATATATCTTATTGGAAAAAGTTCTAATAGTAATGCAGATAATATGGGACCAACCATATAAATAAATCCTGAAAATAAAAAGTTAGTACCATTAATTCGACTTAATTTATCTTTTGGAACCATGGATGGAATAATCCCTTGAAAAGTTGGGACATGAAAAGCTTGAAGTACACTTCGCAGAGTATGTACTACCAAAACTATCCAAATATCAGTGAATCCAATGAAGAAAAATAATGCTAAGATTAACGTTAATAAAGCCTGAAATGAATCTACTGAAGCAATAATCATCTTCCGCTTCCATCTGTCCGCTAATACTCCTGCAAAGGGTGTTATAATTACTTGGGGAAGAAACATTAAAAAAGTCGCAATAGAAAGATAAATTGGACTCTGAGTTTCAATTGTAATCCACCAAGTAATTACAAAGCCAACTATATTCGATCCTAATAAAGAAAATTGCTGACCAAACATAAAATAAAGATAATGTCGAAATGTTTTTTGATTAGCTGAGTGTTCCATTTCACTTCAAGTTATATTTAATTAATATATAATAAGTTTAATTTCATAAATAGTTTAGAATGAGAAAGTTCGCTAAAAGTTCATAGTTCATAAAAACTTTACTGCTATAATATAAGAAAACATGAACAAAAAATAAGTTTTAATCGAGTTTAAGGATGAAAAATTAATAATCCCTCCATCTAGACTCTCTTGATGAATAAGAAAAAGTAAAAAGACTCTGAAACGGATAATACCCATCAATATTAAATTGTATAAGCTTATGTAATAGATGCTTTAAATTAATCAAATTTTCTAATGTTATTAATAAAATAGATTTCGGATCTATTTGTAATATGATAATAGAGCCATCAGAACCCTTTATAGATATTTGATTAAAAACTCCCTCATGCATTTCATTTACTGCATTCTTACTTAAGGAAATGATTGCTGCCATTAATGCGGCTATTCTTGTATCAGTGTTGTCCATTGAAAATGTAGATGCTATTAGAATCCCATCAAACGTTGCAACAACCGCATTCTTTATTTGAGGAATTTCCTTTAAGAGTTGATTTAATATCTCCTCATATGATAAATGGATATTTAGTTCCATAGGAAAAATAACTTTTATTGTTATTTTTTCACTCTTATTTAAAAACTAAACCAATATAGTTCTAAAATTATTACGCTATACCAAATCAATGGAATTAATCCCCTCTTTCCTTTTGGATTCCAATTGCTTTTAATAAATCATGCGCCTGTTTGCATTGTGGTTAATCAATCAGAAACTAATAATATCCGCATATTTTTATTATTCTATATTAATGAAATCCTTATTTATTTCAAGCATCTCTTCAAACAATGTTTGCGCATATGAAGCATTGTCTATTGTAGGATCTAATAAAAGCGCTTGGAAAGCCAAATCCTTTGATTTGTTAAGAATTGCTTCTACTACTAAATCTTGAACAGAAGCTTGACTTCTTAATAATCCTGCTAATCCTTTTGGATAATCTCCAAGTTTAATTGCTTCTAATCCATTCTTAGTTACAATAGCAGGACACTCTACCACCAAATCTTGGGGTAAATTTGTAATAACTCCATTATTAGGTAAATTTACCGAAGCCTCTTTATGACCTGAATTAGTAGTAATTCCTTCAATTATAGGAATTGCTCTTTCATGGTCAGGTTTTACTAACCCTGCTCCCTTACCTCTGTTAATTCTTTTTTGCAGTCTATCACCAGTCTTTAACGTTATTGATTTATAACCAT
>Ga0209427_10010156_pt1 | contig 10456 bp, 6 predicted proteins | sample DeeMarSWOR136_30_FD_187465 | JGI IMG/M metagenome (GOLD analysis project Ga0209427, IMG submission 187465) | Marine sediment microbial communities from White Oak River estuary, North Carolina - WOR-1-36_30 (SPAdes) (version 2) | ecosystem: Environmental > Aquatic > Marine > Intertidal zone >...
AATTTAAAACATTTGAACCTATGCCGGTTCTTCTGGATCGATTTGCACATATGGGCATCGTTTTTTGCCATAACAGTATGCAACAACCTGAAGGGCAAACCTTGATTGGTACCGGACCTTATAGATTAGTAGATTATGAGATAAATAATTATACCAAGTTAGAGCGATTTGATGAGTACTGGGGTGAACCACCAGAAATTAAAACTGTAGTGTTTAAAGCGATTGAAGATGATGACGAGAGATTAACAGCACTACGTTCTGGTGATATTGATATTGCAGAATATAACATCGATGATAAAATTGATCAGATAATGCACGAAAAAAACATCACGTTAGTTGAATATCCTCCATTATCTACCTATATCATTGGATTTGATTTACGGGAAAACGATAGCTATGGGTTTCCTGATGGTAGAAACCCAACAGCAGATATTCGCGTCCGAAAAGCAATCTATCATGCAATTAATGTTAGTCCCTTAATTGAGGGACCGTTTAAAGGACTAGCAATACCGGCAGCTCAATTAGTTTCACCTTATGTTTTTGGCTATAATCCATCGATACAACGATTGTCCTTTAACATCACTAAATCAAAACAGCTTTTAAATGAAGCAGGATATGAGAATGGTTTTAATATTACCATGGATTGTATTACAGAGGGATTTGAGTATAATGCTGAAAATTGTTTTATGATTACTGAGCAGCTTGCGAAGATTGGTATTCGTGTCACGTTGAATAATCTCTCTATGGCTGAATTTTATAATAAGGTCTTTCATGAAAGAAATACGTCAATGTATTTGTATGGATGGGGAGAAATCTCGATGGATGGAAGTTGGATTTATGATATGTTCATCCGATCAGTAGGAGATATTTTTGGAAGTCATAACATTGGATATTATTCGAATCCAGATGTTGATCAGTTAGGAATAGCTGCGTCAAATGAGATGAATATAAATGAACGATTACAAATGTTGCAGGAGGGATTCAGGATTGCATTGGTTGATGATGTTGTCGTTGTTCCATTATTTTATCAAATCTTATTTACATTGACCTCTCCAGATGTCAATTTCATTCCACGAGCGGATTTACGAGTTATTGTAAAAGATATTCAATTCATATAAACAATGAAAATTCAGATAACATAATCCAGAATAACTATATGAAAACTGATAGCTATAGCGGGCAATATTAAATTTATGATTGAAAATTTGTAGCATTGTTAATCGATAGATATAGTGTTAATGGTTAGCACGTTATAAAAAATGGAGGAAGAGAATAATAAAGAGGAAAGTAGATTTATTTTTCCTCGAGAATTTGTTCAATTTAGGATTAGACTAAATTATTGTTTTGGATGAGTTTCGAAGAACTCCCACATTAGATCAGTTGCAGAAATCTCGCAAGGTGGCCAATAAGCCTCAGGACCTCCAAACCACTCATGACCACCATTTACAACAGTATATAAAACAACCTCAGAACCATCAGTACCATTCTCATATGTTCGTTTAATGATATTTCCACTTGGACTTGTTTCAATCTTGGGAATGGTGTTACAATTATTATGTTCAACCCAAAATGATACGGATTCATTGACTGAAAGGAAATAGGTATTTATTATCACTTGAATATTAGTATTCCAGAGGCGTATCGATCCATTGACCCATCCTCCGTAGTAAGGAAGATTTCTATCCTGTAAACCATGGAAAACAATAACAGAAACTGGATTAGCAGGTTTTGGACTAACATACAAAGATGACTCAGTATACCATATTCCTCCATTGGAACCAGCAACAGGGGCAATAGCAGCAACAATATCTGATAAATCAGCACCAAGACGATATGTCATCATTCCTCCACCAGAGATACCTGTAATATAGACTTTTGAAGTATCAATATTTAATGTTGAATCAAGACGGTTAATGAGAGCTCTTATAAACCCTACATCATCAATATCACAATAGTCCCAACAATTCCAGAGACGAGGCCAAACCAAAGTTTCTAAAAAGAATATGATTCCAGGCAACCCAGGTGCCCTATGACCATTTGGATACACCACAATAAAACCCTCTTCATCTGATTTTTTATTCAATCCTGTAAAGAATGGCGGATCAATACACCAACCAGGATGACCATGTAATACAATCACAACTGGAACTGGTTTAGATCCATCATAACTTGATGGAACATGTTGTAGATATGATCGAATACGTCCATCAAACATCATAAGACGAAAGGAATTACGCAGAATTATTCGTGATTCTACATCAGTATCAGTAATCTTTTTAGAAAAACCCTTAACACTAACACTACAACCAATAAAAAGAGCAATTATTAGAATTGATGAAATTTTTTTCATATTTAACACCATTATTTATAACCTCCAATTTTTAGGCTAGGATCACCCAAAAGAATTAACATTTGCAGTGTCACATAATCCTTCCAAGATTCATCAATATATGAATTAACTGCATTGTTGTACATTTTTGAAAGAGTTGTACTTGGTTCATAAGATTCAAAGACTTTAATAATTAACAATCCACCAAATCCAGATGCTGGATCATTAGGAACTAAATTCCCCTTTCGAGTGCTACTAAAGGTAGCAATAGTACCACCGTTCTCATGTTTCAGAAATTCCCATGCAATACAGGTTTGTAACTTTTTAGTATTTATATGTAGAAGTTGTAAAAAGCTGTCAATTCCCAATAAACCAAATTCCTTCAAGTATTCATATATTGAAGCATCAAGCTGTGCAGTTAAACAACCTGCTATAAAAGCAACAGGAAGTTTTTTGTCATTATGAAGACCTTTAATGAAAAATTTATGATAATTAGCAATAGCCATATGTCTCCCATGAGCGAAAAATAAAAATAAACCTGCACCATCATTGATCTCTCTATTAACAAGACGTACTTTGAGAGTATTCAATGATTCATACAGTTTAACAGGTGTAAAATCCTGTAGTGCTTCTCCAACTAAATCCGTTATCATTTCACATTGATATCCTGGTTCGGAAAATCCATCCTCAGCTGCTAGAATCACCCGTTTAAACCAAGGACCAAAAGATTGGTTCTCATAAGAAATAATTTTATTAATTACAATTTCCAACTCGTCAATAGTAGAACAAGGGATTCTCCCAACGCCGATATCAGGATATAAATCAACCTCATCAACAACCTCAATCTCACCAGGATTCTCACCAAAATTGTACAAATAAAATTCAGAAAAAACCCCATCATTATTAGAATCCCAACTACTGAAATTACCATCTGAATCATAAATATCAGCATAATATAAATCAGTAATAATATCATCAACCTGAATTATATTACCTGATGTCCAAATATGGTTTACTTCAGTTTTTCTTATCGGCATGGTATCAACATCACCAATCAACAACACATACTGTATAGCCAGGTTTTTAGCATAATCATAAAGACAATACTTAATCTGCTCAGCTTCATCCCTACCCTCATATTCAGCATTAATTTCCTCTGTTGTCTTTAAAAATGTTTGTATCCCAATCGAGTTCTTATGGGTAATCAATGGTTGAAGAGTTTCAGAAAATTTTGCTGGTGCAATAATTACCATATCATATTCATCAAAAATTACAGATTGATTCGAATACGATTTTTGTATATGTAATGCACTAGCTCCAAGTCCACTAAGGACCGAAATTCCTATTATCAATATTGATATTATTTTCTTCATATTTTCACTCACCTAGAATTTTTTCTAATTATTTTTTAGGATGTTGTTCAAAAAACTCCCACATAAGATCAGTAGCTGATATTTCACAAGGCGGAAAAAACCATGATCCAAACCACTCATGACCACCATTTACAACAGTATATAAAACAACCTCAGAGCCATCAGTACCATTTTCATATGTTCGTTTAATGATATTTCCACTTGGACTTGTTTCAATCTTGGGAAGGGGGTTACACTTATTATGTTCAACCCAAAATGATACAGATTCATTAACCGAAAGAAAATATGTGTTAATATCTTTTTTAATATTAGTATTAAAAAGGCGAAGCGTACCATTAACCCAGCCTCCTTCATAAGGAAGATTTCTATCCAGTAAACCATGGAAAACAATAACAGGAACTGGATGAGCCGGCTCTGGAATAACATACAAAGTTGATTCAGTATACCAAATTCCTCCAATAGAGCCAGCTACAGGAGCAATAGCAGCGACAATATCTGATAGATCAGCACCAAGACGATATGTCATCATTCCTCCACCAGACATACCTGTGATATAGATTCTTGAAGAATTAATATTTAATTTTGAGTCAAGATGGTTAATGAGAGCTCTAATGAAACCCACATCATCAATATCACAATAGTCCCAACAATTCCAGATATGACCCCATAAATGAAGTGTGGGCATTAAAGTATTTATAAAGAGCAAGAATCTTAAAAATAGCGGTGCTAAATGACCAGTTGGATAAACCACTATAAATCCTTCATCATTTGCTTTTTGATCCAATTTTGTACCAATCTTTAGTTCAGGCCAACCACCAGTATGACCATGTAATGCAATAACGACTGGAACTGGTTCTGTACCATCATACGCAGGTGGAATGTGAAGCTGATAAGTTCGAATACGTCCATCAAACATCATAAAATGAAAGGAATTACGCAGAATTATCTGTGATTCTACATTAGTATCAGTAATCTTTTTCGAAAAACCCTGAACACTAACACTTGAACCAATAAAAAGAGCAATTATGATAACAGATATTATTTTTTTCATATCAAACACCGTTATTTATTAATATCCCCCAATTTTCAAACTTGGATCCCCGATTAGATTGTATGCATCTATTACAATGCGGTCCCAAGCATATGAATCAATATAAGAATTCTGGGCATGAACCATCATATCTGAAAGTATAATACCGGGTTCGTATGCCTCTATAAAGTATCTATGAAGAACTAAGGCGCCAAATTCAGTTCCTCCATCATAACTATAATCATTCCATACAGGTTGTGAGGCCGCAATTGAAGCAATACCTCCTCCCGATTGTTTTTTAACAATAGACCATGCGAAACATGGATGTGATTTTACATTAATTTTATCTAACAGATTTTTTAGAAAATTTAGTGGTGCAAAATTTAAAAAGCCCATAAGATCAAAAATATCATAATTAAACCATCCTGTTGCACAGCATTCAAGGAAAAATATTGGAAGTTTATATCCATTATTCATTCCCCCTATATTATTTGTAAAATATCGTTTTTGAAATAGCCTTGGCAATAATTTGTTTGGCGGAAATGTAATTAATCCACATGGAGCACCATGGGTTGCACAGCTAACAAAACCTGCACCTTCATTAATTGCTTGATTAATTGATTCTGGAGAAAATTTACCTTCTGAAGCATAGCATTTTACAGATTCAAATCCGTGTTTTTCCATTTCTGGAATGATATTTTCATCAAGACTTCTTTCTCCCTCAATAATACCATTTCTAGGGAATAAATCCCCACCCATTACAATTATTCTTTTAAACCAACTACTTCCATATGTTTCATTTTCATAGTTAATAATCTTATCAATTACACATTTAACTTCACCTATATTTCGGCAAGGTAGCCTACCCACACCAACATCAGGATAACAATCAACTATATCTGGACTATCTATTTCCAATGAATTCTTTAATGTGATTATATATTCTCCGAATACATCATCTCCATCGGTATCCCAACTAGAAAAATTTCCCAAAGCATCATATATATCAGCATAATATAGATCAGTCTGAAACTCATTAAATGTCTGTAAATGATAGTTTAAGGTAACTGCACTATGTCGAATTGGTACTAACTCAATTGCTCCTATTAACAGACTGTATTTAATGTTATTTTTTTCAAGTGCATCTTTTATGAAATATTTGATTTGTTCAGCTTTATCGCGTCCGGGATACTCATTATAAATTTCTTCTGTTGTTTTTAAAAAAGTTTTAATACCAATAGAATTTTTATGGGAAATCAAAGGTTCTATGGCTTCAGAAAACATCTCTGGTGCAATAATTGCCATGTCATATTTTTCAAAAATTACTGGTTGCTTTGATACTAATTTTGGAATATTAGATGCCCCAACTCCTAAACCACTAATAATTATGATAGAAATTATTAATATTAGAAATATTTTTTTTATCATCTTTTCCACATTCTCTAAACAAAAATATCTGATTCTGACATAAAAAATTACATTAATAATTATTTGAACGATTTAAAATTCGCAATAATTTATAATGCCTAAATGTACAAATATAAAAAAATTATAATAATAAAGTATGAGTATTATTAATAATAAATATTTTTGTACAAATCTTATTTATAAAAGTTTCTCTAATGAGAATAAACACCATTTTTTTAGGCCAGATTTTTAGTAAAAATCCCTATTTTTAAGATTTGTACAAATAATCGTTTTTAAACAAAGAAAACTGATTCTGTACAATAATTCAAAATAATAAGAATATTAGCAACTTCCTCAATATTGGAAATACATTTGGAAATTTTTCAAACAAATAACTTAACAGATTAAAATGAAATTTTTTGGATTTATTATTTATATTGAAAGTTGTTGATAAAGTATTTTGGCATTGTTTAATAAGAGGATACCTATCTTGGTTTTCCCCACCAGGAATATCGTATGGAGTATCCCATATTCCTCTAAACCAAAGCTTTTGAGCCTCAGGATAGCGATCTTCATAGTCACTCCAATAATTACCTTTTTTCTTAAAATCCCAAATATTATTACAAAAATCAGAGATATTACAAGAGTTGTTTAAAAAATTGTTCAAATAAACCCAATTATTATTACTTCCACTTCTAAATTGAAGATGTAATGGATGATTAAGATTAAACAAATTTTTTCTTATAATATTATTATTACTCCATGCTAAATAAATTCCATATTTATCATTACGAATAATGTTATTACTATCAATCATATTATTATCTGAATCGTATAAATATAACCCATAATTATTACTTTCTAGAATTGTGTTTTTTTCAATTAGATTCTGGGATGACTCAGTTAAAGATATCCCTGAGTCTGAATTTGAACTAATTAGGTTATTAAATATAATATTAAATTGTGAGTTTTCAAATCCTATACCATCTTCATTCAAATTGATATAATTATAAGAAATATTATTGTGACTTGAATTATCCCCAAGGTATATACCACTGAGATAATGATCCGAAATAAAGTTATTAGAAACTTGATTATAATTACTTGAATCTATTAAAATGATACCAGAATATGTGTTATTTGTAATCTTGTTCTGTGAAATTAAATTATTATCGGCAAAATCAATTACGACACCATTTCCATTACTATTGAGTATATTTCTTTCAATAATGTTGCCTTCTGTTGCATAAAAAAATATGCCACTATAAATGTTGTTTATAATAGTATTAAAAGAAATAAAATTGAACTTACTCCCTGTGAACGAGTAAATTCCTCGAGTATTATTGCTAATGAGATTATTTTTAATCTCATTTCTTTCACTAAAATGAGTTAAGTATATTGCCCAATATGTTTTTATAATTATTACATTAGTAAGGCTACACTTATTAGAATTAAAAATAACTCCTGAATTAGCAAACTCAACTCCACTATGTTGTATTGTAAAATTACAAAAGTTGATAGAATCAGCCGAAAAATCTACAATATTTCCAATTCCACCACCATCTATAATTGTATCATTTTTATTTTCTCCAATAATATGGAGTTGCTTATCAATTAAAATGTTCTCCAAATACGTTCCATTATAGACAAAAATTGTGTGGCCGTCATCAGCATCGTTAATTGCTGATTGAATTGAAGAATAATTATTTGGTCCAGTGCCACCGACATAAATAATATCTTCATCAGCCCCACAATCATTTTGGAGTATTTCTGAATTATTGATAACAAATGCATTGGCTGGAATAATTAAAAAAACTATGCTAAAAATAAAAAGTTTTTCCATAATAACTCCCTGCCAATTATTTCAAATACATGGCGTTTTAAAAATATAGGAAAATTTGCTGGTCGTCTTTTAAGCATACTAACTATGAGCGGATCTGACCAATCAGATTCGCCATCCAATTCATCTTTTGCTTTCACTTTTATATTAAACTGTCCCCTACTTGTCCATCGATGGTAGGCAGTAACAGCAGTACCTGACTCATATGGCCCAAGCCAGTTGCTGAAACTACCATCACCCCAGTCAAAAAGGTAATAGACCCTATCTCCATCAGGATCAAAGGTTTGGCTTTGGAATTTATACCGTATACCAGGTACTCCATTTGTAATACCCGTTGGTCGTCTTGGGGTTTGAGGGGGGCTTTTTGCTAGTGAAGTAATTGGAACATCATCATCAATAAGGTCAGTAATACATGGATATAAATAGCCACTCATATTAACCAAAAACCATTCTCCTATATCTAATACAAATGCAAATGCTTCCTCTGCTGAAATCCAACCATCGGAATTTCCATATTCTATGTCACAACAATCGTTACCCCATGCACCACCATATTCTGGATGTAAGAAATATTGAAAGAAAAAGGTGGTATTTGCCATAAAAAATGATTTTTCAGGTATGGTTTTCTGAACTGAATTAGTAAATCTCATGTCTGGAAGGGATTCACTTCTCCCAGTCATAATAATCCTGCCCTCTTTTGCTAAATAATCATGTGCTACATATGAGTAACAAGCACAAATCATAACAACTAATTTTCCATCAAATTGGTCAAATTCATTGTTTAGATATTGATAATCAAGCATGATATGATCATCATGAAGACCAGTAAGCCACCCATGACAAGCAGATTGCCAAAGTGTAATATCATTTTCATCTTCTCTTGATTCAATCCACCTTAAACCTTCTAATATATATGCCCATCGAGCATTTGATTCTGTATCATAAATCTTAAAATGATCTAATGGCCAAATTTCAGGAGTATTATTATGTAGAATATACTGTAAGGCTCTTGCATCATTGCGACAAGAATCAAATCCAGCTCCCATAGCAATAGCCCATCGTTCAATGTCCCCATCACCAGATCCATAAATTTTGAAAGCAAAATCAAAACCTTGATAGTAATTTTTATGTATCATTGGGCAGGTTATCCCTGTTCCACAGGGATATGCTTTTAAAACAGATTCATCGTTGTTATAATGCCAATAAATTCCAGTTTTATAACCACTGTTTATTGATCGACAGACCAGATAGTATGTTTGATGTTCAACTACCTTTAATTTTGAAATGTCACAAGTCAACCAACAGCCTTCGATTTGTATTATATCTGAAGGCATTGTAAAAGAGACGAGATCAAATCCATTGATTTCTTCCCTAATTGAAATTAATATGTGTTTTGATATGATTGATCGATTGCTTTTTGAAAAATATAACTCTATTTTAGTAATCCATTCTCGTGCTGGTTGAAATGATTGAATTAACAAATGATTGTTATCAAAACTTAAAGCACCACCGCTATAATCAATTTGTTGCTGATCAATTACCTCTCCATCCGATGTTGAGTTAGTAGGGATTGTAGAATTGACATCGATTTTTGAAATATTATCATTATTAACAGAAAAATTTCCACTTGTGAATGGTATGGCGATTATTCCAAAAAATAAAACAATTATTACAATTACCCATACTCTCTTAAATAATCCAATCTGTATATATAATTCCTCCCTTCTCAAAATATTTATTATATTTTGATATAAAAAATTATTTATAAAATAATTGTACAAATTATTTATTTAATGTGCAAAATTGCACAAAAATTAAATAATGTGCAAAGCCCCTTTGTTATGCTTTACACAAAAAGTCCATTTAAATAAAAGTCTAATTTATTGATATAACAAAGTACATTTTGTAGTATTGGGAATCGTTCTAAAAACCTAAATGTCATAAGGTTCTTTTGCAGGATGCCAATCAAATTCAAATTGATACAACCAGATTCTATATCCAGGAATTACTTTGGGGAGCATTCTAGGTTGATCCCAATAATTTCCATCCCAGATTATCTCTTTTCTGGGACAATTCATAAAGTAGGCGCCCCTGACATTATCAAGGAAATTATTCCTACGGACTACGATGGATTTTGAAGAGCCAATGAACACGGGACCAAGCGAGGGGTGCGTATAGCCCCCATTCTCTTCAAAAGCATTTTGCACAATAGAAACATCTGTGCAGTTATGAATATCAAGGGCGACATAAATGTTTTTTCGAAAAAGGCTATTCTGAATGACGAAGTGAGAACTATCCCATATTTGTACTCCATATCCTCCCTTGGAAGCAACACATTTGGTAATGTCGATGTATTGTGAATAGAGGATGAATAGACCTACCCACTTGTTCGTTCGCAACGATACGTTTTCAAATAGGCAGTCATAGCACCCAAAAACATGGATCACAATGTCGGTTTGATTTCGTACCTCGACGTT
>Ga0209427_10010157_pt1 | contig 10456 bp, 10 predicted proteins | sample DeeMarSWOR136_30_FD_187465 | JGI IMG/M metagenome (GOLD analysis project Ga0209427, IMG submission 187465) | Marine sediment microbial communities from White Oak River estuary, North Carolina - WOR-1-36_30 (SPAdes) (version 2) | ecosystem: Environmental > Aquatic > Marine > Intertidal zone >...
TTGGAGAACTTCACCGGGAAGTTGGGGCTCCTCACGGTGCCGGCCTCGGGATGCTCCAGCGAGACGATCATCCCCCTGTACTTTATGTGCGGGTCCTCGACGATCTGGTCTACCTGGTTTACAGGTGCTACGGGGACCCTGACTTCATTAAGGGCCTTCACGACATCCTCTACTGTCCTCCCTGCAACCCATTCCTCCAGAGCCTCCTTGCTCTCCAGCTCCTCGACGCCCATCCCCGCCTTGAGCCTATCCACCATCTGGGGGCTCGTGTGGATAAATACCCAGCCGTCCCTCGCCTTGAAGGCACCGAAGAACCTGATCCCCCGGTTCTTCTCGCTTAGCTCCCAGGGAAGTAACCCCGACATCAGGTAGCGGGTTATTGAGACGCCGTTCTGGGCTACCATGCAGTCCAGCTGCGAGACGTCCACGAGCTGCCCCTCCCCGGTCCTCTCCCTGTGGAAAAGGGCCCCAAGTATGCCGACTACCGCGAACAAGGCGGGGTCGAGGTCCCCGTGCCACTCGGACGGCCTGATTGGCGGTCCCTTTGGGTCGACGATGTCCCCCGTCAGCCTGTACCATCCAGACATGGCGGAGGCGATAGATGCGAAGCTGGGGAGATTTGCGTAGGGTCCATCTAGGCCGAAGCCGCTGAGGGCAGCGTATATAATGTCGGGCTTCACCTTCTTGATATCATCGTAACCCAGGCCTAGCCTGTCCATGGCGCCCCTGGAGAAGTTCTCGACGACGACGTCGCTTCTCTCCGCTAGGTCGAGGGCGATCTCGACCCCCCGGGGGTCCTTTAGGTTCAGGGTGACCCCCCTCTTGTTCCTGTCCAGGTAATGGAAAACCCCGCTAACGCCGCCAAAAAGAGGCGCGTATAGCCTGGCAATCTCGCCCCAAGTCGGCTCAACCTTCACGACGTCCGCGCCCATGTCGGCCATGAGCATCGTGGCGTATGGGCCGAAGTACACATGGCTGAAGTCAAGGACTCTGATGTTATCTAGAACTCCCATAGAATGCACCTTGAATACTGACTTGATCGTACAGGATGTACAAAAGATTTGAGTGCCCGATGGGGTGGCGGTGCCTGTGCCTATCGGGCCGTCATTCCCAGGGCTTGAGGGACGGAGGGGATATCTCGTCAGCCGTCTTGCGGGTGTGGTGGTTCTCGGGTATCCTGCTCCAGATCCTCTCCCCCGCCCTCTGGACCTCCCTCACAAGCCTCCCCTCGTCCACGTTGAGGAGCCTCCCGTCCTCGACCAGTATCCTCCCGTCGACTATGACGGTCCTCACGTCGCCCCTCTGGGAGCAGTTCACCAAGTTCCTGATGGGGTCGCGGCAGGGCACGTTGTTCAGCGTCTCCATGTCGACGACGGCTATGTCGGCCAGGGCCCCGGGGGCTATCCTCCCCAGGTCCGGGCGGCCTATGGCCCTGGCCCCTCCCAGGGTGGCGCTGTCGAATATCTCCCTTGAGGTCCCGGAGTAGGGGTCCCAGTCGGCCAGCTTGGAGACGTAGGAGGCGATGCGCATCTCGTTGAGCATATCCTGGGGCACGGTGTCCGTTCCGATGCTCACGTTAACCCCGGCCTTCAGGTACTGGGAGTGGGAGTGCATCCTGTTCCCCCTCTTCGCGAAGACCACCGGGTCGTGGGAGACCGTGGTCCCCGACTCAGCGAGGAGCGAGAGATCGCCCCCGTCGACTGCGGGGTAACCGAGCATTGGGTGCCCGGCTATCGCCCAGCCATGGCCGATGATGAGGTCTGGGCCGAGGAGCCCGGAGTCGTGCATGAACTCCACGGGGGTCCTGCCGTACATCCTCAGCATGTTCTGGAACTCGACGACCCACTCCCCTGCATGGATGGAGACCGGCACCTTCAGCTCGTCAGCCTTCGCCCTTATCAGCCTCTGGTACTCGAGGCTGCTCGTCATCACAGAGCTTGGGTAGAGGGCGGGCATCAGCCTCCCATCCAGGGCACCCCTGTACCTCTCGACGAAGCGCTCCGCCCTCTCGAGCCTGTCAAGGCCCTCGTCAAGCCCCAGCCAGCTCGTCTGGAAGTTGTATGCCTGGCTCCTCTCTAGGGCGCCGTCTCCCAGGCGGTGGCCCTCGCACGCCCTGATGCCCATCTCGCCGATCATCTTGACGGTCCTCTCCTCCCCCAGGGCTGGGACCATGCCTATCTCGACGACCGTCGTGTTCCCGCTCTTGAGGCACTCTGCAAGCGAGTACTTTGCGAGGATCTCCATGTCCTCCCTGGTAGTGCTGAGGCCCAGGGCGGTCAGGTTCTCCCCAAGGTTGCTGCCGTAGAGTGGCCTGACTCCTATGTCCTCTAGGAAGCTCTTGTCGTTGGGGGCACCTGCGGCATGTATGTGGGTGTTGATAAGCCCGGGCATGACGAGGCACCCGGAGGCGTCTATCCACCTGTCGACTTGCCCGGAGTAGCTCCTCCCCACGTGGGTTATCCTGTTCCCCTCATATACGACAACTCCGTCATTGATCAGCCGGTGCTCCGAGCCATCGAAGCCCACGATGAACTTACCCCTTATTCCGATTGACAAGACTATCACGCATTGTCAATGCTCAACGATGTTTAAGGCTCTATGTAGAAGTCGGTACGAGTCTACGGGAGAGGGTATTAATGGGTCCGAATGCTTGATTATGGCTTGAAGGGCAGGATGACACAAAGTAGGATACAGCGGTACGTTACTGACTTCATACGCAGGTTCACGGGGCACGCATTCGTGGTTGGGCTTGTGAGCGCACTCTGGTACCTCCTCAGGACTGGGAGAAAGCCCTCCAGGGCAGGTTACCCATGCCAGATTGTGGCGAGGGCAAACGGCGAGATCTGGCTTGCGACCTACATCATCCCCGCGCTCACCTTCCTACCCAAGAAGGCCTCGACGCTGACGGAGAGGAGGAACCTGATCATACTGGTCTCGTTGCTTTTGATCGTGTCTGGAGCCGGTTGGTGGTATCTGAGTCTTCCGGGTCCCGAGTCGTCGGGGGAGAGCTATGTCGGCTCCTCGTTGACGGGTAGGCTGGCCGCCCTCTCCCCGGCCTCCGACATCTTCGTGGTGAGTGGCACGACTGGTGACGATGATGGTGTCGAAAGGCTCGTGGGGCTCATGGGGAGCCGTGGGACTCCCTTCTACCTCTCCGAGGCTGATGGGGAGTCCTCAGGCCCTGGTGGCCTAATAGCCAGTGACGATGTCGTCCTGATCAAGGTCAACTGCCAGTGGGATGAGAGGGGGGGCACGAACACCGACCTCGTGAAGGCTCTAATCCAAATTATCCTGAACCACCCCGACGGATTCGACGGCGAGGTGGTCATCGCCGACAACGGGCAGCGTCAGTATGGCTCGGGGGGGAGTGGGGGCAGCCTAGACTGGGAGAGGAACAACGCTGAGGACGTGTCTCAGTCGATGCAGGATGTCGTTGATTCCTTTGCCCAAAACCACAGGGTTTCGACTTACCTCTGGGATGAGATCACAACGACTAGGGTAGGCGAGTACTCCGATGGGGACATGGGTGACGGTTACGTCGTGAACGCCACCGCCAGCTTGATGACCGGCATCATGGTCTCATATCCCAAGTTCAGGACGGAGCATGGCACCTACCTGAGCCTCAAGCACGGTGTCTGGGACCCCGAGACGGAGACCTACGACGGCGGGAGCCTCAAGTTGATCAACGTCCCCGTGCTGAAGACTCACATCATCTACGGCATCACAGCCTGCGTAAAGCACTATATGGGTGTGCCTTCGGATAGGCTGACCGCTGGCCTCGGCTCAAGGACCCACGACACCGTAGGCGATGGCGGGATGGGCACACTGATGGTTGAGACCCGGTTCCCGGTCCTGAACGTCCTAGACGCGATATGGGTCAACGCCCGGCTGGGGAGTCAGGCTGGCCCAAGCACTCCATATCAAAGGGCTACAAGGGTCGACGTCGTCGCCGCGAGTACGGACCCCGTAGCACTTGACCACTGGGCCTCGAAGCACATCCTCATGGAGGCCACTCCCGACGGGGACAAGGCATCCATCGATCCCGACAACGAACAGCCTGGCTCCTTCGGCGTATGGCTCAGGCTCTCCATGGACGAGATCATGAGGGCCGGCTACCAGGCCAGCGTGGACGAGGATCGGATGAACGTCTACGTCTCCAGGTAGCATATAGAGCGGATTATAAGTCGCGGATACGGGAAGTATTCGATTCCGATGGAAGTTCTGGAAGCGATAGAGACCCGCAGGAGCATCAGGAAGTACAAGCCTGAGCCCATACCAGACGGTGACCTGAAGAAGATACTGGAGGCGGCCCGGCTGGCGCCAAGCGCCGGCAACAGGCAGCCCTGGCGCTTCGTCGTCGTCAGGGACGCGGAGACGAAGAGGAAGATGGGGGAGGCCGCGCGGAACCAGACCTGGATATCCGACGCTGGGGCCGTCGTCGCGGCCCTGGCCATGCCGAAGGACCACCCCGAGGTCTACGCCAGGTGGGTGGAGAGGGACGTGATGACGGCCGTCGAGCACATGGTCCTGGCGGCGTGGAGCCTCGGCTACGGAACCTGCTGGATCGGGGCCTTCCACGAGGACAGGGTTAAGGAGCTACTTGGGATACCCGAAGACATGACGGTCATCAACCTGCTGCCCATAGGGGTGCCCGACCAGAGCCCCGACGCGAGGGGCAGGAAGCCCATCTTAGAGATATTCCACGACGACAAGTACGGCGCGCCCATGAACGTGTGATTAACCTTTTATCCCCTCATCTTTTTTTCCTATAGATTGTGGCCATGGCGTCTGAGGACAGGTGGGACATCTCCATCTGTGGCCTGAACTGCGCCGTCTGCGACATCTACATGGCCTCCCACGGGGACGAGGAGAAGAGAAGGGAACTGGTGGACTGGTTCAAGAAGGAGATGGACCTAGATGTGGATATCGTCTGCGATGGGTGCAGGGGCTCCTTGGATCGCCACTGGAGCCCGGACTGTGTTTTCCTGCCTTGCGCCAGGGAGAAGGGCGTAGACCACTGCTTCGAGTGTGCTGAGTTCCCCTGCGCCAAGGTGGAGGAATTCCGCGAAGATGAACACGATCACCACAGGAGGACGGTGGAAAACATGGAGAGGATGAGGGAGATGGGGCTGGAGGCATGGATCGAGGAACAGAGGAGGAGGGGCCAGTGTTTTTTCTGCCCCTGACGGGTAGGTACACACCGGTAAGGCATCCTAATTGGCGAACCTTAGCTGGAACTCCGCCGGATAAAGCGGGAGTCCACGGGTTATGGCGTGAGTCGGCTACTCACAATTTGTGACCACAACTCGTGTGGACTTGAAGCGACCACAGTCCGTGAGTTGCTCTTATAAAAGCTGTCGCATCCCTCCATCCCGGTTGAAAGATATGGCGAAGATTGAGATGGCGGACGAGAACCTGATGAAGATCCAGATGATCAGGGAGGTCATAAGCATGGAGGAGGGCGTGGAGTCGAGCGTCGACGAGGCCCTGACCCGGATCCTGGAGTTCTATAGGAAGTTCGTCCCCTATAACTAGTACTTAAGAAACAGTTTTTTTCTACTCACACTTCTTTGTTTATTTTAGAATAGCCATGCTTAGTCCTGATTCGGGACTTGGCGTCTATGCTTCCTTTGCACGGTCTGGTGGGCCTCCCGAACGACCAAGTCCGACGGCCTGTGCTTCCTTACCCACTCATAGAGGGTGATCCCGCTCAACTCTATGTGCTCCGTGCTCTCAGGCCGAGGCTTGGGATATAAACCGTGCCCAGCTTTCTCGGGGGGAGGGGTGCATGAAAATGCCTTTTTGGAAAGATTATCGACAAAGGGTGTGCAATTTCCTGCTTCTAATAGACGAATGGGATGAGTTTCTTCGTCTTTTTCATGTATTCCTCATATTCTTGCCCGAATTCCTCGACGAGCATCCTCTCCTCGATGGGGATCCGGAGCAGGAGGAAGAGATTACCTATGAATACGATTGCGAAGCCGTACACGCTTGAGAGTATGAGAGGGATTCCGATGTTCCGTGCAATCTCGCCGAGGTAGAGGGGGTGGCGGATGTGCCTGTAGATACCGTCTGTGACCAGACTCTGGTTCTCCACTATCTGGAGGCGGGAGCTGTTGAGTAGGCCGAAGCCGGCCTTCATCAGGGTCCTCCTGCTGGTGAGCCGGAGTGCGCCACCAATCAGCAGAAGGATGACGCCTGTCGCCGAGAGGGCATTCAGCTGGAACCTGAGGTCCTGGAGCATCCAGAAGTCGTACCCTGCGACCACCCAGCCAATGCACACTATGAGGAGGAAGGGTATGCTGGCCCAGTCCTCCCTTAATCCCAACTTCCTGGGTCTTCTCTCACCCATGTGAGTCACCCGGATCAACCTCATGTGGATTCCGCTATAAGCCCTTTCTCAGTCCACTACTGGAATGACATCAACGATCATGATCATACAGCATGATTGTAGACGCGCTCATCCCATATCCCCCCAGGGCATGGCTTGATACTGATTACCTACACTTATTCTTGGTATCTTTTAGTAAATCCTGTCGATTTATAAGGTGGCGGACGATGTGACAAAGCAATAATTGTCTGACATGAATTTTTCTGTCATCTGACGATAACTGCTTGACATCTAGAAAAAAGGGTTCTGGGGGCCTAGTCGGCGATGAAGCAGGTCATAGTTGACTTTATGCCGGGTATGTTCCTTATCTGCTCTATGACGATGTGGTTGAGCTGCTGGCTGTCGGCGGCCTCGATCTTGATGTAGATATCGTAGGGTCCATAGAGGAAGTGAGCCTCGACGATTCCTTTGATCTCCTTGAGGGCTTTGAGAACCTGCTGCTCGGAAGCGGGCTCCACGGTGATGAGTACTAGGGCTTCTTCCATCGACATCTTGTTGGTTTATCTTCAGCGCCCGATATAAACGGAGTGCATGTCTCTATACTGTATATACAATAATATCTATGCCGTGGTCGATTCTTAATCATAGCTGTAGAGGGTCAACCAATGTTGGATGGGCTCCTTTTTATCACTCTTGTATCAGCTGCTCAGGCCTTCGATTATCTTCTCAAGGGTCCGCAGCCCAGACTCCTCGGCTTCTCTCGCATCCCCGAGGAGGCTCGTAGCCTTAGCCCTTTTTTCTGGATCCTCAACGGTTTTACTGAAATCTGCAGGACCTTTGAAGGGATATATTTTCGTCAGCGTCTTCAGGCTATCCGAAACCTGGGAGTAATGCTCTATAGCCTCGTCGAACTCGCTGTCGAGGCCTTCGATTCGCCCCTTCGCCTCAGCCAGGAACTCCACTGCGTGGTGCCTGCACTCGCCCCAGACGGCAGCGTTGTATGCCAGGCCGCTGGCGCTGGCGATCCCCTCCTGTATCCCGTTTATCCAGGTGTCGTAGCCGGCTGGGCCTGAGCTGTAGTTGGGGAATATCCACTTCTCTGGGCCCTTGGAGTGCTCCAGGGTGAACTCGAGGGCTTCCTTCACCGTCTTCTCATCGGACGCGGGCTTCCCAGGCCGTACGCTGTACAGCTCGAACATCCCGATCTGGGTCTCCCCGACCTCGTCCCAGGGCTTGGGGCCCTTGCCCTCCTCGCACCCTGGACCGTTGAAGTAGTATCCCCTCTCGTCGTATCCGTTGATGACATAGAACTCCGCGATGTCCAGCTCCCACCCGTAGCACGGGTAGCCCTCGTCGATCGACTGTTTGACGTGCTCCCAGGCCTTCCTCCTCCTCTCACCGAAGTCGGGCATCGACTTGTGGGCGAAGCCCCCGTCCATCGAATACCCGAGGTTACTGCCGAGCACGAAGAGCATCTCAGTCTTCCAGGCCGTCGGTCCGCTTGGACAGGAGTCCTTCGAGATGTTGATGACAAACGCGTGGCCCGTTCCTCCGTATAGCCATGCGTCGGAGATGCCCAGTTTCAGGTAGTCCACGCATCCCTTGATGCACCCGAGGTGGGAGACCCATTTAGGGCTCCACATCAGGCCCTCCAGCATTCTAGCCATAAAAAACACCGGATATTCAATATGGTTAGAGGACGATAAATAAATTATTCTGGGAATTTTTTCGTGAGATCTCCGAATATATCTCATGGACAAGCTTAAGGCTTGTTTGACTCTCAGACTAGGCATGATGGAGAACAAGGTCAAGGAGAAGATCGGGAGGGGTGAGGTTGTCCTAGGCACATTTCTCTTCACCCCAAGCCCTACGATCATGGAGGTCATCGGCTACGCCGGACTCGACTTCGCCATCATCGATACGGAGCACGCCCCCACCGGTCCCTTTGACACCCAGACCTTGGAGAACATGGTCAGGGCGGCGGAAATATCAGGCATCCTCCCCCTTGTCAGGTTGCCTGAGCGCTCCAGGATCATGACCCAGAAAGCCCTCGACGCGGGCGCCATGGGTGTAGTCGTCCCCTGGGTCAAGACAAAAGGGGACGCACAGCGGGCCGTGAAGGACGCCAAGTACCCGCCTGAGGGCCACAGGGGGAGTTGCTATCTCACAAGGCCTACTGGCTACTCATCCGGGTTCACCGAGGACTACTGGCATGAAGCTAACAAGAGTACGATGGTCGTCCCCATGATAGAGGACCAAGAAGGGGTGGACAACCTGGAGGAGATCCTCTCCGTGGAGGGGGTGGACTTCATGTTCTTCGGCTCGAGGGACTTCTCCATGTCATTGGGGTTCCCCACGGTGGACAACCCCGTCACTCAGCGTACGATAAGGGAGGTGAATGACACCTGCCGCCGGAAGGGAGTACCCCTAGCCCGGTTCCTATACCCACCCTTCCAGGATTCCGTCATGAGGGCCATCGAGGAAGACTTCACAGTACTTGTCGTCGGTGGGGACATATCATTGCTCCATTATGTATGTAAAGAGATCGTCAAGGTAAAACAGAAGTTCATTTAACCAATCTGTCTAACCTAAACATTAATCTAACTTTTTTTCTACTGTTCCTCAGCTCCTATGCCAACCCTTCACTATCATCGACTATTCATCCTATTCCTTGGTCATTGTGGCAGCACTTGTGTATTGACAGGAGTGATCTCCCTTCGTGATTTGGGGATCGTATATGAGATAAGGTACCGGTTACCCCTGTTGGGACATGAACCATGGGTTAGAAAATCGTATCCTTGCGTCGATGGAGAAGCATTCAGTGCCCGGGCTCTCTATGACCCTCATAGAAAACGGTGGGATCGCGTGGAGCAAGGGCTTCGGCGTGAGATCCTCCGAATCTTGCGAAGCCGTAACACCCGACACGGTCTTCGAGGCCGCTTCTATAAGCAAGCCCGTCTTCGCCTACGCCGCTCTGGGGCTGTACGAGGGTGGTGCCATCGAGCTCGACGCTCCCCTTGATGGCTACCTCTCCGAGCCCTTCTTGGAGGGCGACCCTCGGCTACCCCTTATCACGATGCGGCGTGTCCTATGCCACACCACCGGGTTCCAGAACTGGAGGAGGGAGACTCCCCTGGAGATCCACTTCGAGCCGGGCGAGAGGTTCTCCTACTCCGGGGAGGGCTACATGTACCTCCAGAGGGTCGTCGAGGCGGTGACCGGCCTCCCCCTCGAGGCGTTCATGGAGAGGAACCTCCTCGGCCCCTTCGGATTGGAGGACAGCTCCTACGTCTGGTGCGATGAGTACGAGGGCAGGATGGCCCATCCCCACGACGAGAAGGGGAAGGCCGGGGAGCTCAGGCGTCGCCCGGAGGCCATGTCCGCGTCGAGCCTTTACTCGACATCAGAAGACCTCGCCAGGTTCATGCTCGAGATCGTGGGGCCTTCCAGCCGAGACGCCCATCACAGGTCCCCCGCGACAGTCAACGAGATGCTGACACCCCAGATTAGGATCAACGACTACATCTCTTGGGGCCTAGGCTGGGGGCTGCAGCACACAGACGACGGAGTCTCGTTCTGGCAGTGGGGAGACAACGGGGGATACAAGAACTTCGCCATAGCCTCAAGGGAACAGGGGAACGGGGTCGTCATCCTTACCAACGGCGCAAACGGCCTGAGGCTCTGTGAGGAGATAATCCCTGCGCTCATGCGGGGCCCGCAACCCGTGTTCGGGGAGTTCCTCAACGTCATGAGGGATAAGGGGTACATTATCTAGCCCCACCATACAGAGGGAATTCGACCGATCACAAACGGCGTCCCGGAAACTCGAAACGCATCAACCCTCACATATCGACTTTAGTCGACATGCATGATTCAAACCGAAGCTATAACAAAAAAGATCCACCACGAAATCTAAAAAACGACATACGAAAAAAACTTCACCTGGAAAAAACCTGAAAACCCTGTGACTCCCGACTCGGAAAAGAGGGTGTGGGGGGGTGAAGTTTATTTTATTCATAAATCTTCCTCACTTTCGAGCAAACTTTCTCTAGATTTAATTTTTTCGTCGTGCACGAATATTAGTAAAAATAAAACCAAGAACTTAATCGATGATTTTATCCTCAC